>Ga0256830_1003045_pt1 | contig 10677 bp, 11 predicted proteins | sample 128326metaG_FD_190537 | JGI IMG/M metagenome (GOLD analysis project Ga0256830, IMG submission 190537) | Hydrothermal vent microbial communities from Lau Basin, Pacific Ocean - 128-326 | ecosystem: Environmental > Aquatic > Marine > Hydrothermal vents | place: Pacific Ocean: Lau Basin | collected...
AAATCTGTCACATCGTGGGCCGGGGTTACTTTCACTGCTCCGGTGCCAAATTCCGGGTCCACTCTCCTGTCACTGATTACAGGAATTTCCCGGTTTATCAAAGGAAGAATTGCTTTCTTTCCTATCAGTCTTTTGTATCTGCCGTCTTCAGGATGTACTGCTACTGCGGTATCGCCCAGCATCGTTTCAGGCCGGGTGGTGGCCACGGTTATTTCGCCTCCACCTACAATAGAGTAGTTTATGTAATAAAGAAAATCGTCACTTTCATCGTGTTCTACCTCTATGTCAGAGAGGGCGGTTTCACAACGGGGGCACCAGTTGATAATGTAATTTTCCCGGTAGATGTAACCTTCCTTGTATAACTTTACAAAGGCCTCTTTTACTGCCCTGGCCCTTTTTTCATCCAGGGTAAACGCCCACCTCTGCCAGTCACAGGAAGCGCCTAACCTTTTCAGTTGTTCTTTTATCCTGTTTTCATGCAGTCCTTTCCATTGCCAGATTCTTGCTATAAATTTGTCCCTGCCAATGTCTTCCTTTCTCAAGCCTTCCTTTGCCAGGTCTCTTTCCACTACGTTCTGGGTGGCAATACCCGCGTGGTCACACCCCGGTATCCAGAGGGAGGCATATCCCTGCATGCGCCTGAATCTTATCAGGATATCCTGGATAGTTTCGTCCAGGGCATGCCCCATGTGCAGGGAGCCGGTGATATTGGGAGGAGGAATTATAATGCAGTAGGGTTTCTTGTCTTTTGCCGGCTTAACGTGAAATAAGTCAGCACTCTCCCACCTGTTTATCCATTTCTCTTCTATGCCTGACCAGTTATAACGGTTGGGAAATTCTTTCATAGATTTAGGGCTTATTTATACAGTAAACGTATGTAAAAGTCAATCTGTATCAGGTTTCTCCTGTTTCTTTAAGTGATACGGCTTTCCCCGTGGTACTGCAGATTAACCTTCCTCCTATCACCTGGTACTTGCATTTGCTTAGATCCAAATCCTCGGGTAGAACGGTAATCCAGTCTATCCGGGGGATAGGAATCAGATACTCCTGGAGCACAGGGTCTTCTAAGGTTTCTATATTTGCCTGGTGTCTCTCCAGGAGCAGGTGTTTACCCCTGATATGAATAAATTCTTTTTCCATGGCCGGGGGGAAATCTTTCGGGAAGGGAATAATTTCTCCGATGAAAACCCGCCTGGGTTCCCTGGTAATACCACCCTTTGCCTCTTCCTCCAGTTTCAGCCTTACCTTTACTTTCACGGTCTCATCTCCTCCTGTTCAATTCTTTTAACAGTTTTTCCAGTTTTACTCTCTTGGCAGGCCTGGCATAATCAATAATCAGAACTCCTTCAAGATGGTCAATTTCATGCTGTATAACCCGGGATAGCAAGCCTTCAGCTTCTACCCTGATTCTTTCTCCTTTTTCATTCAGTCCTTCCACTTCGATGAAGCTTGCCCGGGGAATGGGAAGGTAAATCTCAGGCAGGCTTAGACAGCCCTCTTCCATTAGCTCCTCGTCTTCTTTATGAACGATAACAGGATTTACCATTATCAGCTTCTTTTGGTCCACCTCTGCGACAAAAATTCTTTTCCCTATACCTATCTGGGGAGCAGCCAGGCCAATGCCTTTACACGTGTACATTGTCTCCCACATGTCTTCTATTAAATCTCCTATATCATTGAATTCTTCTACTTCCGCTGCTTTCTCCCGTAAAATATAATCCGGGAAAATCTTTATCTCTCGCGCCATTACCATGCCTCACTTAACACTTCCCCCACGAGTGATTCTACACTGGCAGGCCGTGGATTTTTGAGCATGCTGCCTGAGAAGGAACTCTCTGCTATCCAGGAAAACTTAGCCTTCTCCACTCCCAGGTCTCGTAATCGCTGGTTTATTCCCAATCTTTCCCTTAATTGCAGCAAAAAGTCGGGAAGCAGGGAAATGTCATCTTTGCCGGTAAAAATCCTGCTGACCCGCGCATACTTTTCAGAAGCATAAGAAAGATTATACCTTACTACAGGAGGCAAGAGAATTGCACATACCAACCCGTGGGGAAGGTCCCAGCAAGCTCCTATGGGATGGGCCAGGCCATGCACTGCTCCTAATCCTGCATTGGTCAGTGCCATGCCGCTGAGCAGGGAAGCATAACTTAAATCTTCCCGTGCATTTATGTCTTCCCCTTTTGTAACTGCTTTCTCCAGGCTCCTTATGGAAAGTTCCATGCCGTAAAGAACAAGGGAATCAGTTACTGGATTTGCCTCCCGGGACACATAGGATTCAATAAGCTGGGTAAGAGCATCCATTCCGGCATAGGCAGTAAGTTTGGGGGGAAGGGTTAGGGTGAGAGCAGGGTCAATAATGGCTACAGCCGGAGTTAAAAAGGGAGCGCGCAGGCTTTTTTTATAATTTTTTGCTGAATGTTTCAGTACCGCATTATTGGTTACTTCTGAACCTGTTCCCGAGGTGGTGGGGATGGCAATAAAAGGTTTGGCAGGCGGAGGCAAGGGTTTTCCTTTTAGATATGCTTCTACTTTCTCTCCTTTTCCCATTACCCCGCTTATCGCCTTGGCACAGTCCAGCACGCTGCCTCCTCCTATTCCTATAATTACTTCTACCTTCTCTGCCTCTGCCAGTTTTTTGCCTTCTTCCACAATTTCTATGGTTGGTTCAGGGGGTACACCTGGGAAGTAAATTACCTGCAGTTCCTCCCGGGATAAAATGTCAGTGATTTTTCCTTTTAAGTTTTCCCGGAAATGCCTTCTCCCCCCTACCAACAACACTTTTTCCCCGAAGCGCTTCGCTTCCTTGCCTGCACTGGAAATACTTCCCGCTCCCATAATTATCCGGGTGGGGGTATGAAAATGCATTAACATACTATGGTTTTTTACTTCTCGTTATTTAACCAGTCCTCAACCAATTTTAAGGAACAGTACTCTCCGCACATACTGCAAATTCCCGGTCTCAATGGCCTGGATTCTTCCCACATTTCCCTGGCTTTTTCCGGGCACAGGGAAAGGGCAATTTCACTTTCCCATTCCCTCTTGTTCCTTTTGTCAGAAATTTCGTTGTCCAGGTCCCAGGCTTTTTTCATGCCCCTGGCAATATCCCCGGCATGAGCCGCGATGCGTGCTGCGATAACTCCTTCCTTTACGTCTTCCGGCGTAGGAAGGCGAATATGTTCACCCGGGGTTACATAGCAAAGAAAGTCTGCCCCCTTCCAGCAGGCCAGGGCGCCTCCGATGGCACAGGCAATATGGTCGTATCCCAGCGCTGCATCCGTAACCAGAGGGCCCAGAACGTAAAAAGGAGCACCCTTGCATATTTTCTTTTCCATTATCACGTTTGCTTCTACATGGGAGAGGGGCACATGCCCAGGTCCCTCCACCATTACCTGCACCCCTTTTTCTCTTGCCCTCTCTACCAGTTCTCCGTGGGTAAGGAGTTCCTGTATCTGTAAAACGTCGGTGGAATCCCTGAGTGCCCCCGGCCTGAGAGCATCTCCCAGGGAGAGCACTACATCGTACTGGCTGGCAATATCCAGTAAATCATCAAAATTCTCATAAAGTGGGTTTTCTTTTCCTGTGGCTACCATCCAGGTAACATGAAAAGCTCCTCCCCGGCTTACCACATACATCAATCTCTTATTGTTTTTGAACATTTCCAGTATTTTACGGTTAATCCCGCAGTGTACGGTGATAAAGTCAACACCGTCTCTGGCATGCTTTTCTATCACTTCAAAAATTTTGCCAGGCTTCATCTTTGCCAGGCTTCCCTCTTCCTGTATGCTTTCCACTGCTGCCTGATATACCGGCACTGTTCCCAGGGGAAGGGAGCAATTCTCCAGAAACATCTTTCTTGTCTTATCCAGATCCCCGGCAGTGCTTAAATCCATGATAGTATCGGCTCCTGCCTCCACTGCAGAAATAAGCCTCTTCTTCTCCCACTCCAGGTCGCATATTTCGGGAGAGGTGCCCAGATTGGCATTTACCTTAACGCTTAGTCCCTTTCCAATACCTACGGGGTTGCCCCGCCGGTTGTTGAGAATAATAACCTCTCCTGAAAGAATATAGTTTTTCAGGGTATCCAGGGGTATTCCCTCTTCCCGGGCTATCCACTCTATCTCAGGAGTAAGCTCTCCCTTTCTTACCTTATCATATTGCGTCATAGCTATATTTTATCATTTTTTGTAAATTACTTCTTTTAGATTTCTGAATAAAAAAAACGAGGAGGGATTTCCCCTCCCCGTTTTTTGTCAGCTCAGTTCAATACTACGGAGTAGTAGTGGGCCAGGACTGAGTAGCTCCGCCTGACGAAACAAAGGTTGAAGTAGTCCAGGATTGACTGGGTACCCACTCCACGTGGCCGTCCAGGTAAAGGACGTTACCACCATCAGTGGAATGATTGGCTCCTGTGCTAGAACAACCGTTATCCCAGGCTATAGGAGTATCTGCACTGTCAAGTTCGTTTACTTTGTAATCCTCACCGACGTTCTGCCCGCTTCCGTAACCTACGTACTCGTAGCTTACGAATGCTGTGTAGGTTTTATTTCTCTGAGCACCGGTGCTTGGATCAATGTCCGTAGGTTTTGCATCGGAATCAGAGGGACACCAGTACACTCCCGGGTCGGTCACATAGGTGGGATAGAGTCCCGGTCCGAAAGAGGTTCCCGGAGGGAATCTCTCATCCCAGTCTGTGGAGTACATGTGGAGAGCTAACCCTACCTGCTTGAGGTTAGAGGTACATACCGCTCTTCTTGCCTGTTCCCTTGCCCTTGCCAGAGCAGGTAAGAGCATGGCGGCCAGAATAGCGATAATGGCTATAACCACTAACAGTTCGATGAGGGTAAACCCTCCAAACTTCTTGCGTAACAATTTCATAATCTTTTTCACCTCCTTTCTGTGCAAAAGCTTATAAGCTTTATAGCATATCCGATATTTCTTGTCAAGAGTAGCAAAACGGATTTTTCCCGAATTTCGGATAGCGCTGGAGAAGACTTTAGACCATAGACTATAGACTGGGGGATAGTGAACAGTGAACAGTAAACAGTGAACAGTGAATAGATGGGCGGTATCCTGGTATCTTGGTAATCCTGGTTTCTCGGTAAAGGGATAGATTTCGCAAGAATGACGATAAAACAGCCCTACCTGTCATGCCTGCGGAAGCAGGCATCCAGGCAAGTAGTTAGTAGCGGGTAGTGAGTAGATAGGAAGGTGGATTCCCGCTTGCGCGGGAATGACGAAGCGGGAGGCAGCGGGTAGCGAGGGAGGCATTTTAGACTATAGACCATAGACTATAGACGTTAGACTGGGAAAGGGAAGATACAGAAGGCAAAATCCAGACGGGGTAATAGGCGCCCCGACATACGTCGGGACCGATGGACATCGGGGATAACTCGCAACTCACAACTCTTTAGACTATAGACTGGGGGATAGTGAACAGTAAGCAGTGAACAGTGAATGGTGAATGGTGAGAAAGTAGTGAGTAGCGGGTAGTGAGTAGCGAAGGAAGGGGAATAGATTCCTGCTTCCGCAGGAATGACAGAAGAGAAACAGGAAGGCATCCAGGAAATGACAGTAAATAGTAAACAGTAAGCAGGGAATGGTGAGCTACACCAATTACCGGCAGCGAATTTACCCAACCCCCAGGATATCTTTTTTTGCTTCCAGGTAGTAGAGGTAGTCTGCATAGCTTACGTCCGGGGGAACCCGGTGGTCAACGTGGGGGATATAGCCTCCTTCCTCCACCAGGGGCTTTAACCGCTGGAGTTCTTTTTTGATGTGTTCCCGTCCCTTGATGAGAGCCATTTTATCCACGCCTCCCATGAGGAGGACGTTTTTGCCGAATTTCTCCCTGATTTTCACCGGGTCGCTTCCTCCCTGCACCTCCAGAGGAAACATGAGATTTACCCCGGCCTCCAGCCATAAGGGGACCAGTTCGTTGATATTACCATCGCAATCGACCAGGACAATATCAATGCCGTGTTTTTTAAGAAGAGCGGTGATTCTCTTGTAGCGGGGTACCATTAATTCCTCAAAGAGCTTTGGGGAAACCATGGGAGCGGTGCGGAAAGCCATGTCCTCCCAGAAGGCAGCATAATCTAATTTTATTTCCTGCACGGCTCGTTCAATTAACTTGAGGTGAAATTCAGTGAGATACTCCATCATTTCCTCTATCCATTCCCGCTCATCGTAGAGAGCATAAGAAATCCCTTCAAAGCCCATCCAGTCTCTCAATCGTCCAAAAAGGGAGCCGCAGTTTATCCCCAGCGGATAGTCCCTGATTTCCCATTCTTCTTTGAGAAAATCCCAGTTCTCGGGATAACGTGATGGATCATTAGCGTCCAGTTTCTTCCTGAATTCTTCCCAGCTTTTTCTGTCTTTTAAGGGAAACTCGATGAAATGGGGGATAGAAGATGTCCCGTCCTTCTTTATCTCGCATTTAACTCCCTGGGAATCTATCACCAGTTTATGTCTCTCATCTTCGTGGATTACCCGGGTCTCAAAAGGCGGAAAAAGTCCTACGTTAATTGGTACTATTCCTCGATAAGAGATACCCAGGTAAATTTCCACCTCCTTATGGGTAACGAGATGTGTGGGCATTCCCTGTCTGTGCCAGGTGAGAAAGGTTTCGTCCCAGTAGCCAAATTCTAAGTTGGGCACAGCATCAATTGACTGGTAGTGGAAAACCCTTAAAAATCTCTCCCGGGTATTCATTATTATTTTACCTCCTTAATGTTGGTGTGATTAGGGGAGACTGTTTTCCTGACCCATTCCAGGTAATGTCCATTTCCGCCTATCACAGGGATTGCTATTACTTCGGGTACTGTGTAGGAGTGGGTTTTCCTGACTGCTCTTATAATTTCCTCCAGGTTTGCCAGTGTGCTCTTCATAATCAAAAGTGTCTCCCTGGCAGATTCTTTTTTCCCTTCCCACCAGAAAAGAGAAGAAATCCCCGGGATAATATTGGCACAGGCGACTAACTTTTGCTTTAAGAGAAAATCCGCGATCTTTTCCGCCTCTTTTTCGTTAGAGGCGGTTACAAAAATTGCTATAATATCATTTTCTTGGTGGCCGGTTTCTGGCAATTTTTGCCTCCTTCTACACTCCGGAGTAGGCATTGAATCCGCCATCTATGGGGATAATTGTTCCGGTAACGAAGCGAGATGCTTCCGAAGCAAGCCATATACAAACTCCGATAAGGTCTTCCGGGTTGCCGAATCTTTCCATGGGGGTATGTTTTATTATTGATTCTCCCCGGGGAGTAAGCTTTCCCCGTGCGTCAAAAAGCAGGTAGCGGTTTTGCTTGGTAAGGAAAAACCCTGGTGCGATAGCGTTCACCCGCAGATTTTTGTTGTACTCCTGGGCCAGGTGCACTGCTAACCATTGAGTAAAATTTGATACTGCTGCTTTGGCTGCCGAATAGCCGGGGATGCGTGTAAGGGGGCGGAATGCGTTCATGGAGGATATATTTATGATGGAGCCGCCTTCTCGGTTTTTTACCATTGCTTCGCCAAAAACCTGCGAGGGAAGAATAGCACCGGCAAAGAGATTAAGTGCTACCACCTTTTCCAGCGCGTTAAGCGGTAAAGCAAAGAAGCTTAATTCTGAAGAGGTGGTAGCCTCCTTCATGTTTCCTCCTGCTGCATTAAGCAGGATATCCACCCGGCCGAAATCCTTTATGATTTCACCACGTGCCTTTTTTAAGGTTTCCTTTTCCAGCGCGTTCATGAAGTATCCTTTTGCTTTGATGCCTTCCTGGTTGAGCAAATCCACTGCCTCTGTGGTGGGGGCAATGTCTCCGAGAGCAATTTCTGCGCCCGCCTTGCCCAGCCCCCGGGCAATCGATAATCCTAACACGCCTGCTCCTCCGTTAATTACAGCTACTTTTCCCTGCAGGGAAAAAAGAGAATTAACCCACTGGTTACTTCCCATTTCTATCGCCTCCTCCGGGTCTTATGGTATTCCCGGTCAAGATGTGATCCAACACTCTAACCGTAAAATTCTCTCTACCTCAAGCGGGGAAGTTGCAAGTCCCCTCTCGCCGCTTCCTACTTCCGCTACCTCCCGCTTCGTCATTCCCGCGCAAGCGGGAATCCACCTCCCTATCTACTCACTACTTGCCTGGATACCTGCTTCCGCAGGTATGACAGGTAGGGCTGGTTTATTGCCATTCTTCCGAATCCTATACCTCCTTCAAAAGCTATCCCAGGATACCGCCCATCTGTTCACTGCTTACTGTTTACTATTTACTGCTTACTATCTCCCGGTCTAAAGTCTATGGTCTATAGTCTAAAGTCTATAATCTAAACTCTATACCTAAGCACAGCTTGAGTATAAATCAATGGCAGAAATAGTTCAATAATATATAGACAGAGGAAGTATATATGTGATAAAATTCCAGCCCGGAGGTAAGTTATGAACAAGGATAAGGATGGCATAAAAATTTTTACCGGAAATGCGCATAGAGAACTTGCAGAAGAGATAAGCAGGTATATAGATATACCCTTGGGAGAGGCATTCGTGGGGACTTTTAGCGATGGGGAAACGCAGGTTAAAATCAACGAGAGCGTGCGTGGGAAGGAGATTTTCCTCATTCAGCCTACCTGCCCTCCTGTTAACCATAACCTCATGGAGCTTCTTATCCTGCTGGACGCTTTCAGGCGGGCTTCGGCCAGAAAGATAACCGCGGTACTTCCTTACTATGGATATGCGCGCCAGGATAGAAAGGTGCAGCCGCGTGTGCCTATAAGTTCCAAGCTTGTAGCAAATCTTATTACCCAGGCAGGAGCGGACCGGGTGCTGGTAATGGATTTGCACGCGGGCCAGATACAGGGTTTTTTTGACATACCGGTAGACCATCTCTATGCTGCCCCTTTACTTGTTGATTATATTAAGCAGAAAAATCTTTCTGACCTTACCATAGTTGCTCCTGACCCGGGAGGGGTGGAAAGGGCACGGGCTTTTGCCAAAAGGCTGGAAGCTTCTCTGGCAATTGTGGATAAAAGGAGGCCAGAACCAAACGTGTCACAGGTTATGCATATTGTGGGAGAAATAAAAGGGAAGAATGTGTTCATAATAGATGACATGATAGATACGGGAGGAACTATAATCCAGGCGGCAGAGACCATAAAGGCAAAAGGCGCCAGGGCGGTTTACTGCTGTGCTACGCATCCTGTTTTTAGCGGGAAGGCAGTAGAAAACCTGGAAAATTCCGTTTTTGAGGAGGTTGTGGTTACCAACAGTATTCCCAAGAAGAATAAAGAATACAAAAAGATAACTGTTCTGTCGATAGCTTCTCTTTTAGGGGAAGCAATACTTAGAGTGTATAAGGGGGCTTCGATAAGTTCGTTGTTTATTTAAAGGAGACAAAAAATGAAAAAGGTGGAACTTGAAGTAGAAGAGAGAGGAGAGGCAAAGGCAAAAAGTTTGAGAAGGGAGGGTTACATCCCGGGTATTCTTTATGGAGCCGGTAAAAAATCCATTCCTTTTAAGCTTCTTGCTCACGAGTTTATCCATTTTATCCATTTTATTCACGGAGAGCAGGTAGTTGTAGAGCTCAAGTTTAAGGGAAAGAAAAAAAAGTACCTTTCAATATTAAAAGACACTCAGTATGATCCGGTAAAGGATACGATAATTCATCTGGATTTTCAGAGGGTGAATACTAAGAAACCCATAGTGATAGAAATACCTTTTGTTTTCGTAGGTGAAGCAAAGGGAGTGAAAGAAGGCGGTGTTCTGGAGGAGATTCACAGGAGTGTGGAGGTGGAGGCTCTAATTCAGGATATACCGGAGCATATAGAAGTGGACGTGAGTGGACTATCCATAGGCCATTCGATCCATATAAAAGATTTACAACTTCCCGAAAACATCAAGATTCTTACTCACCCAGAGGAAACTATTGTTACCGTACTGGCACCCCGGGTAATGGAAGAGGAGATTAAGCCTGTATTGCCGGAAGAGGTGGAGGTAGCGGGCAAAGAGAAGGAAGAAGAGGAAGAGGAAGGGGAAGAGAAGGAAGAAAAGAAGCGAGAGGAATCCGAGTAAAGTTCCCGGAGTGAAGTATGGTATCTCCCTGTTGTATAGTAGGCCTTGGTAACCCGGGAAAAGAGTATGAAGGTACCCGGCATAACGTGGGTAAGAAGTTAGTAAAAAGCCTCTCCCGCAAGTGGGATATACGTATAGATAGAAGGGGCCGGACATATCGGTTTGGCAAAGGGGAATCGGAGGGGCGAGCGGTATATCTGTGTCTCCCCTCCGTGTTTATGAATGAAAGTGGGAAGGCGGTACAGGGAATAATGCATCGTTTCAAGTTGTCCCTGGATGCTTTGCTGGTAGTCCACGATGATGCAGATATTCCCTTCGGGAAGATAAAATTGGTTTACTCTTCTACTTCAGGAGGACATAGGGGAGTAGCTTCTATTATAGAGCATGTGGGGAGCCATGAGTTTGCCCGGCTTAAGATAGGGATTGGCAGAGAAGAGAGCAAAGATTTAGTCGAATACGTGCTGGAGAGGTTCACCGCAGAGGAGAAGAAAGTAATAAATAAGCTGTTCTTACTGTGTGAGAAAGCTATTGCTGTCTGGATAGATGAGGGTATAGAAAAAGCTATGAGTCTTTATAATAACAGGAGGATTCTGACATGTTGAACTTTTCTCTTTACTCAGCTGTGCTTGCTATATT
>Ga0256830_1003046_pt1 | contig 10676 bp, 10 predicted proteins | sample 128326metaG_FD_190537 | JGI IMG/M metagenome (GOLD analysis project Ga0256830, IMG submission 190537) | Hydrothermal vent microbial communities from Lau Basin, Pacific Ocean - 128-326 | ecosystem: Environmental > Aquatic > Marine > Hydrothermal vents | place: Pacific Ocean: Lau Basin | collected...
CTGGCTCCGAATTCGCCCGTTTTCGTAATTAACCCTTCCTCTTTCAACACATCTCTCACCTTCTGGTAAAGAGGGAAAGCCTCTCCGGGAGGAGCAGCTTTTTCAAACGAAGGCCTGCGTCCCTTAAGAGCATCAGCATAAAGTGTAAATTGAGAGACTACTAAAATTTCTCCCCTGGTTTCTTTTACGCTAAGATTCATCTTCCCCGTTTCATCTTCGAAAATTCTCAAGTTTGCTATCTTTTTCCCCATCTTTACTGCTTGCTCTTCAGTATCCCCTTTCTTAACGCCGAGCAAAACAAACAAACCCTCTCCTATTTCTCCCACGATTTTGCCATTTACGGTAACCTTTGCCCGGCTTACTCTCTGGATAACTGCTTTCATATTCCAGACTGTATCACACGGTTTATTCAATCTGCCCGGCCACAGATTTCATCCACCAGTCGGGAGAAAGCTTCCACATTTTCAATCTCTCCAACCTCAGAAATTTCATCAGAAACACCCAAAATTAACTTAGGTGCAAACATATCAATCACCCGGCGAGTAAATTCAAGTAGGTCATCGAGGGAATGATTGGGAAGAAAATCAATTGCCGGCAAAAGGTCCAGGACAACCATTTTATCCCCTACTGCCTGCTTGATTTGTTCCAGATTACTCATAGCGCAGAAAGATTCTGGGAGCGTTCCATATTCCATGTGATGGCCAATCCAGGTCTCCAGACGGGGCTGCCAGAGCACAGATTCTGCAGTGCCTGCAAAAATAGCTATATTTAATTCTTTCCTGGTGATTTGTCTCTTCCTCCTAATTAACCTTGCATCCTAACATATTACACCAGAACAGGAGATAATTGAAGACTCGGATTTATAGTCAGACTTCAGGACACGACCTGGCAACCTCAGGTCGGGAAAGGATGTCCTATTTTAATTTTCCCTGTCTAAAGTCTACGTGTCTAAGGTCTATGGTCTAAAAGTTGTGAGTTGTCAGTTCCACCTATGCCTCCGCCTGTATACGGGGAGAGTTGTCAGTTTCTCCCGATGTCCATCGGGACCAGTTCCCTATCCTGACGCATGCCGGGGCGCCTATTCCCCCATGTTAGACTATAGACATCAGACTTTAGACATTAGATGGGAAAGACACATGATACGGGGGACTAACTCACTGTTCACTTATTTACTATCTACTCACTGTTTCCCTGGATGCCTGCTTCCGCAGGCATGACGCGCAAGCTGGTTTTTCCCTTTCTGCTTCTCTTGTGTCATTTCTGCAAAAGCGGGAATCCATTCCCCTATCTACTAACTACCCGCTACTTACTACTTGCCTGGATACCTGCTTGCGCAGGTATGACAGACAGACTGGTTGCTTGTCATTCTTGCAAATCCTAACATCCCTCAAAAGCTATCCCAGGATACCAGGATTACCGAGATACCAGGGTGCCAACCCCCTATTCACTGTTCACTATTCACTGTTTACTATTTCCCCAGTCTATAGTCTAAAGTCTATAGTCTAAAGTCTCTTAATAGTCTAATCTGATTGATGATTCTACCTCTTTCGGATAAAATAGATTATGATACCGCTGAAAGACACTGTCCCTTCCCGCAGATTTCCCATTGTCAATACCTTACTGATTGCGGTGAATGTTTTCGTTTTTTTCGTGGAACTTTCCCAGGGAACCAATCTTAAACAGTTTATATATAATTTTGGCGCGATTCCTTCACGCTACTTCTACCTGAAAGCCCACTACCCGCATCAACTATTAAACAGGTTTCTGCCCATCTTCACCTCCATGTTTCTGCACGGGGGATGGTTTCACCTGATAGGAAATATGCTCTATCTCTGGATTTTTGGGGATAATGTGGAGGATAGAATGGGGCACTTTCGCTACCTGCTCTTTTATCTTCTGAGCGGGATTGGAGCCGGGCTATTCCATATTTATACGAATGCCCATTCCACGGTGCCCAGCATCGGAGCCTCCGGAGCAATTGCAGGAGTTTTAGGAGCATACTTCATCCTTTTTCCCTTTTCCCGTATCCTCACGCTTGTACCCTTTTTCTTTTTCTGGACATTCTTGGAAATTCCTGCTTTCTTTTTCCTGGGATTCTGGTTTCTCATGCAGTTCTTCTCCGGCACCACCGCACTGCTACTGGCAGGAGATAAAGCCGCAGGAGGCATTGCCTGGTGGGCACATATAGGAGGCTTTATAACCGGGATAACTCTCTTGCCATTTTTCCTCTGGGGAAGAAAACAGGAAAGCTACTATACTGTTTTAAAAAGATAAGCAGAAATATCAGCGAGCAAGAACTTTTTTGTCTTTTCTCTCCCTGCATTACTCCGGCAGAAAAGGACGAAAAGATTACTCCAGAATTATCCTTGCATCCACGCAGAGAAGCGAATCAGAGTAGAGAAATACCGGGTTTGCATCCACTTCCTTGAATTCAGGAAAATCGTAAACCATGCGGGAGAAATTTGCAATGGTTTCGCAAAGGGAAACAAAGTCCACTGGTTTTTCGCCTCTTACTCCCTCCAGAATCTTTTTCCCTTTGATCTCATCCACCATTTCCCTGGCTTCGGTTTCATTTATAGGTGCCACACGGAAGGATACATCCTTGAGAACTTCCACCCAGATTCCACCCAGCCCGAACATAACCACAGGGCCAAATGTAGGGTCCTTTAATCCCCCCAGGACCACTTCCCTTCCCCCGGAAGGAGCCATTTTTTGCAGTAATACACCCTTTATTTCAGCTCCTGACACTTTATCCTGTACTTCTCCTATCATGGATTTGTACGCGGATAACAAATCCTCTTTACTTTTAATCCCTACCTTTACACCGCCGACATCCGTCTTATGTATAACCTGGGGCGAGACTATTTTCATAACCAGGGGAAAACCCAGCTTCTCTCCCGAGGAAACAAGGTTCTCTTCTTTCTCCACTAACACAGTTTCAGGAACCGGAATCTGGTAAAGTTTGAATATCTCTTCAGCTTCCATTTCCAGGAGGAAGTTTCTTCCTTCCTCCCGCGCCTTACCGATTATTTCTCTTATTTTTTCTTTCATTGTTCTGCTCTCTCTCTTAAATATTTCCCATATTTACCCAATGCTCCCATTACCCGTGCAGCCTCCTGCACATCATCATAATTGGGTATCCCGTTATTTTCAAGCACTTTTATGCCTTCTTCCGCAAACTGTCCCCTCATAAATGAGGTAACCACGGGCTTATTGTACTTGCGGAAACATTCTACCACTATTTCCGCATCTTTTACCGTATCGGTCATTGTCTGGAGGGTCTGGATTACAATTACACCATCGTAGAGTTCAGAACGCATGGCTTCTTCCAGCACTATTTTATACCTTTCCGCGGTAGCATCCCCCACTATATCAAAGGGATTGTTTCTTGACCAGGCAGGATGCATAAGACCGCTATCATCTATCCTCTCTATCATCTCCTTTGCCGGTGCAGGCAGGACCAATCCCTCCTCTTCCAGGGCATCAGCACATAAAACCCCCGCTCCTCCTCCGTTGGTGACTATCGCAATCCTGTCTCCTTTCAGGGGCGGCATCAAAGCAAGCCCCTTAGAAATATCAAACATGTCCCGCAAAGAGTTGGCAGGTATTATCCCGGATTGCTTAAATGCTCCCTGGTAAACTGCATACGCACCAGCTAAAGAACCAGTATGGGAGCTTACTGCCCGGGTGCCCACCGTGGATTTACCTGCTTTAATAGCCACTACAGGCTTACGCAGGGTAACTTCCCTGGCAATCTCCAGGAATAGCCTGCCGTCATTCAGCCCTTCCGTGTAAACACATATTGACTGCGTGTTCCTATCCAGAGCAGCCCAGGCTAAAAAGTGAGGCACATCCAGGTCTGATTTGTTGCCATAACTTATAAGGGCAGAAAACCCGTACTTTTCCTTGACCGACCAATCAATCACTGAATCTGCCAGTGCTCCGGACTGACTTATAAAAGCTATCTTCCCGGTATAGGGAAGAGTCAAACCAAAACTGGCATTTAAATTATTGGGAGGATAAAGAATCCCCAGGCAATTTGGGCCCACAATCCTTATATTGGCTTCTTCAGCTACCTTGAGAAATTCCTCCTGCAGCTTCTTGCCCTCGCTACCTGCCTCAGAAAAACCGGCGGAAATGATTATTGCTCCCCTGACTTTTTTCTGGGCGCATTCCCTGATAACCTGGGGAACAAATTTGGAAGGAACCGCTATTATCGCCAGGTCAACTCTTTCTTCTACCTGCAGGATAGAAGGAAAACACTTGATTCCCAGAATTTCCTGTACCTTTGGGTTTACCGGATATATACCTCCGGAAAACCCCTTTAACCCGGGGCGAGAGAAGACACCGCCCTCTTTTAACCCCTTGACCAACCCGTATCCTACTTTCTCCGGGTTCAGAGAGGCGCCAATTACAGCCACTCCCACCGGCTCAAAAAAAGGATTGAGCTCCTCGTGAATTTTCTCCAAAGATATTTTGTTCATCTTTCCCCCTTGTTACACTCTTTCATTTTTAACATTACCTTTACCTTCTAACTTCTTATTAAGAATTTCCTTAGCTATTCTTAAAGCTTTCCCTCTATGAGAGATTTCTTCCTTTTCTTCTATGGACATTTCTCCAAACGTTTTCCCTTTCTCAGGAACATAAAATACCGGGTCATAACCAAATCCTTCGCTGCCCCGGGGTTCACAGGTAATATAGCCCTCAGTCACCCCCTCCACAATGAGTTTTTCTCCCTGCGGTGAAACAATTGCTACTACACAGCGAAATTTAGCTTTTCTTTTCTCCCATACAACGCCCTCCATAAGTTTTAGTAATTTTCTCCAGTTGTCTTCATAGGTAGCACCAATGCCAGCAAAACGGGAGGAAAAGACACCGGGCCTGCCTCCCAGATACTCCACTTCCAGACCTGTATCATCGGATAATGCCCACTTGTTGGTAAAGCGCGCCCAGGCTTCTGCTTTTATAAGCGCATTTTCTTCCAGAGTATTTCCACTTTCCTCGATTTCCTCCATGCAGGGAAAATCATGAAAAGTTAAAACCCTGAGCGGCATATCTTTGAAAACTTCCCTCATTTCCTTTATCTTATCCAAATTTTTTGTGGCTAAGACTATTTCCTTCACCCTTCACCTTTACTGCTGCTGCCAAGCTCCCTTTCCAAGATTTCCCTCACTTTACCCGGATTAGCCTTACCCTGGGATAATTTCATTACCTGTCCGATAAGAAATCCAAAGGCTGTTTTCTTACCATTTTTTATGTCTTCTACTGCACGAGGGTTTTTCAGGATAGCTTCCCGGACAATCTTTTCAATTTCCTCCGCATCCGTCACCTGTGTCCAGCCTCTTTTCTGCACAATTTTTTCCGGCTCTTCGCCCGAATCAAAGATTTCGTGCAAGCAGTACTTGGCATTTGTCTGCGTAATTAAATTGCTCTTTACCATCTCAAGCAGCCTGGCCAGTTTAGCAGCAGTTACCTTGCTTTCCCCTATGGTAAGTCCCCTCTCATTCAGCTCCCTCATCACCGGTCCCATTATCCAATTGACTACCACTCTGGGATGGGGACATGCTTTTACCACTTCCTCAAAAAAGCAGGAAATTTCTTTTTCTTCCACAAGAACTCCGGCTTCTCTTTTACTCAGCCCATACTCCTTTACGAACCGCTCCCTCTTTTTCAAAGGAAGCTCAGGGAGAGTAGCTCTTATATCTTCTATCATTGTTTCGCTAATCTCCAGGGGAGGAATATCCGGCTCAGGAAAGTAACGGTAATCCTGCGCTTCCTCTTTGAATCGCATGGGATAACTCTCTCCCTTTTCTTCATTCCATAAGCGCGTTTCCTGGTAAATAGGCTTTCCCCTGCGCAGCCTTGCTCCCTGCCTCTCTATTTCGTATTCCAATGCCTGGAGAACAGACTTAAAAGAGTTAAGGTTTTTCATCTCCACCTTCGGCCCCAGCTCCTCGCTACCCTTCTCCCTGATAGAGACATTTGCTTCAAAGCGCAGATGCCCTTCTTCCATCTTGCAGTTCGAGGCTCCGATATATATAAGGATATTTCTCAATTCATTCATGAAAGAATTTACCTCTTCCATACTTCGCATATCCGGATAGGTAACAATTTCCAGGAGCGGTATCCCGGCCCTGTTCAAATCTACCAGGCTGAAATTTTTACCTTCTTCATGCACATTTTTACCCGCATCTTCCTCCAGGTGGACATTATGAATACGCACCCTTTTTACTTCCTCCCCCACCTCAAACTCCACCCAGCCATCTACTCCTATCGGGATATACTGCTGGGATATCTGGTAGTTTTTGGGAAGGTCGGGGTAATAATAATTTTTCCTGTCAAACCTGGTGTACCTGTTTATCTCGCAGTTCAGCGCCAGGCAGGTTTTAATTCCAATCTTTACTGCCTCCTCGTTTACCACCGGCAATACGCCGGGTAAACCAAGGCATACAGGACACACCTGGGTGTTGGGAGAAGAACCGAAGCGGGTAGAACAGGAGCAAAACATCTTGCTCCGGGTGGACAATTCAGTGTGAATCTCCAGTCCTATTACAGACTCAATTTCCATGCGGGGACCTCTTATGAAAATCTGTAGCTTCCTGAAAGGCAAAGCCCAGATTCAAAATTCCGTACTCATCCAGGGGCTTTCCGATAATCTGCACCCCTACTGGCAGGTTTTGCTCCGTAAACCCTCCCGGTATAGATAAAGCCGGAAGACCCGCCAAGTTCACCGGTATGGTGAAAATATCCGAGAGGTACATTTTCAAAGGGTCAGAAATTTTCTCGCCTATCTTAAAAGGAGGCGTGGGAGAGACAGGGGTGACAATAAAGTCGCAGGATTGAAAAGCCTTTTCAAAATCCTCCTTTATCAGTGTTCTCACTTTTTGAGCTTTCAGGTAATATGCCTCAAAATAACCATGGGAAAGGGTAAATGTTCCCAGCATTATTCTCCTCTTGACCTCGCTTCCAAACCCATTATCCCTGGTCTCTTCCATCATATCGATAACCGGGTTCTGACCGGTAATTGTATACTCGGGATTTCTAAAGCCGTACTGCACCCCGTCATAGCGAGCCAAATTGGAAGAGGCTTCGCAGGGCGCAACAATATAATAAGTGGCAACAGAGTATTTTGTATGAGGCAGGGTTATCTCCTTAACTATACAACCCATCTCCTGCCAGATTTTAATAGCTTTTTCTACAATTTCCTTTACTTTTGGGTCGATTCCTTCAGAAAAATATTCTTTCGGCAGCCCTAAAATCTTTCCCCTGACTTTTCCGTTGAGCTGTTCCTCAGGCAGAGGCAAGGGAAGAGAGGTAGAATCGCAGCGGTCGTAGCCACCTATAACCTTCAGGAGGAGATAGGCATCTTTAACATCGCGTGCTATAGGGCCTATCTGGTCAAGGGAAGAAGCAAACGCCACCAGCCCATAGCGAGAAACACGCCCGTAAGTGGGTTTTAACCCGGTTACACTGCAAAAACTCGCCGGCTGGCGAATGGAACCTCCGGTATCTGAGCCAAGTGCCACAATAGACTCACCCGCCGCAACTGCCGCGGTTGAGCCTCCGCTGGACCCGCCCGGTACCCTCTGGTAATCCCAGGGATTGCGGGTAGTCCCAAAATAAGAATTTTCCGTGGAAGACCCCATGGCAAATTCATCCATGTTGGTCTTTCCTATTATTATCATCTTCTCTTTTTTTATCTTTTCCACCACCGTGGCATTATAGGGAGGGACGAAATTATAGAGGATTTTTGAGGCACAGGTGGTAAGAAAGCCCTGGGTGCAAATATTATCCTTCACCGCCAGGGGTATGCCTGCTAAGGGAGGCAAGTCTTCTCCTCTTGCCAGGGATTCATCAAGCGCCTTTGCCTCTTCCCGCGCGGCCTCCAGTCTTCTGGATATGTAGGCATTGATTGACTTATCCTGAGCTTCCAGCCGGGCTATTACTTCGCTGGTAATATCAGAAAAACTTATTTCCCCTTTTCGCACCATTCCAGATAACACATGGGCAGGCAGAAAAGGTAATTTACTCATTCTATAATCCTGGGAACTTTAAAGTAGCCTCTCTCCTTGGCAGGAGCATTATCCAGTGCTTCTTCTTGAGAAAGAGAGTCTGTCACACAATCTTTTCTCCACACGCTTTTAATGGTTACGGGATAAAAAGTAGGCAGGACATCATCAGTATCCAACTCCTTTAACTGTTCCATGAATTCCAATATGCCGGAAAGCTGCTTAAGATAAAGTTCTTTCTCTTCCCGGGTAAGTTTCAAGCGAGACAGCTTGCCCACTTTCTCTATATCTTTCTCGTTCAAAATATTATTTTTCATCTTTCCGGCCGGTTAACAAGACAAATTAAAGTGTAATTATACCCGATTCACCCCTGATTTTCTATATCTCCCCCCAGTAATTTCTCTATCTTCGTCCTTATTTCCTTCCAGTTGCTTTTCTTTTCGGCAAGCAAAGTAAAAGGAGCAGTGATTTTCCCCCTGGCAAAAGGCAAGGGAAAAATAAACCTATCCCAGGAAGGTATAATTTTATAACGAGAGACAGAAAAATTCAGGGGAAGTATAGGAACGCGAGAAAACCCGGATATCCACAACACGCCCTCTTTTAACTGGTAACGGGGACCGCGTGGACCATCGGGGATTACAATAAGATGATAACCACGCTGAAGGTATCTCAGTATCTCCTTCGCAGTGCTGGGAGAGAAATGTTTGCTTGAACCCCTTATAGAATAAATTCCCATCTTTCTGCCAACCCGTGCAATAAGCTCGCCATCCCGTGAGGGACTTATTAAGGCAACGAATTTTTTACCTTTTAGAAACTTCAAGTAAAAAAGAATAAACAAAAAAAGCCGATTGTGCCAGAATACCCATATTAAATTCCCCTTTTCCCAATCCTTATTCAACCGCTTCTCCCATCTGATAGTCATTTGCACCATTTGCAGGTAAAGCAGAGAAATACGGGCAATAAGATTATCCATTTTCCTGTGAAAACCTAAAGATTTAGGCATCCCTTCTCCAAAATACTCTGCGCTATATACCCTAAATAACCCACTAAAAACAAGAAACCGGGCAACCAATCACCGCTGCTTATCCCGCAAACTCCGGATAATAATCTCCGCTGCTCTTCCGGCCGCGCCCGGCTTTCCCAGCTTGTCCCTGATTTCCTTAAGGGTTTCTCTCATTCTTTCATTTTCCTTATCCCGGGAAAGTTTCTCCACCTCCCGTATTATTATATCCTGGTCAATACGGGGAGATACAAACTCCGGGATTATATTCTCCCCTTCCACCAGGTTTACCAGGCCTATATGAGGAACACGAAGAATATTCTTCACCAACAAATGGGTGAGCATTGAAGGCTGATATATAATTATCATTGGCGTACCCAGGATCGCGGCCTCCAGGGTGGCAGTGCCTGAGGTAATTACCAGGAGATGAGAATACTTCATAAGTGCATAGGGATGTTCGGATACTATTTTTACTTCGGGAGGTAAAGGGCTAAAAGCATGAAAAAACTCTTCTTCCAGGCTCTTTGCCCTTAAAAGTATAAACGAGAATTCTTTTCCTTTTGCCTTCACCAGGCTCAATAACAAAGGAATATTCTTCCTAACCTCTGCTTCCCTACTCCCCGGCAATAATCCTATAACAGGTTTCTTGCCCAATCCGTAAATTTCCCGGAATTCTTTCTCCCCTATCTCCGCTTTAACCACATCCAGCAGGGGATGCCCAACATAATATACATCTATTCCCCTCTCTCTATAAAAATCCTTCTCGAAGGGAAGGATAACTACCATCTTATCTATATATTTTTTTATCCAGTGCACACGCTTCTCTCCCCAGGCCCACACCTGGGGGCTAATATAGTAAATTACCCTTTTGTTATGCTCTTTGGCCACGCGGGAAAGACGCAGATTCATGCCTGGATAATCTATGGGAATAAACGCATCGTAGCGGCCCTTCCGGAGATGTTGAGCAAGCACGGCATAGACTCTCCTGAGTTTTTTCAGGTTTTGCAGCACTTCCTGGAATCCCACCACAGAAATCTTCTCATCAATCTGCAAAACCACATTCATCCCCGCTTCCCGCATTTTCTCCCCCCCCATCCCGCTTATCTCTATTCCCGGGGAAAGCTTCCGCAGTTCTCTTATCAGGAGAGAGCCGTGCAAATCCCCCGACTCTTCCCCCGCCACCATAAAAATTCTTATTTTCTCCATAAATTAAGCAACCGTAACATTTTACCAGAAAGAAGCCGGAAACATACTCAGGGAAGACTGCCTTGCCAGTCTAACCTCCAAGGGCTATAGTCCAAGAGTTGTGAGTTGCTCCCGATGAACATCGGGATGAGTTGCCAGTTCCCTGTCCCGGCGCATGCCGGGGCACCTATGCCCCCGCCTATGTTCTGCATTCTGCATCTTCCCTTTCTCAGTCTACAGTCTAAAGTCTACGGTCTATAGTCTAAAATGTTCCCCTCACTACTATCTACCCGCTACTCACTACTGCTCACTGTTTACTGTTTACTATCCTTCCAGTCTAAAGTCTACAGTCTATAGTCTAACCTGTCCCCCAGTGGACGGGAAGGGGAAGCTGAGGTAGAATATAAAAAGGGATGAGGGTTGAAAACTAATTTCTTATTGATTTTTTCTTTGCTTTTTGCCGGATTACTTTCCGGCGGTAT
>Ga0256830_1003047_pt1 | contig 10674 bp, 5 predicted proteins | sample 128326metaG_FD_190537 | JGI IMG/M metagenome (GOLD analysis project Ga0256830, IMG submission 190537) | Hydrothermal vent microbial communities from Lau Basin, Pacific Ocean - 128-326 | ecosystem: Environmental > Aquatic > Marine > Hydrothermal vents | place: Pacific Ocean: Lau Basin | collected...
ATCACAATTTCCCTCGCAATAAGTCTACTTCTACCTTTTTGCCCTTCTTTTTCTTTCTTACTATGCCGAAATCCTCCAGAACAGCAATGTCCCTTGCTATGTTAGGAAAAATGTGATGTTGCTTCAGCTGGAGAGTGAGGTATCAATGGCAGCAGGACTTTTTAATTCACCATCCAAGTACAAATTTAAGGATTCTTTTGATAAATTCTGAAATTGCATCAAAAATCGGCTGAATCTGACTATCTTCTGGTTTGCGCTCCTTTTTTGTCTCCTTTTCTATTGATTGTTCGGGTTTAGGTGTTTCTCCTGGCGTGGTTGTTTCAGCGGCTGACACGTTTTCTGTTGCAGTTGCCACTTGACTTTGTTTTTCCACCCTATCAATAATCCATTCACCAGAAGATACCTTTTCCTTTGCCTCTTTTACAAATTCAAGACTGGATTTGATATACTGCTTTTCTTTATTCAGGATGAATTCCCGGATAAAATCACTCGCTGAGGTATAGGGATCCGATTTTTTGGCACAGGTATGAAGATCATCCATGTATTCACTTATCCCTCTACCATATCTTCCATAGAGTTTTTCATTCTCTTCACTGAGCACCTTTTTCAACCCTTCTAAATCACCGGCTCTCCAGTATCTGGCTTCTTCCCTTGCCAATTTTTCCATGTCCAAGAGCTTTAAATATACCCAATCTCCATTTCCTGGACAGAACTCCTGCTGTTGGCTTTTTATATATTCTTCACCTTTCCTTTTCATGTATTCCTCAAATTTATCCATCGCAACAAGCGTATCATACACACCAGTTATTGAGTTTGCTACCGAATTTGCAACCTCTAAATTCGGATATTTAACCTGAAGCATTTCTAAAACGATATCTTGGAACCTTTCAACCAGAATTTCCTGAGGAAGGTCTTCTGGAGGTATATACATTGGAATGAACATTCTCCCGATTAGGTCAAATGACTCGAATAAAAGCTTATTCCCTGTTTCAAAAAAGAACTTCACCATATCTTCAACACGTTTATAGTTAGTGTACGGTTTTACGATCTCTGCCATAAATCTGTACATATTCGCCCTGCTTTCAGCAATTACCGCCATATACTCAAAGTTTACTTTAACTGGCTCCTTTGGTTTTTCTTCATATTTACAATTCAAAGGAATTTCTTTCATATTTTTCATTGGTATCGCAACTGAGAATGAGACGCTCTTGCAACCGGATTTTGAAATCCTTACTAAATATCTTCCACGGGGCAGGTAGATATCTGGTTCAGGTCTACCGTAGTTATTGGTGGTTGACTTTAAAGAATCATCCACCCATACCTTGACCCCATCAACTGGCTTAGATGTGGCAGCATTGTAGATGTAAAGGTCAAGCAGGTACGTCCTCTTTGTGCTAATCCTATACTCTGCTGAATCGCATTCATACCCGCTCTTGCACGCCTTAAACGTGAATGTCCAGTAACCTCCCCTGCTGGCATTGGCCGAAAATTCAAAATTTCCGGAAGAAGAAGTGGATGTATATTTGTATCTGCCATCAATTGGATTGTACATCTTCACCTGAACACCACTAACCGGGCTTCCTTTATCGTCGGTGACTTCACCCACAAATTCAATTGCATCCCCTACTTTAAAGGATGTCTTACCGCTCTTTGTCATCACCCGGATGTTTAGATACTTTCTCTCTGGCTGGTTTACTACTAGCTTCATTGTCGCATCTTCAGACCACTCACCGGAGTCGTCTTTTACCTTGAAGTAGATGATGTGTTCTCCGGCTGACAAAGTTGAAGTGCTAAACGACTTGGAGCTGCTCAGGAATCCGTCTATACTCGACCTCCAGTTGTAGGCTACAATAGTACCATCCGGATCAGAGCCATAACCACTGAAGTGGATAGTTTCACCCTGATCTGCCGGATTAGGTGTTATGGAGTCGATAAAGGCAGAAGGAGGCTGATTTTCTTGGATAGGTGGCGTTGGTTCTTTAACCCTGACAAGTATATGCCCCTTAGAAGCCAGAATCGCATCTTTCTTTTCATTGGTCTCTGTTGCAATCGCCTGCTCTAAGGAGTAGTGGGCATGTCCCACAAACCACATTACATATTCTCCAGGCTCCGAGGGTGCCTGAATAGTTAAAGTTTTGGTACCGGTTACTCCTGGGTAATCTCCAGGAATGCCGTCATACACAGGGAAGTAGTACCCTGAGGGTGGAGGCCAAGAGGGAGTCCAAGAAGCTATAAAGTAAGCCTGTCTTATTGTACCAGGAGTACTCCATATCTGATACTCCACGTTTATTGAAAACGTATCACCAGGTTCAACTTCGACAATTTGTCTGTCTACGGAAAGAAGCCAAGTATCCTTCCCACCATGGATTGCCAAAGCTGGTAGATCACTTATCCTCTCACTTGGACTTGGTATTTGCTGTGCAAAATTTGCTGTGATAGTTCCAGGACCTCTGACGATTAGAGATGTTGATTTGCTGGTTGAATCACTCAGAGACAGAGAACCTGAAACATCCCAGCCTATAAATACATAGTTAGAAGGTGAGATTGCCGTAATGGTATAACAATTTGTGCAGTCTTGTTCCATCAAAGCGGATTCTTCGTTTTTGTACGTTCCTGTACCCTTCCCGGTGCCACTAACTGCGATTGTTCCGATACTGGATGGATTTGTCTGGAATTTAACAACTGGTTGAAAACTCGCCGCTAAGTTCCCATCGCCACTTATCGTTATTTGTGTTGTTTCAGAATATCTATCACTTACACTTAACCCTCCTGATGTAGCCCAAGCTGAGAAACCGTAACCAGAGGATGGATTTGCCTTGGCTCTGTAGATTCCCTCAGCATAGCTGTCTGAATCTCCGTCTGAATACGTTTTACCGTCAAATGTTATTGTTCCACCATTACTCGCGTAGAAGTTGATAGTGTAGGTAGCTGTTGATGTGCTAGATGTACTTGATATTTGCCTAATTTGTCTATATATTTTAATGTACTCATATTCTTGGTGCGTATTCCAGAAAGTGGGAGAGCTGAAAATAAACTCTCCACCCTGTGCCCAAGTTGAAAGATAAGAACTCCCTATCAGAACATCATTCTTATACACCTTTATATTTCCATCATCTACCTCTATTTTAAATATCTGAAAGTCTCTCAGATCCGTAAGCTTATCAGAACCTTTATAAACTTTATTTCCTGGCCAATTCCCTCCTATTCCCAGATAAAGCCAACCTTCTTTGGGATTATCATCGATCCATACAGTATCCTGTACCCCAGTTAGAGTGAGACCAAATGAAATTCTTGAATTGCTTGGGCTTCTAACCTTTAACTCTACAACAAAGTTCGGTGGGAGATTAATCGACCTCTTTATTGTTGGACCATTTTTTCCAGGAAAAGTTGTTCCAACGGTACTATCCTGGAAATAAACTCCACCGGTATCTCCAAAAACTCTCCAGCCGGCTTCAGTCATCTCCTGAACGGAAGAATAGTCAAAATCATCTGAAAAAATCGCAGAATCTGAAAATGCAAAACCACTCATAACTATTGCGGCTAAAAATGCAAAACCAAATATCCTAACCGATTCTCCCACTATTGACCTTTTGCTCCTCACCTCACCACAAACTTCCGGCTTGCAGGTGGACTCGCGCATATTCCATCCTCACCAGCCGCTCTTACCTCCCAAGTGTAGTTCCCTGGAGGCAAATCCTGTTGTAGAACATAAGAGGTTTTGCTTGTGTTGCCGGTATGTATCACCTCCCCTTTGAAGGAGTAGATTTTTACAAAATATATGCCCTTGAAATTGGGATCATAGTTCCATTCCAGGGTTATTCTCGAATTCTGCACAAATACCTTTCCATTTAGTGTCTTAGCCATCGGTGCTTTTGGAACTTTCATGACGGAGAAACTTACAGTTTTATTATTGCGTAGCTCAAACCTTTTCGCCTCTATTAGAAGAGTAAAATTTTTACCACAGATTTTCTCCGGTGTGAGACCGGAAAGGGGGTAAATCCGCCACTTATTCTCCCATTTCGGACTAAGGCCACTCTCGTTATACAACAGGGTTACTGTGTACTCCGCCAATGGTTCAGGCTTCAGCTCAAGCACAGGTGATTTCCACAGCTCTGCCCCATCTTTCGGAGTCACCACATTTATACCGGGGGTGAAGAGCAGCTTCTTATCGAAAACCAGCTCAACAATATAGATAGAGATGAAAATAATTCCAAGTAATGCTAGGAAAACGATTATTAGAAGAAGATACCGGCGCACCGCTGCAAGAGCCTTCTCCGCCACCTCTATGGGTGCCATTCCCAGTCTCTCCACATTCTCAAGGAGGTCTCTTTTCCTGCTTCTCTCCATACGAAATGTGACATCGCCTTCCATAGTGGTGCCGTATCTTCTGTATCTGTGTCTTGCTGCAGGCGCAATCGTAGGAACCAGCCTGCTTAGGCGCTGCGAAATTCTGCTCATACGCCTTCTTACGCCTTCATCGTACTTCAGCTCTGGATGACGGTTCAGAATCTTCCAAACTCCTTCGAGGTTTTCTTCCATCTTAGACAATAACCCTAACATTTCCTCCCTCAGAACCTCCCTTTCCTTCCTCCTTACAAGTTCTCTAAATTCGCCAACCGGAGTTAGCGGGGAACCGGTTATAAATATCCCCACATACTTTGTGAATATATCATAAGGAGAGTAGTTTTTAAAGTGGAGCACAGCCTCCGCTCCATCTATGGAGTCGCATATTGTAAGGGCGAGGGTAAGACCTTCCTCTATATTCGCCTCGAAGGTAGCCGCTTCCTCGCGGTTGAGCGCCTCCTCTACAGCGCTGCGGTATTTTCCGGCTTTCCTTTTATCCAGATACTCAGCTCTTCTCATGGTATCCAGAAGCTCCTCAATTTCCCCGGGATGCCTGATTTTTACTACCTGTCCCCACTCCGTTTCCTCGCCTTCAATAGTCTTCAAAGCCCTTAGAAAAATCCCCACGGCTGCTGCAGAACTCGAAGCTTGTGTCCTGCATGCCATGTATATCCTCTCATACCTTCCCTTCTTTTCGCTGAAAGACGCTTGGGTATGCATAACCAGAGTGTAAACTTCCTTCTCTCTCTTCATGTAGAAATAGCCATTACGCCGGTCCAGGTGACTCACGAGTTTCTCGTATTTTCCGCTTCCTTTAAGCGGCTTTCCCGTTGAGTGGTACACCTCCAAGCTTACCCTCACTTCAACCGGCACCGCCCAGCACCTCCAGCACGCGGTCATAACCTAGGGAGAGCAACCTTCCCTCCTCCCTCACATGCGGACATCCCCTGCGTTCGCCATCCTTGGATGTGAATACCAGCACATACATCACATCACCCCGGCACCTCTTCTCCAGCACTTTAAACTCGGGGTAGCGGTTCAGCACCTTCATAACCCTTGCTCTTAACCTTTCATAGTTTTCATCCGAAACTTCCCACTTGGCATCCCAGAGGGCGTCGCACTTGGTGGCCACCAGATAGTAGGGTTTCTTTGAGTTCTTGGCAATCTCTATATATGCACCCAGAGCGGCTCTCGTTTCACCCTCGCCTGAGAGGTCCTGCACATCCAGCAGAAATACCAGCTGATCGGCTGCAAGTATTGAGGCTCCTATCTTTCTTGGCATCTCACCTATTCCCTCCGTCTCCCTTCGCAGGAATCTCAGCACTTCTTCGAAAAGCTCTCCTGAGTAGTCGTACGCAAGCAGCTCCACATCCTTTACAAAAAGCGTACCGCATGTGTAGGTGAATCTGTACTCCTTTATTGCATGGGGCGGTGTGGGGGGCGGCCAGCACTCCGGCATTGCTGCGTTGCTTTGCGTCAGGTGGCGGTGCACATCCACCAGATCAGGAGTAGGAAATTCCGCAACCAAGTCTTCGCCGACCGCATAATCGTAGCACGCCCCCATGAATACCGTCTTGCCCACGCGGTAGGGTCCTACGACCATAACCTTGGTACTGGAAACCTCGTAGTCGGTAAACTTTTTCAGCACTTTAACAAAAGCTACCGAAGATATTAAATACATGAGATAGGGCATTTCAATTATAAAACCAAAATCTCTATTTAGCGCATAGTTATGAGCAATCACACTGAGCAGAGCGATACCTACAGCGAGAGAGCCTATCCAGTAGATGATTTTTGTTCCGAATTCACATTTCCTGTAGGTTTTGGTCACCTTCTCCGACCGCACATATGTAATCAGCGCCCCTGCTACGGCGCCGACTAGCAAGAACACCGACCTCGGAAGCAGGTAGGAGACATATGCGAGCACAACTATTGAAGAAGCCAAAAGCAACAACACCCCCTGCAACCTCTTCTTATAATCGAGCCAAGAAGTAGCTGCCAGCATCCCCCAGAAGATTCCTAAGACTAAAACCTCCAAACTCTTCCAGCGCTCCACTACGGGCTTACCGGTCTCCCTTTCAAGCTCGTATAAGAGTCCCTTTAGTCCAGGACTGGAGACCCAGGCATCCGCCAGAAGGTTTTTAATAGGGATGGAAAGCACCAGCAGAATAAGAGCATAGGCCACAATAATCAGATGCCTTTTTTCAGGCTTCTCCAGCTTCATGACAACCCCTCTCCAGCCATGACTTTTCTTCGTACAACCCTTTTATTTTCTCCTCAACCTCTCCCTTTTTACCAAAAAACATTTCTCTCTCTTTGGTCTCCAGCGAAACAGGCTTTCTCACAAAATAGCTTCCGTTCTCAAGCGCGTAGGAGTGGTGGAGAAATGCTGCACCCTTCAGCAACTTCACCCTTTCCTCATAACCCTTGTAGAACCCCTTCACGGGCTTTGCCACGAAGGCAACGTTGTCAAGCATTACACCGCCTATGAAGAGGGTCAGTCCCACATCCCACCTGTCTCCGGCATTAAGCGATGCTATTCCTGTGTCCTCACGTCTCAGACCGAAGTAGTCCTGGAAGCTGAAATTTCCAGGGAGCTGCAGGGCGTTTTCTCCAGAATTTGCTATGGAGGTTATATAGAGTGCCACCTGCTTCACCGTCCAAGTTCTGTCTCCCTTTACATTTTCAAATCTTCTGCGAACAAGTCCACAGAATTTTTCGCTCTGTATTAATTTGTTTTCTACTACTCTCCGAATTTCAAGCGTGAGGTGCTCCCTCTCTCCCGGACGAGCAGTCATTAGTTCAGCGATGCTTTCCCTGCCTACAGAGGCTCTTCTGTCTTCTGGTGGGATTTCTACAACTATATGCTTTTCCTCCTGTATTTCACCTCTCTGAATGTGTCCTCCCACAAGATTGCTGAATTCCTCCATCTTTTTCTCATATTCACTGTTCGTCTTTATATATTTTTTAATTTTTATTGCTAAATTTTTGTAAAGTTCGTCAACAGATGCCAGAACATCCTTTTCATTTTCGAGGATTTCTATTTTCTTCTTCGTCTCCTCCAGTTCTTCTTCAAGCCTCTTCTTTTTCCTCTCATAGCTGGTTGCCACTCTCACAATTTTCTCCAGCACTCTCTCAAATCTACCCACAGCTATGCTCCTCTCAATTTCCTTCAGGATGTGCTCATCAAGCTCTGTGCCAAAACTCTTGCTAACCTCAACTTCCACCTTTTTGACTACCTCGTTGATAAGCATATTTCTATGCTCCTCAAGCTTCTCCTCCAGAGGATAATCAAAAATCACCCACACTCTACCCTCTTCCACACCGAATACTCCAAGGCTTGATATTTCATCCGCAATTTTCTCGGCAGTCATCCTCGCCTGCTTAGCGCGCCGCTCATCAGGTGGCTCAATAAATTTCCCTATCAGCCGGGAAAGAAGCTTTGGCTTACGAGAGGCAGTTCTCCACACCCTCATGTACTCTCCCAATAGCTCCAACGATCTTTCAATTCTTCCCCTCACCTCATCGAAGTCCTCATCTATATTCTCCACCGTCCTGGAAAATTCTGAAAGACTTCTATCAAGCATGCCGGAGCTACCTCGGGAACGTGGGCGTCTACTACGCAGCTCCGCAAACCTGTCCAGCTCCTCCTGAAGATTTCTGAGATACCTTTCCAGCTTTGTTCTGAACCGCTCGCTCTCAAGCTCTGCCAAGTGCAGAAATTCCTCTTCGGTCAGCCTTTTTATTCTCCTTTCAAACTCCTTCACCCTCTCTTCGGTCTCTTCCTCAAGTTCTTTAAGCTCTTTCTCCAGCTTATCTCTCTTTTTTCTGGAACTTATTAGCTCAGAATTGAGTTCCTTTAGCTTTCTACCTATCAGAAGGCTGTCACCTGCTTTGCCCTTATCTTTTCTTATCATCTGTTTCACGATTCTCTTAACATCGTAGTCGGCGACTTCGCCGGTTCTCTTGAGCAGATTTAAGAGAGAGCTTATCTCCCTTATCTCTCCCAGCACCACCTCTCTGAAAAGCTCCTCTATCTCATCCTTGCTCTCTCCGAGCCCCTGATATGCAAGGTTCATCTGTTCTTCTATCAGCTCCACCTTCTCTTCCATATCCCCGTCCTCTAAGGCACCCTCCGCATTCTCCAGAGCGCCCACGAATTCCTTGAAGCTAGTATATCCAAGCTCCGAAAAGAAATCCGACTCCAGAAGCCACTTTTTAAAGTGCTTCAGCCTCTCCTCCACCAGCGTGACGTCATCTTCCACCAGTTCACCTGAATCAAATCCGTGCTCCCCGAGGAATCTGTCAACCTCGTGATTTATTTCTTGGCAGATTTCCAGAGCGTTTTTTCTGCGCTTCAGAGCCTCTGCATAGCTCTCTGCAATTTTTCTCCTTGTTTCCACGTCATACCTCAGCACGCAGGAGGAGGCGATGATGAAAGGCGTGTGCCTCTCTCTGCCGCCCCTGCTTCCGGAAAGTAAGTCCCTGTCCCCTCCGCGTTTGTAGTAGGATATAAAGGTATAGGGGAAGGCTTCTGAAAATTCTTTGAGGAGTAGTTCGGTTTCACTGTCCTCAGGACCTATATGACCCTTGTACCCTGTGGGTTCCAAAGGAACAAGTATTATATCTGCAAAAAGTCCTCTTAAACCCTCATCCAAAGTCAGGCGCTCTAATTCACAAAGCGCTGCATATCCGTTTGCCCTCTCCTCCGACCATTCACGTGTTGTGGGGAGTATTCCAAACAGCACAACATCGCAGCTTCCTCCCTCCCTCAGTCTCTTAGCAAGGTCGATGAACATCCCCGAACCTGTACCCCCTCCTAAACCAACAACCATTGCCACCTTTGCGGGGCTGGGCCTCTCGCTGAGGGGTAGTATGTCCTCACTCAGTGCCTTGAAGAACAACGCCTTTCCAAGCGCCCTTCTGCGCACCACTCCGGTGGCGAAGTTTATCCCCCTAAAGTTCTCCTGCTCATTTATCGTCCTGCGCGTCTCCTCGCTGTAGCAGTCTAGGTCGAACCACCATTTTTTTATATCTGTAGCTCTTGCTACATCCCTTTTAACCTCCTCCCCGCATATATCCGCAGCCGAGGTCAGCGGAAGAAGTCCTGTAATGGGTATGTTTTTTATGGTTATAGTTCCCGGAAACTCATTCGATCTTGTATTTTCACGAAATTTTCCCTGTATTCTAGATATTTTGTCCTGTATATCAGCGATTTTCTTCTCATCTTCACCTATTTCATCTCTTGCTGTGTCAACTATCCATACGCTACATGAAAGAGGTCTTGTTGAAGGTTTCAAGAATTCCTCCAGTACCCATTCCTTATCCAGCAGTGAAAACACCAATTTTTTCCCCGCACCTCCAACTGCAACTATCATATTTGGCAACATTTTAACACCTCTCAGTCAAATTCTTCCTCCTTTTCACCTCCCGATGAGCCATACCAGTATCCCACTATAAAGGCAAAAAGTGCGGTCGCAATTGGAGCAAGTTTCAGCCACAGCGGCGTTTGCGCCGCTTTCGTTTGCTTCAACGCTTCAACAAGCTCAAAGGCCTCTCTTACCAGACCCTTGTCGAAAAGCTCCTGTGCCACCTGCTTTGCGCTCCGGAAATCTTCCGGAATCTGCTGAAGCGCCTGCCCAAACTCCTCCTTCTTCTTTATGTTCAACCTGAAGTGCTTGAACGCCGGTGTGGTTACTGGTTCCTTTTCCCCCTCCTGATAGAGTGCCACCTGATAGTAAATCAGCTCCTCTTCTCTGAAGCGCGTTACCTCCAGACCATCCAGCTGTACCGTCGATGTGCCCGCCGGCGCCCTTCCCTTCACCTTTACGGTGAGACTACCAAGCTGCTTAGGTACAGGAATTTCTGCATACGGTCCGTCAAAGCTCTTGTCCAGCTCCTGGATGTAGAAGAGAGGGGCGCCCTTGATTTTCTCCAGGGAGGAAGTTAGAACAATCCTGTCTGCATACTTAAAATCAGAAATCGTAATTTCAAACTCTATACTTTCGCCCTCATCCACCCTTGCGGGAAGGCTTGGCGCTTTTACTTCAAGAGCATTAACTGAGTAAAATGAAGAAAATAACATTACTAACATTAATAACAAACAGAATTTATCTCTTTTTCTTTCTCTTCTAATATATAGACTTATGCTTCTGGGCGTCATGGTTTTTACACCATTATGTTTTTAACTTTTAACTCTGTATATTTAAAACGGATTTATAAACCTTACGATTTAATTGGCTTTGTTGTGTTATCTGCCAAACATTTCGCTTGTGCGGTATTAGGCACGAGCCTTTGATGAAGCTGAATCAGGATGATGTAGAGAAGATC
>Ga0256830_1003048_pt1 | contig 10670 bp, 5 predicted proteins | sample 128326metaG_FD_190537 | JGI IMG/M metagenome (GOLD analysis project Ga0256830, IMG submission 190537) | Hydrothermal vent microbial communities from Lau Basin, Pacific Ocean - 128-326 | ecosystem: Environmental > Aquatic > Marine > Hydrothermal vents | place: Pacific Ocean: Lau Basin | collected...
AATCTCGGCAATGGGTTTACTGAGGATCTCGCGGTTGTTGCGAATGATCTGTGCGACGTTATAGAGGTACAGAAACGCAAGCGCCAGGTAGACGGCCACGGCGGTCTGCGGGCTGATCAGCCCGTAACTGGGCGTGGTGAAGCGCCAGGTTGCCGCGGCCAGCGCGCCGTAGAGCGGGAAAGTCATCACGATATACAACCACATGTCATGCCGGCTGGTGACTTCCATCGCGCCCGACTTGTTGGGCCGGAAATAGGTCGATCCTTTCGGGGTGTCGGTGACATTCATGAAGTAGACCACCGAGTAGACCAGCGCCAGCAGGCCGGTCAGGCCGATTGCATAGCGCCAGCCGTGTTCACCCCCGATCCAGGCGGCGAGCAGGGGCAGGGAAATGGTCGCGGCAGCCGAGCCGAAGTTTCCCCAGCCACCATAGATGCCTTCGGCAATGCCTGCCTGGCGCGCATGGAACCATTCGCTGATGATGCGGATACCGATCACAAAGCCGGCGCCGACGAAGCCCATCAGCAGGCGGGCGATCGCCAGTTGCGTAAAACTGTCCGCCAGTGCGTAGATCAGGCACGGGATGCCGGCAAAGGCCAGCAGGCCGGAGAAAGTGTTTTTCGGACCGAACTTGTCGACTAGCATGCCGATGATGATGCGCGCCGGGATCGTCAGGATGACATTCAACAGCAGCAGGGAGTTGAATTGTTCGTTGCTCAGGCCGAGGTATTTCTGGATGTGGGTCGGCAGCAGGCCGTTCTGATTGAACCACACGAAAAACGAGATAAAGAAGGCAAACCAGGTCATATGCAGGATCTTGGTGTTGCCGGAAAACGAGAAGATTTTGAATTTTTCCACTGAACTGGACACGAGGTGACTCCTATCGTTCGTATTACTATTTTATTCAATACTAATCAGCAAGGACTGTGCCAAGGAGTTAATCGATTGATATGGCAGGACTTATTTGTTGACGGAATGGATTTTTACTTGTTTGCTGCACCTTCAAGGTGCGCCGTTGCCCGGCGTTGACTGTGATCACACCGCAATCCGGGCCTGTGCCATGTGCGTGATAACTCTTTGGTGGTAGATCCGTAGCGGTGCAATTCTGCTAGCATGTGGCGTTCGCTGCCGTGGCCGGCCAGGCCTGTTACCGTGGCGCTGCCGTGCGGATGGGTTAATTCGGTACGTTTTTATTGGGCGCGCATCATTTTGGTGCAGCGTGCGCCTGCAAAGAACTTGGGATATTTTGAAAAATAACGTAATAACAACAGCTTGAGATAAAAAGTTAATCTGGCACAGGCCTTGCTCTATTAGCGCATAATAATATGCTTCGCAATCGCTATTTGCTAGTTGGAGTCACTCTATGAAAGAAAAACTGGTACTGGTCGGCAATGGAATGGCCGGAATACGTACGCTCGAGGAACTGCTCAAGCTTGTTCCGGAGGCTTATGAGATCACCGTGTTCGGCGAGGAACCTTATCCGAACTACAACCGCATCATGCTGTCACCGGTGTTGGCCGGTGAGAAGACCATCGACGACATCATCCTCAACGACGAACAGTGGTACAAAGACAACGGCATCACTTTGCACACCGGCAAGAAGGTTGCAACCATCGACCGGCTCAACCGCAAGGTCATCTGTGCCGACGGCACGATCGCCGAGTATGACCGTTTGATCCTGGCGACCGGCTCCCAGCCGTTCGTACTGCCTTTGCCCGGTAACGATCTCGACGGGGTGATCAGTTTTCGTGACATCAGTGATGTCGACAAGATGCTCGAGGCAGCGCAGCAGTACCAACACGCAGTAGTGATCGGTGGCGGCCTGCTTGGGCTCGAGGCGGCCAACGGCCTGATGAAACAGGGCATGCAGGTGACAGTGATTCACTTGATGGACCGCCTGATGGAGAAGCAGCTCGATGTGCAGGCCGCATCGATGCTCAAGGCTTCGCTCGAGGAACGGGGCATGCAGTTTTTGATGGGAGCGGAGACCGAGGCAATCATCGGCCAGGAGCGTGTCGAAAAGATACGCCTGAAAGACGGCACCGAACTGTATACCGACCTGGTGGTCATGGCGGTGGGTATCCGTCCGAACATCGAACTTGCCAAAAAAGCACGGATTCATTGTGTACGTGGTATCGTCGTCAACGATACCCTGCAGACCTACGACCCGAGAATCTATGCGGTCGGGGAGTGTGTCGAGCACCGCGGCCAGACCTACGGCTTGGTCGCGCCCTTGTTCGAAATGGCGAAGGTCTGCGCCAACCACCTGGCCCAGCACGGGATCGGCCTGTACCAGGGTTCGGTGACCTCGACCAAGCTCAAGGTCACCGGCATCGACTTGTTTTCGGTCGGAGATTTCATCGGTGACGACAAGACCGAAGAACTGGTCTATAAGGACGAGGCGTCCGGGGTCTACCGTAAGCTGGTCGTCGAGAACAACCGTCTGCGCGGTGCGGTGATGTACGGGGATACGGTCGATGGGGCATGGTATTTCGACCTGTTGCGCGATCAGACTGACATTGCCGATTTTCGCAAGAGTATTCTGTTCGGGCAGGCCCACCTTGGTGATTCCGGGCATGGGGAGGAGAACCGGGTGGCACAGCTGGCCGACAGTGCCGAGATCTGCGGCTGTAACGGTGTCTGCAAGGGGGAGATCGTCGAGGCGATCACCAAGAAAAAACTGTTTACACTCGAAGAGGTCCGTGCGCATACCAAGGCATCGAGTTCCTGTGGTTCCTGTACCGGCCTGGTCGAGTCGCTGCTCGCGGTGACGGTCGGCGGTGACTATTCGGTCGCACCGCACCTGAAACCCATGTGTGGTTGTACGGACTTTACGCATGACGAGGTGCGCGCGACGATCCGTGAACAGCAACTCAAGTCGATTCCGCAGGTGATGCAGTTTCTCGAATGGAAGACCCCCAACGGCTGCGGCAAATGCCGCCCCGGCCTGAACTATTATCTGCTTTGCGCCTGGCCGGATGAATACCATGACGATTACCAGTCGCGGTTCATCAATGAACGTGCACATGCCAATATCCAGAAGGACGGGACCTATTCCGTGGTGCCGCGGATGTGGGGCGGTGAGACGACTCCGGCGGAACTGAAAGCGATTGCCGAGATTGCCGAGAAATACAAGGTACCGACGGTGCACGTGACCGGCGGTCAGCGTATCGATATGCTGGGGATCAAAAAAGCCGACCTGCCGGCGATCTGGGGAGATTTATCGAAAGCCGGTTTCGTGTCGGGACATGCCTACGGCAAGGCGATTCGTACGGTCAAGACCTGTGTCGGCAAGGAGTGGTGCCGTTTCGGCACCCAGAACTCGACGCAGATGGGGATCGAACTCGAAAAGATGACCTGGGGTTCGTGGACACCACACAAGTTCAAGCTCGCGGTATCCGGTTGCCCGCGTAACTGTGCCGAGGCCACGATCAAGGATTTCGGCGTGGTCGCCGTCGACTCCGGCTGGGAGCTGCATGTCGGCGGCAACGGCGGCGTCAAGGTCCGGGCCACCGATTTTCTATGCCACGTCAAGACCCCGGAGGAGGTCAAAGAGTATTGTGCCGCGTTCCTGCAGTTGTACCGGGAAGAGGCGCATTACCTCGAGCGTACCGCGCCGTGGATCGAGCGTGTCGGCTTGAGCTATGTCAAGAGCAGGATCGTCGAGGATGAGCAGAACCGGCGGCAGCTGGCGGAACGTTTTCTGTTTTCACAGAAATATTCCCAGAAAGACCCCTGGGCCGAGCGTGCGCAGGGAGAGGATGCACATGAATTCGAGCCGATCGTACAGATCGTGTGAGCAGCAGGTGACAAGACAATGCAATCAGTAAGAACAGAAAAAGCACAAGCGTGGGTCAAGGTCGGGGCGATCGACGAAATCCCCAGGCTCGGCGCGCGGGTGGTTAAGACCGCCGAGTATGATATCGCGGTGTTTCGCACCGCGGACGACCGTTTTTTTGCGATGCGTGATGAGTGCCCGCACAAGCAGGGACCGCTGTCGCAGGGCATCGTGCATGGTGACAAGGTGTCCTGCCCGCTGCATGACTGGAAGATCCACCTGCAGACCGGGATCGCGGTGGCGCCGGATGAAGGCTGTACCGCCACCTTTCCGGTCAAGCTCGAAGGGGACCAGGTCTACCTGTCGCTGACGCCCAACGAAGGGTGCCCGAATCAATAGTGGAACAGAATTAACAGAGGTTCAGAGTGAGTCATTTTTTAGACCGATTACGTTTTTTCAAACGTGTCAAGGAGAGCTTTTCCGACGGGCACGGCATAGTCACCGACGAAGACCGCAGCTGGGAGGACGCCTACCGCCGGCGCTGGCAGTTCGACAAGGTCGTACGCTCGACCCATGGCGTCAACTGTACCGGTGGCTGTTCGTGGAATATCCATGTCAAGAACGGCCTGGTTGCCTTCGAGATGCAGGCCACAGACTATCCGCAGACACGCCCCGACCTGCCGAACCATGAGCCGCGGGGCTGCCAGCGCGGCGCGAGTTATTCCTGGTACCTGTACAGCCCGCACCGGGTCAAGCATCCGCTGATCCGCGGCCGGCTGCTCGAGCTGTACCGTGCCGAGAAGGCCGCCGGTAAGGACCCGGTCGAGGCCTGGGAGGCAATACAGCAGGACCCGGCGAAGCGCAGGCGCTATACCGCGGTGCGCGGGCTTGGCGGTTTCGTACGTTCGAGCTGGGAGGAGGTGACCGAGCTCATCGCCGCCGCCAATATCTATACGATCAAGCGATACGGCCCGGACCGGATCGCCGGTTTCTCACCGATCCCGGCGATGTCGATGATCAGTTACGCGGCCGGCACACGTTATTTGTCATTGATCGGCGCGGTGTGCCTGAGTTTCTATGACTGGTATTGTGACCTGCCGCCGTCGTCACCGCAGACCTGGGGCGAGCAGACCGATGTGCCGGAGGCCGCCGACTGGTATAACTCGGGTTATATCATCGTTTGCGGCGCCAACCTGCCGATGACGCGTACACCGGATGCGCATTTCTACTCGGAGGTGCGTTACAAGGGCACCAAGATCGTGTCGATGGCACCGGATTATGCGGAATATGTCAAGTTTGCCGACCTGTGGATGCCGGTCAAACAGGGTACCGACGCGGCTGCCTTCCTGGCCATGGCACACGTGGCACTGAAGGAGTTCGTGCTCGACAAGCCGACCCCTTATTTTCTCGACTATATGCGTTCGTTTACTGACATGCCGGTGCTGGTCACCTTGCGTGAACACCAGCAGGGCTACACCAGTGACCGTTTTCTGCGGGCATCGGATTTCGACCAGGCGCTTGGCGAGCAGAACAACCCGGAATGGAAGACACTGGTCATCGACGAGCACAGCGGCGAACTGGTCGTGCCCAACGGCTCGATCGGTTTCCGCTGGGGTGAGGAGGGCAAGTGGAACCTGGAGTCCCGCGCGGCACGGGACCAGAAAGAGATTCAGCCGCAGCTCAGCTTGATCGATCAGCATGAGCAGGTGGTCGACGTCGCTTTTCCGCATTTCGAGAAAGCCTCGGAACGTGTGCTGTGGCGCAAGGTGCCGGTCAGAACCATCGAGCTCGACGGGCGTAAGCTGCTGGTAGCGACGGTGTTCGATCTGCAGTTGGCACAGTACGGCCTGGATCGCGGGCTGGGGGGTGACAATGTCGCACGCAGTTATGATGATCAGACCGCCTATACGCCGGCCTGGGCCGAAAAGATCACCGGCGTCAAGCGCGCCGACCTGATACGCACCGGTCGGGAGTTTGCCGACAATGCGGCCAAGACGCAAGGCCGCTCGATGGTGATTCTGGGTGCCGGGATCAATCACTGGTACCACAACGACATGGCTTACCGGGCGATCATGAACCTGCTGCATATCTGCGGTTGTGTCGGCCAGTCGGGCGGAGGCTGGGCGCACTATGTCGGGCAGGAGAAGCTGCGGCCACAGGCAGGCTGGGCGCCGATCGCCTTCGCGCTGGACTGGCAGCGGCCGCCGCGGCAGATGAACGGCACGAGTTTTTTCTATTTTCATACCGACCAGTGGCGTTACGAGAAAATCGAGGCCGATGACCTGCTGTCCGATACCGCGAAGGGACGTTATCGCGGCCATACGCTGGCCGATTACAATGTCGTGTCGCAGCGGGTAGGCTGGCTGCCGTCGGCACCGCATTTCGACCGTAACCCGCTGGATCTGTGTGACCAGGCTGAGCAGGCCGGTGCGACCAGCGATGAGGCGATCGTCGACTATGCCGTCGAGCAGTTGAAACAGGGCGAGATGGCGTTTGCGTGTGAAGACATCGATGCGCCGGAAAACTATCCGCGCAACCTGTTCGTCTGGCGTTCCAACCTGCTGGGGACCAGCGCCAAAGGGCACGAGTATTTTCTCAAGCACCTGCTCGGTGCGCAGAATGGTGTGATGGATGTAGGTGCCGAGGGTGTGGTCAGCAAAGAGATCAAGTGGCGAGAGGAAGAACCGGTCGCCAAGCTGGACCTGTTGGTCGACATCAACTTTCGCCTGAATTCGACCGGGGCCTATTCGGACATCGTGCTGCCGACCGCGACCTGGTATGAAAAGCACGACCTGAACACCACCGACATGCATCCGTTCATTCATCCGTTGACTGCGGCGGTGAACCCGGGCTGGGAGAGCCGCAGCGACTGGCAGATCTTCCGTACGCTTGCGGAGTCGTTCTCGGCATTGGCCGAAAAGCACCTGGGTGAACGCAAGGACCTGGTCAGTGTGCCATTGATGCACGACAGCCCGACCGAGCTTGGACAGCCACTGGCGGTGCAGGATTGGAAAAAAGGCGATTGCGAGCCGGTGCCCGGCAAGACCATGCCGGTGTTCAAGGTGGTCCGGCGCAAGTTCGCCGACACGGCGAAGAAGTTTTCGGCGCTGGGGCCGTTGATGGTCGAGCTCGGTAACAACACCAAGGGCATCGACTGGAATACCGAAGAAGAATACGAACACCTCAAGCGGATCAACTATACGATCAGGGAAGAGGGGATCTCGCAGGGCATGCCGTCACTGGCCGAGGACAAGCAGGTGTGCGAGGCCATCCTGGCGATGGCGCCGGAAACCAATGGTGAAGTGGCGTATAAATCCTGGGAGGCGCTGGGCAGGAAGACCGGTAATTCGCATACTCACCTGAGTGCGACCCGCCGTGACGACAAGGTGACCTTTGCCGACATCAAGGCACAGCCACGCAAGATCATCACCGCGCCGACCTGGAGCGGCATCGAATCGGAGGAAGTCAGCTACACGGCCGGCTACACCAATATCCATGAACGGATTCCATTCCGGACATTGACCGGACGTGCACAGTTCTACCAGGACCACGAGTGGATGCTGGATTTCGGTGAGGGATTCTGTACCTACCGGCCGCCGGTGGATCTGAAGGCGACCGAGGCGGTCAAGTCACGCTTGAACGGCAAGCAGCACCTGACGCTGAACTGGATCACGCCGCACAGCAAATGGGGTATTCACAGTACCTACAATGACAACCTGCGGATGCTGAACCTGTTTCGTGGCGGGCCGACGGTGTGGGTCTCGGAGAAAGACGCGCAGTCGATCGGGCTCGAGGACAATGACTGGGTCGAGGCGTTGAACGGCAATGGTGCGACGGTGGCGCGCGTGGTCGTCAGTCAGCGGGTGCCGGAGGGCATGGCGCTGATGTACCACGCACAGGAAAAGATCATCAATGTGCCTGGTTCACCGACCACCGGAAAACGTGGAGGGATACTGAACAGTGTGACCCGTACGGTGGTCAAACCGACGCATATGATCGGCGGTTATGCGCAACTGGCCTACGGCTTCAACTACTACGGCACCGTGGGTTCGCAGCGTGACGAGTTCGTGGTCCTGCACAAGATCGAGGACAAGGACGTGGACTGGCTCGAGCGCGAACTGACACCGGAACGCGAGGCGGCACCCAACCCGCCCGGACTCAAGTGACGGGCGCCGGCTGTGAGCGCACTTGGTATTTGTAAATGACTACGTGGAGTGGAATAAATAGATGAAAATCCGTGCCCAGTTTTCCCTGGTGTTCAACCTGGACAAATGCATCGGCTGCCATACCTGTTCGGTGACTTGTAAGAATGTATGGACCAGCCGCAAGGGTGTCGAATATACCTGGTTCAACAATGTCGAAAGCAAACCCGGTATCGGGTATCCGAAGAACTGGGAGGACCAGGACAAGTGGCATGGCGGCTGGCACCTGAAAGACGGCAAGCTGAGTCTGAAATCCGGTACCAGGATGCAACGGCTGATGAACATCTTTGCCAACCCGGATCTGCCGGAGATCGACGATTACTATGAACCGTTCAGTTACGACTACGGTCATCTGCAGACCTCGCCGCTGGCAGAGGCGGCGCCGACTGCACGTCCGATTTCACAGATCGACGGCAGCCGGATGGAAAAGATCAACTGGGGGCCGAACTGGGAGGACGATCTTGCCGGCGAGTTCAAGAAGCGCAGCAAGGACATGAACTTCAAGAACATCGAGAAGCAGATTTATTCGGAGTTCGAACATACTTTTCATATGTATCTGCCGCGGATCTGCAATCACTGTATCAATCCGTCGTGTGTCGCTTCCTGTCCGTCCGGCGCGATGTACAAGCGTGAGGAAGACGGGATCGTGCTGGTCGACCAGGACAGGTGCCGTGGCTGGCGTATGTGCATCAGCAACTGCCCGTACAAGAAGGTGTTCTACAACTGGGAATCGGGCAAGGCGGAAAAGTGCATTGCCTGTTATCCGCGGGTCGAGGCCGGCCTGCCGACAGTCTGCTCCGAGTCCTGTGTCGGCCGTATCCGCTACAATGGGGTGATGCTCTATGATGCCGACAAGATCAGCCAGTCGGCTTCGGTCGAGGATGAGCAGGGGCTGTACCAGTCGCAGCTGGATATCTTTGCCGACCCGCACGACCCGGAAGTGATCGCCAATGCGCGTGAGAACGGCGTGCCCGAGCCTTGGCTGGAAGCGGCGAGGAAATCGCCGATCTATAAAATGGCGGTGGAATGGAAAGTGGCCTTGCCGCTGCACCCGGAGTTTCGTACGCTGCCGATGGTCTGGTACGTGCCGCCGCTGGCGCCGGTGCAGTCACAGATCGACCAGGGTAATCTACCGACCGAAGAGGATGGCATGATTCCAAAGGCCGAGGCGTTACGGATGCCGGTGCAGTACCTGGCCAATATGTTTACCGCCGGTGACGAAGCACCGATCCTGTTGAGCATCAACCGGATGATTGCGATGCGTTCTTACCAGCGTACCGTGCACGTCGAGAACAAACCGAACCTGGCGATCCTGGAAAAAGTCGGCCTGACGGTCGAGCAGGTCGAAGACATGTATCGCTATATGGCGATCGGTAACTACGAAGACCGTTTCGTGATCCCGACCAGCAACGAGGAGCTGGCACAGGACGATTTTCATGCTTTTCAGGGTGCCAACGGCTTCAGTTTCGGCAATACCGGGTCCTGTGGGAGCGGCAGCCGGGTGTCACTGTTTCCCGAACGCCGCAATGAGAGCATGGAGTCTCTGGTGTATGTGGCGCCGCCGGAGACCAGGAAGAAGAAAGCCGGCAGCCAGTGAGCAGTGCGATGAACCGGTTCTATAAAATACTTTCCTTGCTGCTCGATTACCCGGACGAGGAACTCTACCGGGGGCTGCCGGAGATCGAGGCGGCGATCACCGGCCTGCCCGGTCTCAGCAGCGCGGAAAAACAAGCACTGACCGCACACTGCCAGTGGATGCAGTCGCTGCCGGTGCTCGAGCTGCAGGCGCAGTATGTACAGACCTTCGACCTGACCGCGGAACACAGTCTGCACCTGACACACCATTTATTCGGCGATGACCGCGGCCGGGGTCCGGCGCTGGTCGACCTGGGCGAGTTTTACAAGCACACCGGCCTGGAGACCGCTGGCGGCGAGCTGCCAGACTACCTGCCGCTGATACTCGAGTATGTGGCGACGCTGGATGAGATGGCGGCGCGCGTGTTTTTAAGCGATGCCGCCAAGGTGATCAAGGTGCTGGCTGAAAACCTGGCGCAGGCAGACAGTCCCTATGCAGCACTGCTGGCACTGATCGACAAGCGCGCCGGGATGGTGCCACAGGTTGCCAACAGTTGATTTAACCGAATTGAGAATCCAATGACAGGGTTAACCAGATGAATATTGAAAAGTTCGTTTTTGGAATCTATCCGTATATTGCCTTGACCGTTTTTCTGCTTGGCAGCCTGGTGCGCTACGACCGCGAGCAGTATACCTGGAAGAGTGACTCCAGCCAGCTGCTGTCGAAAAAACACCTGCGGCTGGCCAGCAATTTGTTTCATATCGGAATCATCGCGATTTTTTTCGGCCACCTGGTCGGCCTGGTCACGCCTCCTGCGGTGTTTCACGCGTTCGGAATCAGCGACCTGGCGCACCAGAACATTGCGATCTACGCCGGGTTGGTATTCGGTACGCTGTGCCTTGTCGGCGCGGTGATGCTGCTGCTCAGGCGTCTGCTGAACCGGCGTATCCGCGCAACCAGCCGGTTTATGGACATCTTTATCCTGCTGCTGTTGTTGGTTACGCTGATTTTGGGCCTGAGTACGCTGCCGACCTCGATACATCATGCCAACGACGGTAATCCAAAGGTGATGCTCGACCTGTCCGCCTGGGTGCGCAGCGTATTGACATTTCGC
>Ga0256830_1003049_pt1 | contig 10669 bp, 6 predicted proteins | sample 128326metaG_FD_190537 | JGI IMG/M metagenome (GOLD analysis project Ga0256830, IMG submission 190537) | Hydrothermal vent microbial communities from Lau Basin, Pacific Ocean - 128-326 | ecosystem: Environmental > Aquatic > Marine > Hydrothermal vents | place: Pacific Ocean: Lau Basin | collected...
GAAGAATCCGGAGCGCAGCGACCGAAGAATCCGGAGCGCAGCGACCGAAGAATCCGGAGCGCAGCGACCGAAGAATCCGGAGCGCAGCGACCGTCGGGGGGGGCGACCGGCCGGTCGCCCCGACCTCTAATAACCACGCCCCGGTCCCCCGTCCCCGGTCATCCGTCTCCTCTCCCCCCATCGCAAGCGAGATTCTTCGCTATAGCTCAAAATGACATAAGCAACAGCTGGGACCTCACAGGTCTACTACCACACGATGCAGGAAGATTTTACCCAAAAAGATTGCATCCGGGCGTCTCCATGCGCTTTGAGACCTGTGAGGTCCGGGTGCGACTTTTCAAGTACGCAAGCTATTCTGGAGCGTTATTTTGTGCCGGATGCGCCGTACAGGCTCACACCGTTCGCCTGCCGCTCAGGATGCTAACTCGAACGCCAGACTCCCGTAGTGTACCACTCATTCAATACTTTTTCCTGCTCTGGAAGGTTCAGGCGAAAGATGTTAGACTCTGATTCCACGGGCGGGACCCGCACAGTGACGGATTTCTCTATGGTCGATACCTTGCTCAACGCTCCTTTTTGGGTTTTCATCATCAGCCTGCTGGCCGCGGTGTTGCTCTGGCTGGCCGCGGACCAGTTTCGCGATCAGATTCTGGCCGACAGCCACCGGCTGGTGCGCGAGGTGGCTTTGCGTTACTTGCAGGTGATGATCGTGTTGTTCACCTTCGCCCTGATAGGCGTGGTGTGGTCTGTGGGGCGGATGGTGTCCCAGGCCTTTGGAGGGGGACCCGCCGCGGCCGCGCCCACACCGTCTCCCTCCCCGGAATGGACTCCCACCCCGCAGTCCATTTTCGACGTTCCCGCGGCCACACCATCCCCTACGCTACCGGTACAGCCCGCCTCCTCCGCGGCCATGCCGGAGGGGAACAGCGACCCGGACCTGTCCGAAGTGCGCACCGCGATTGTGGTCGGCACCGGTGGCGTGGGGTTGAACATGCGTGACCAGCCCGGGCTGGCCAGCACCATCGTGGGCGTGGTCGCGGAGAGCGAAACCGTCACCATCCAGGGAGAGAGCCGCGAGGTGGACGGCATCACCTGGTATCTGGTGGTGGCCCCGGACGGCCGCCAGGGGTGGGTGGCCGATCTGTACCTCGACATCCAGCCCTGAAGGGGCCTGAAGGGAACGGAGGTATAATTTGGAATGCGAAAAGAAAGGATTTGATCGATGGCTGAGTTGAAAATGACCGCCCCTGGGAGGAAATCTATCCGGCCGCTCGTGGCATCTGCCCTTGCCAACGAGTTGCGGTTGCTCGAATCGGGGATTGAGCACACCCGGGAACGCCCCCGGTTGTCGAAAAGATTGCGAGAAAAAGCGGATTTGCGCAAGGGGATTGAATTGGTACAATGCCCTCTATCGTAGCCCTTGACATCGAAACCACCGGTCTGGACCCGCGACGCGACGCCGTCATCGAGATCGGCGCGGTGCGTTTCAACGGGCGCCGGGTGGAAGCCGAATGGCAGTCCCTGATCAACCCCCGCCGCGCCATCCCCCGTGCGATCACCCAACTGACCGGCATCAGCAACGAGATGGTGTCCCGCCAGCCCACCCTGGAGGAAGTGCGCGCCGATCTGGAAGCCTTCGTCGGCAACGACCCCATCCTGGGGCACAACGTCACCTTCGACCTGGGATTTTTGCAGCCGCGCGGCCTGTTCCCCAACAACCAGGCGTTGGACACCTACGCCCTCGCCGCGGTGCTGCTGCCGCGTGCTGGGCGTTACAACCTGGGCGCGCTGGGCCAGGCCCTGGGCATCCCGTTGCCCGCCTCCCACCGCGCGCTGGACGACGCCCGCGTCACCCACCAGATTTTCATCCAGCTGCGCGAACGCATCCGCCAGATGCCCCTGGATTTGCTGGCCGAGATCGTCCGCCTGGGAGACCACCTGGACTGGGGCGGCGAGTGGATTTTCCGCCAGGTGCTGCGCGAACGCGCCCGCGAAAAAGTCGGCCCCCGCCGGGTGGAAGACCACGATCACGGGCCGCTGTTCCGCCGGGGTCGCGCGCCCTTCGACACCCGCCAACCCCAGCCGCTGATCCCGGACCCCGAAGCCACCCCGCTGGACCCGGAAGAGGTAGCCGCCATCCTCGAACACGGCGGCGAGTTTTCGCGGCATTTTCCCCACTTCGAGTACCGCCCCGAACAGGTCGAGATGCTGCGCCACGTGGTCTGGGCGCTCTCCGAAAGCCGGCACCTGATGGTCGAGGCCGGCACCGGCACCGGCAAAAGCGTGGCCTACCTGATCCCGGCCGCGTTGTGGGCCTTGCAGAACAACACCCGCGTCGTGGTCTCCACCAACACCATCAACCTGCAAGACCAGCTGATCAACAAAGACATCCCGGACATCATCCAGGCCCTGAACATCCCGCTGCGCGCCACCGTGCTCAAGGGACGCGGCAACTACCTGTGCCCCCGCCGCCTGGAATCCCTGCGCCGCCAGGGGCCGGAGACCTCCGACGAGATGCGCGTGCTCGCCAAAGTGCTCATCTGGCTGCAAGAGACCACCAGCGGCGACCGGCAGGAGATCAACCTGAACCAGCGCGGGGAGCGCGCGGTCTGGGAACGTCTCTCGGCCGCGGACGACGCCTGCACCAGCGAGACTTGCCTGAACCGCATGGGGGGCATCTGCCCGTTTTACCGCGCCCGCCAGGCAGCCCAAAACGCGCACATCATCATCGTCAACCACGCGCTGCTGCTGGCCGACGTCGCCACCGGCAACCGCGTGCTTCCCGATTACCAATACCTGATCGTGGATGAGGCGCATCACATGGAATCCGCGGTCACCAACGCGCTCAGCTTCCGCGTCTCGCAGGCCGAGGTGGAGCGGGTGATGCGCGAGCTGGGCGGCCCGAACGCCGGGGCCATGGGGCGGCTGCTCACCGCGCTGCAAGACACGGTCCCGCCCGGCGAGTTCGCCGCGGCCAACCAGCTCGTCGAGCAGGCCACCAATTACGCCTTCCACTTCCAGAACCAGAGCCGAAATTTCTTCATCGCCATCGACAATTTCCTGCTCGAAATGCGCGAAGGCCGTGACCTGGGGCAATACGCCCAACAGGTGCGCATCCTGCCCGCCACCCGCACCCAACCCGCCTGGCTGGAGGTCGAAATGGCCTGGGACGAGGCCCAGCACAGCCTCAAAAGCCTGCTGGCGAACCTGGAACAGATCGGCCAGTCGCTGGTAGACCTGCTGGAGGGCGGGTACGAGGAGATCGAAGACGTGTACGGCGATCTGGCGAACGTGTACCGCCGCCTGGGGGAGCTGAACGAGAACCTCAACGGCCTGGTCTTCAAACCCGATCCCGACCGGATTTACTGGGCTGAAATCCAGTCCGATGGCCGCCGCCTGTCCCTGCACGCCGCGCCGCTGCACATCGGGCCGCTGATGCAAAAACACATCTGGCACGAAAAAGCCTCCGTCATCCTGACCTCCGCCACGCTGACCACCCACGGCGAATTCGACTACATCCGCAACCGCCTGTACGCGGAGGAGGCGGACACCATCGCCCTCGGCTCGCCCTACGATTTCGAGAGTCAGGCGTTGCTCTACCTGATCGACAACATCCCCGAACCCTCCGACCGCCACGGCCACCAGCGCGCGGTCAACCAGGGGTTGGTCCACCTCTGCCGCGCCACCGGGGGCCGCGCCCTGGTGCTGTTCACCTCCTACGCCCAATTGAAGGCCACCGCCAGCGCCATCAGCGGCCCGCTGGCCGAGCACGGCATCATCGTGTACGAACAGGGCACCGGGGCCTCGCCGCACACCCTGCTCGAGCATTTTCGCACCACGGATCAGGCCGTGCTGTTGGGCACGCGCTCCTTTTGGGAGGGGGTGGACGTGCCGGGGGAGGCGTTGTCCGTGCTGGCGATCATCAAACTGCCCTTCGACGTGCCCTCCGACCCGATCATCGCGGCCCGCTCCGAGACGTTCGAGAACCCCTTTCAGGAGTACTCCCTGCCCGAGGCCATTTTGCGCTTCCGGCAGGGGTTTGGCCGCCTGATCCGCACCAAATACGACCGCGGGGTGGTGGCCGTCTTCGACCGCCGGGTGCTCACCAAACGCTATGGCCGCCTGTTCGTCGAATCCCTGCCGCCCTGCACCCTCCGCCGCGGCCCCCTCCAACGCCTGCCCGAAGAGGCGGCGCGGTGGTTGAACGTGTAGTTTCTTTCGATGAACCGCGCAATTTTGGCACTTTTCATGCTGGCTGCTTCCCTGGTCGTATTTTCATCCTCCTTCGCCCAGCAGCCCTCGCCCCCCACCCTGATATCCATCGCCTCCACCGGCGAACCCGGCAACGCCTGGTCGGGCGCGCCCTCCATCTCCGCGGATGGCCGCTTCGTCGCCTTCGCCTCCCAGGCCGACAACCTGGTCCCCGGCGACACCAACGGCGTGGCCGACATCTTCGTCCGCGACCGGCTGACCGGCCAGACCGTGCGGGTCTCGGTGTCCACGCAGGGGGAGCAGGCCAACGCGGCCTCCGCGCGGCCCGCCATCTCCGGCAACGGGCGTTTCGTGGCCTTCGAGTCGCTGGCCTCCAACCTGGTCCCCGGCGATACCAACGGCGTGTCCGACATCTTCGTCCATGATCGGCTGACCGGCCAGACGCGGCGTGTGTCCGTGGGCAAAGACGGCCAGCAGGCCGACGGCTGGTCCGAGCAGGTCAGCATCTCGTATGATGGCCGTTACCTGGCCTACCAGACCCTGGCGGGCAACCTGGTGCGCGGGGACGACAACGAGGACTGGGACGTGTACATCTACGACAACGGCGTGACCGGCAACGTGATCCGCGCCTCGGTGTCGAGCGAGCGGGAGGGCGGGGAGGCGGCCTCTTACGCGCCGGCCATCTCCGGCGACGGGCGCATCATCGCGTTCGTGTCCGAGGCGGACAATCTCGTCCCCGGTGACACCAACGGCCAGCCCGATGTGTTCGTGTACCATCGTGTGCTGGCGCAAACCACGCGCGTCTCGGTGGATGCCAGTGGGGGGCAGATCGCGGGCGGTGCCGCGTTCGCGCCGGACATCTCGTTCAGCGGGCGCAGCGTGGCCTTCGCGGTGCGCAACGACCAGGGGGTGCAAATCTACCGCCGCGACCGTCAGGAGAACACCACCACGTTGCTGGCCAGCCTGCCCTTCACGGAGGTGGTGTTTGCGTTGGCCGCCAACGGCCGCGCGTTGCTCTACCGCGGCGGGGGGGAAGGCGGCGAGCTGGTCTGGAAAGAGCTGCGGGGCGGGGAAACGCGGCCGGTCTCGGCTGGGGCCGGGGGGTTTGCGCTGTCTGCGGATGGGGGGCTGGTGGTGTATGGCGCCCGGGATGCTGCGTATAGCCAGGTTTCAATGGTGGCGCTAAACGACCTCTACCCCGCGGCTGCCTACTTCGTCGCCGGGCAGATCACCGGCCCCCTCGGGCAGCCCCTCGCGCTGGTCACCGTCACCGATCCGTTCGGTAACCGCACCCGCACCGGCCTGGACGGTCGCTTCTGGCTCAGCGGCTACCCCGCCGGTGATCTCACCCTCACCTTCGCTAAAGAGGGGTACAGTTTTCAGCCCTCTGTATTCCGTATTCAGTTATCCGAAGATGTGGCGGATGTGGCCGCCGTGGGGATGCCCCTGGATGTGCTCGACGAAGCCCGTCTCGACCTCGGCATGCCCTACAACTTCGACCGCGGCTGCCCCGACCCGTTCGTGGGTTGTGGCGGGCCTTTTCACGGCTTCTACGCCGGTTACTGCACCGATCTGGTGCTGGACGCCTACACTTTCGGCGTGGATTTCGACATCCAGTTCGACCTCGAGCAGGACGCCAACGCCAACCCGGCGCACTTCTACCGCTGGCGCAACGCGCGCAACACCCACGACATGTGGCGTTTCTTCTCCTACACCGGCCAGATGCTGCCCAACGAAGCCCCCTACCTGCCCGGCGACATCGTGTTCTTCGATTGGACCGAAGACGGCGAGATCGACCACGTCGCGCTGGTCTCGGAGGTGGACGAAAACGGGCGCCCCACCATGTTGCTCGATGCCACCGGCGTGATCGAGCAGAACCCCTCCGGGCTGGCCGCGGAACTCGAATGGCAGCCGTTCCACGAACGAACCGTGCGCGGCCACGCGCGCTGGTCGGGCGCGTACCAGCCGTTCGTGCCGGGCGGGTTCCCGCAAGGGTTGCAGGTGTTGCAGATCGCGCTCAGCGGCGGCGGGCTGGATTTGCGGCTGGTGGACGGTGCCGGTAACGCGCTCTCGGCCACCGAAAACAGCCTGCCCCGCGGGGCATACTACGATTTGGTTTGGGAGCGCACCGCCGCAGTGCTCGACCCGCTGGCCACCGGGGGGCAGTTCAGCCTCGAAATCCGCTCTCAAAGCGACCAACCCGTGCCCTTTTGGCTGACTATCCAGGTGGTGGATTCCGGGCGTTTTACCGGGCGGGTGGAATCGCGCGGCACCCTGCCCCCGGGCGGGGTGAAGGTGATCCCCATCATGGTGCGCCCCGCTGCGGAGGGCGGATTGCTCCTGGAAGCTGCGCCCTCGCGCGCCCCGAAGATCAAGGGAATTTTCATAAAGCCGTGAGAGGGGTGCCAGCCGGGTGTTCAGAGGGCAGACACGGATTGGCAGGACTTCCTGAATGTTTTGTGGGGCGTGCGGGGTGCGATGTGCGACGTGTCAGGTGCGACCTTCGATCTCTAACCTTCGACCTACTGATTCTCGATTCTTGATTCTCGATTCCCGATCATGAAACGTCTCCCCCTCCTCATTTTCCTCCTCGCCCTCCTCGCCTACACCCCCTCGCCTGCGGCCCAGCCCCCGCGCCCCCCCGAACCGGACACGCGCGCCCAGATCGAGGCCGCGCTGCGCGACGCGGTGCAAAAGAACGCCGAACTCGCCCTCGCCTACCTGATCTACGACACGGGTATCGACCGCCTCACCCTCTCCCCGGACGAACGCTGGGCCGCCATCTGGATCAACAGCCTGGACCCCCAAACCGGCGCGGTGGTGCCCACCGAACCCGGCCTGGGCATCGCGGTCAAACAGCGCGGGCAGTGGGTGGTCTACCTGCAAAGCGACCCGCAATGGGCTTCCATGCTGGCCTCCTTGCCCGATTCCGTCATGCCGCCGGAAGAAAAACAAGCCTGGCAGCAGATGTACCTGCTCGGCAACTGCAACACAAGCGGCATCGGCCCGTTTGGCGGCTACCTGCTGCCCTGGGAAGAAGGCTTCTCCGTCTACCTCACCCGCAGCATCACCCACCACGACCCGCCCGACCCCACCGGCTCCATGCACTACGCATTCGACTTCGCCGCACCCTGGCAGAGCGGCGGCAGCCCCATGTTCGAGCTATACGCCTCCAAAGCCGGTACCGTCAAATACACCCGCTGGACCCAGCCCAACGGCGACCCCACCTCCCCCGGCAACTACATCGTCCTCGAAGACACCACCACCACGCCCACCTCCTACCAACTCTACCTGCACATGGCACAGGACAGCATCCCGCAGGCCTTGCGCCAGCCCGGAACGTTCGTGCTGCAAGGCCAGTTCCTCGGCCTGGCCGACGACACCGGTATGAGCACCGGCAACCACGTCCACTTTCAAGTCCACACCAACCCGGATTCCTACTGGGGATGCTCCGTAGACGTCACCTTCGACGACGTGGACATCAACGGCGGCCGGCCGCGGATGCCCTCCGAAGCCTCCACCTACCCGCAATACGGCAGCCAGGGACAATCGCTCTACACCTCCGGCAACACCGTGGCCTTCGCCGACACCACGCCCCCCCTCGGCGGCCTGTTCGCCCCCGCAACCGGGCAGGTGATCACCCAAACCCTGATCACCCTCGACGGCTGGGCCCTTGATTTGGAAAGCCCGCTCGAAGAAGCCTACTTCCAGGTTAACTTCGATGGCACGTGGCAAAAAGTCGGCCCCTCCTTTACCGAGGTGCTCTTCCAATACACCTGGGACGTGTGCGCCGCCGCGGTGCCCGACGGCCCGGTCAGCGTCGGCGTGTACGCTCGCGACGCGGCCGGCAACCAGACCACGGCCACCGGCATCGTCCAGTTTTTGAAAGACGCCGCCTGCAACCCGCCTCCCCCGGCCTGTGATCCGGCGCCCGGTCAGGCCGCCTTGTTCGGCCAACCCAACTACCAGGGAAGCTGCGTGGTGCTCGATCCAGGCGTACACATCATCACGCTGACCCAAACCGGAACGCTGACCGCGCTCTCCGGGGGGATGGCTGCCCTGGCCGGGTTCGCGGCCGCCCCCGGCGGCGGGGATGTCGGCTCGATCCGCTTGGGGAACGGCGCCGTGCTCAGCCTGTACCGCGAACTCACCTTCCAGGGCCGCGGCCAGACCTTCACCCAAGACGACCCCAACCTGTCCGACGACTGGATCGGCACCCGGAACATCATCCTGGCCCTGGTCGAGAGCACAACCACCGCGCCCATCACCCCCCTGCCCGCCTGGCCCGCCTCCGGCGCAGCCTTCCCCAACGGCAGCTCCCTCACCCTCACCTGGGACGATGCCGGCAGCGCGGCAGAATTCCAGGCCCGCCTCCGCACTTCCCCCACCCAAACCATCACCTCCACCTGGGAGGCGGCCGCGTTTTGGCCCCTCGGCTCGCTCACCACCGGCGTCTACACCTGGCAAGTGCGCGCCCGCAACCCGGTCGCCACCACCGCCTGGAGCGCAGCCTACACCTTCACCCTGGACGCCGCGCCCATCACCCCCTCCCAGACCATCACCGCGCCCCTCACCGAAGGCTTCGAGACCACCACCACCTGGCGCGCCACCGGCCTGTGGAACCTGCTCAACGACCCGGACGCAGCCCGCGGCGGCGATTTCAGCTGGTGGTACGGCGAACCGGCCAGCGACTTCGCCAACGGCACATACGACACCGCCGCACCCAACAGCGGCAGCCTCACCTCCCCGCCCATTTTCATCCCCGACACCGGCTACTTCCTCCGGTTTTGGTCCTGGTACGAAACCGAGGGGGACGGGCAGTGGTGGGACCAGCGCTGGGTGCAGATTTCCGTAGACCGCGGCCCCTTCACCAACCTGTACCAGATGCGTGACGACCCCTCCGGCTACTGGGTGCAAAGCCCCTACCTCGACCTCACCCCCTACGCCGGACAGACCGTCCAGATTCGCTTCTACTTCGCCACCCTGGACGCCCGCCACAACGCGTACCGCGGCTGGCTGGTGGACGATCTGACCATCGACGCCAACCCGCCCCCGGCCTGTTCCCCCGCGGACGAGCCGAACGACACCCCGGCCAACGCCACCCCCCTCTCGGACGGCGGCCAGTACACCGGCGAAATCTGCCCCGCCGGGGACGTGGACTACTTCACGTTCACCGCCGCGGGGGGCGAACGCCTGCGCGTGGACGTGGACGCGGCCGCGCGTGGCTCCCCCCTCGACCCCTACCTCTTCCTGCTCGATCAAGACGGCACCTCGATCATCGCGGAAAACGACGACGAAGTGCCCGGCAACCTGACCGATCCCCTGCTGGCGTTCACCCTGCCCTACACCGGTACGTATTACCTGAAATTGCGCGCCTGGGACCACCCGGCCGCGGGCGGGGGCCAATACGTCTACACCTTCACCCTCTACCTGGACCGCGACGACCCCGTCATCCAATCCTTTACCTACACCCCCATCGAACTGGATGTGAGCAACCCGCCCCAGGTCATCACCCTGACGATCACCGCCAGCGACGCGGACAGCGGCGTGGGCTGGGTCACGTTTCTGTACCACTCCGCGGACTGGCTGAACGACGACTGGATCGAGATCGCCACGGACACGGACGGCTCGGACGGCTGGGCTGTGGGCTGGGACCCCGCCGCGTTGCCCCTCGAACACGGTATAGGCCTGGCCGCGCGGGTGTACGACCGCGCCGGCAACCTGGCCGTGACCGGCATCTTCGATGTGTTCACCATTTCCAGGCTGTATTTGCCGGTGGTACTGCGGTGAGACCCCCAACCTGGCGGGGAAGGGTTCGGTAAACGTTGCTCGCTAAAACAAGGAACACGCCATGCCAAAAGTTCAACTCAACGCCCCTGCTCCTGATTTCACCCTTCCCGATTTCCGCGGCAATCCGGTTCGCCTGGCGGAGTTTCGCGGGCAAAACGTACTGCTGGTTTTCAACCGCGGTTTTCTGTGACCGTTCTGCCGCGCACACATGGCGCAGTTGCGTCGGGACTATGAAAAGTTTCAACAAGCCAACACGGCTGTCCTGGTTATCGGCCCGGAAGATGCCAGGGCTTTCAAGAAGTATTGGGAACAAAATGCCCTGCCCTTTACCGGCCTGCCAGACCCCAAACATCGCGTTCTGAAGTTGTACGGGCAGGAGATCAAGCTTTTCAAGTTGGGGCGTATGCCCGCTATGGTGATTGTGGATCAAGAGGGGGTGGCGCGCTTCGTTCATTACGGCCACAGCATGAGCGACATCCCCGAAAACGCCGGTGTGCTGGCGACGTTGGAGAGGTTAAACGCGGCCGGCTGAAAGCGGCGTCGAGCCGCCGCAGTCCAAGATTTGGATTGCGTTGCCTGGGCAGTGCTTTTGAAAAGCGGCGTCAAGCCGCCGCAGTCCAGGGTTTGGATTGCGCTGCCTGGGCAGTGCTTTTGAAAAGCGGCGTCA
>Ga0256830_1003050_pt1 | contig 10666 bp, 9 predicted proteins | sample 128326metaG_FD_190537 | JGI IMG/M metagenome (GOLD analysis project Ga0256830, IMG submission 190537) | Hydrothermal vent microbial communities from Lau Basin, Pacific Ocean - 128-326 | ecosystem: Environmental > Aquatic > Marine > Hydrothermal vents | place: Pacific Ocean: Lau Basin | collected...
CGCATCCGTCGATTCGTGGAGAGTGCCGAGGTCTTCCCTCCGATGCCCGCTCCCGCAGGAACAACCCTTTCAACCGTCGGGAAGGATGATCCGGCGCCCCGCCGGCGGCGCGATCGAGGAGAGGCGGCGGCTCAGATGAGGACCGGCACTTTCCGGGCGACGGTGATGCCTTCAGGGGAGGTCCGCGTGCGGTAGGCCAGGACCTCGACCCCCTCCCGCACGGCCCGCCGCAGGGCCTCGGCGTACGCCGGATCGATGGCCTCGGCCGGCGCCATGCGGGTGCAGTCGGGACGGTTCACGAGGAAGAACATCACGGCGCGGTTTCCGGATCGGACCTCATCGGCCAGGTCCAGGAGGTGACGGCGGCCCCGTTCCGTCACGGCATCGGGAAAGAGCGCCAGGCGTGAGCCCTGGGCGCGCAGGGTGACGTTCTTGACCTCGATGAAGCACTTTTCCCCGCCGTTCTCGAGCAGGAGATCGATGCGACTCCTTTCGCCGTAGCGCACCTCCCGCCGCAGGCGCGCGAACCTGCGCAGGGAAGGGATCCTGCCGGCGACGATGGCCTCCTCGACGATGCGGTTGGGGAGGGAGGTGTTGACGCCGACCCATCCTCCGTGGCTCTCCACGAGTTCCAGCGTATAGGGCAGCTTGCGTTGCTTCCCCTCGTGGACCGACACCAGCACCGGCGAACCGGGAATATCCAGACCCATCATCGACCCCGTGTTGGGAACGTGCGCGGTCACGACCCCGTGACCATCCAGGTCCACGTCGGCCAGAAAACGCTTGTAACGGCGGATCAACCGCCCGCGGAGCAGGGGATCCGGGAAGTTCATCGGGCGGGGACGAGCGCCGGATCCACCGCGGGAATGGGCACGAGCCCCATGCGCGCCGGCGGACGGGCAAAGACGAAGACGTAGGGCAGGAGCTTCTCGCCCGTCGCGCCCTGCACCTCGAGCCTCCCGTTCCGGAGTTCACGGACATGAAGGACCGTCGCCACTCCCAACGGGACGTTGGGACCCGGCGGACGCACCAGTTCGATGCGTCCGGGATCGTCTCCGAAAAGGCCATCGAAGGTGAGCACCGGGTAGCGATAGGAACCGTCGGGCGACTCTTCCTGGAACATGATGCGGCAGACCACCCTTCCGTCCTCGCTCACGGCCAGGGAACCCATGGCCATGGGCGCGCGCCCGAAACTCTCGTCGCTCTGGGGGGCGAAGATGGGCAGCTTCCCGCGGTTGCCCAGGTGGCGCCGATCCAGCTCCACCTTCACCAGCACCCACTGGCTGTTCTTGGTCCAGTGCGAGAAGCTCCGGGTCTTGCACCCGGAGGAGCAGACCAGCGAAAGGATGACGATCCACATGCGCATGGCGCCGAGTGAGACGACGCCCCGGCGCCTTTTCGTCCCCATCTCCTGGCGGTTCAACGGAACTCCTCCGCGTCCTCCTCCAGTCCCTCTTCCGCACCTTCATGCCCGCAGTAGATGATGCGGATATCCCCCGGATCCGCCTGGGCGCAGGTGACCAGCTCGCGCTTGAGGAGCAGGAGCAGCGCCAGGAAGAGCCCGATGACCTCCTGGCGGGAGGAGGCCCCTCCCAGGAGTTCGCTGAAAAGGAGGGAGCGCTCGCGCTTCAGGGTCGAGCGCATCTCGAGGGCGAAGGCGCTCACCGGCCGGTCGTCGATGACCACCTGCCTTCCGCGGCGGTCCCGGTCGGGCCCCATCGATTCGAGCAGCCTGGCGAAGACGGAGAGCAGATCCCAGAGGCTGGTCTCCTCCAGCTCGCGCTCGTCGGGCTTCACGGGCTCGGGTCGAGCGCTCTCCGGGCGCCCCGCCATGGCGAGGAAACGGGTTCTGCGCGCATCCAGGTACTCGGAGGAGTCCTTGAACTCCTTGTACTCCAGGAGTTGCTTGACCAGTTCCTCGCGCGGATCGATTTCTTCCTCGAGATCCACGTCCTCCGCCGGCAGCAGCATGCGCGACTTGATGAGCATCAGGGTGGAAGCCATCACCAGGAACTCGCCGGCGGCGTCCAGATCCAGTTCCGCGATGATCTGGATGTGGTCCAGGTACTGCTCGAGGATGCGGGAGATGGGGATGTCGTGGATGTCCACCTCTTCCTTCTTGACCAGGTGGAGCAGCAGGTCCAGCGGACCGGCGAAGGTGTCGAGGGCGACGCGGTACTCGGCGCTCAAAGCATTCCCTTCCAGAAGCGGATCATCACCTCGAGCTTCTCGTGGATGAAGTCGACCATCGTGATCATGAAGAACTCGGGATAGCCCCGTCCCAGGACCTTGAAGCCGAAATGGTAGAGGGCTCCGCTGGCCCAGAGGAACCCCACCAGCGCCAGCACCAGCCCCAGGGGCGCCAGGCGATAGTAGACCATGCGCACCCGTTCCGGCATGAACATGGCCAGAATCCGGCTGCCGTCCAGGGGCGGGAAGGGAAAGAGGTTCACCAGCGCCAGGAGCAGGGAGAACCAGATCGCCGGCAGGGCGGCACGGTAGGTGGGGTCTCCGATGCGGTTGATGTCGTCGAACCATCCCTGCGCGAAGCCCAGCGAAAGAGCCGCCAGCATGAAACCGGCGAAAAGGACGTTCCCGATGGGCCCCGCAATCGCCACGAGGGCCATGCGCCGCGGGCCGATCCGCCCGGCGTCCACGAGCACGGGCCTGGCTCCACCCATGATGAATCCAAAGAAGATCATGGAGAGCACCGGGAGGACGAGAGTCAGGAACCAGTGGAAGTGCCGGGCCGGATTCAACGTGCAGCGCTTGCGGATCGCTTCGCGCCGATCCCCCAGGGACCAGGCGGCCAGGGCATGGCCCCCCTCGTGACAGGCGTTCGTCATCAGGAGCAGAAAGACGATCCCGGCCAGAATCAGCACGCCCTGGGGGGTCTTTATGAGTTCGTCGAATTTGCTCATAGTCGCGGGAGCGGCGTGTTTGGATCCGCCGGTCGGCATCCCGGACAAGTCGTTCTTGACCCGGCCTCCATCCGGGCCGATGCTATCAACCCAAGTCTTTGTTCACAAAGAGCTTCCGAGAGTTCGGAGGCTGCCTGCGAAGCGCTTTCGAGCGCGAGTGGACGGCGAAACGGTGAGATTCGTGCGACGAAACCGCGTGCGAAGCCGGCGCTTCGTCGAGGATTCCGGCGGGCCGGGATCGGCGTTCCGAAATCCGCTCCCGCCGGAGTGACCTCTTCATCGAACCATCAGGCAACGCCGCCGGAGCACCCGGGAACAGGCAGACTGGAGGCTTCTTCAGATGGGAAGCAGACAAATGGAAGCGCCGGCATCCCAGCGCCTGGCCTTCGCTCGCGAGGTCCTGGAGATCGAAGCCCGCGCCATCGCGGACCTGGTTCCCCTCCTCGGGGAGTCCTTCGACAAAGCTGTCGACCTGGTCCTCCGCTGCAAGGGCCGCGTGGTGGTCTCCGGCATCGGCAAGGCGGGACTGATCGGCAACAAGCTCTCCGCCACGCTGGCCTCGACCGGCACGCCGAGCTACGCGCTGCATCCGGCGGAGGCCATTCACGGCGACCTGGGCCGCGTGCTCGCGGAAGACGTCGTCATCCTCCTCAGCAACAGCGGTGAGAGCAAGGAGATCATCCAGCTCATCGATCCGCTGCAGCGGATCGGAGCCACCCTCGTCGCCATGACCGGCAACTCCGAATCCACGCTGGCCAGGAACGTCGACCTCACCCTCGACTGCGGTCGCGTCCTGGAGGCCTGTCCCCTGGGCCTGGCCCCCACCGCCAGCACCGCCGCCCTCCTGGCCCTGGGTGACGCCCTGGCCATGACGGTCCTCAAGGAGAGAGGGTTCGGAACCCAGGACTACGCCCGCTACCACCCCGGGGGCGCCCTGGGCCGTCGCCTGATGCGCGCCAGCGAGATCATGCGCAGCGGAGAGAACGTGACGCTGGTCGATCCGGACATGGACGCCAGGCATGTCCTACTGGCCATGAACCGCACGCCCGGGCGACCCGGAGCAGCCATGGTGGTGGGTGAGGACGGGAAGCTGGTGGGCTTCTTCACCGACGGAGACCTGGCCCGCAATCTCCAGCAGGGCCTGGATTTCCTGAGTGAGCCCATCTCCAAGGTGATGATCGAGAACCCCATCACCATCTCCCCCGACCGCCTGGCTTCCGAGGCCTTCGCGTTGCTGCGCGAGAAGCGCGTGGACCAGGTCCCTGTGGTGGACGAGGAAAACCGCCCGCTGGGGCTCATCGACGTGCAGGACCTCCTGGACGCAAGGATCGTCTGATGGGGGATCCCTCCCGGGTCGAGATCCTCTTCCTCGATGTGGACGGCATCCTCACGGATGGCTGCATCTACATGGGCGGAGACGGCACGGAACTCAAGCGCTTCAGCATCCGGGACGGTCTGGGCATCAAGGTCTTCATGGATTGCGGGCACAAGGTCGCCCTGATCTCGGGCCACGCCTCGGAGGCCACCATCCGCCGCTTCTCCAGACTGGGCGTCCAGGACATCCACGTGGGCGTCCAGGAGAAGGGGAGGGTCTTCGATCAGGTCCTGGCGAAGCACGGTCTGACACCCGAACAAGCGGCGGCCATGGGCGACGACCTGGTGGATCTGCCCATGCTGCGGCGCGCGGGCTTCGCCGCCACCGTGCCGGACGCCCATCCGGCCGTCCGGGAGATCGTGGACCACGTCACGCGCATGCCCGCCGGCCTGGGGGCGGTGCGCGAGGTGATCGAGATCATTCTCGAGGCCCGCGGACTCCAAGAGGGTGTTCTCCAGAGGTATCTGGCTTGAAGCAGCTCGTCGCGCTGGGCCTGCTGACGGCCCTCACGTTCGCCTGCATATCGATCTTCCTGCCGAACGGGAGCCTTCCGGACCGGCACCACGGAACCCCACCATCGAAGCCGCGGCCCGACGTTCCCACGGGCCGATCGACCCTCGCTCCATCTCCGGGGAGAGCATGTTCTCTCCACGCGAGGAGAAGTGCGTCGTGGCCGGGAAGGAAGTGCGTTACGTGGCGGCCTACACCTGGTGCTCGCGCTTTCGTCCCGGCCCCGGCGACACCTTCCTCCTGGAAGACGTGCGTGTGCTCTTCAACCGCAAGCCCAGGAGCGCCGAAGACCTCGAGAACCTGGTCGTGGTCGACCAAGAACGCTCCGCACGGGAACTCGGCGATGTCCTGAGCGACCTGATGGGTCGCGCCTCCGGACTCCGGGCCAGGAAGGCCGTCTTCCACGGCTCCAAGGACGTCCTGGATGCGCGGAAGATCGTGCTGGAAGGGGGTGTGGAGGTCTGCATCGCTGCGGCGGGAGCGCACGACGGCCCGACGATCCTCCACGTGCCCGAACTGGTCATCGTCTTCGAGGAGGGTGTCGCCACGAGCGCCAGGGGCAAGGGACCGGTCCTCATCGAGAGTCCCCAGGGACGCATCGAGGGCAAGGGGCTGCTCATCGAGCGAGACGGCCGCCGCCTGGAGATCGAACACGCCGTCAGGGCCACCCTCCTCGCCGGCGAAAGCGAGGACGAACCCCGGATGACGGTCACGGCGGACGGTCCCCTGCTCGTCACGGTGACCGAAGGCGACCTGGACATCTTCGATTTCCAGGGCACCACCAGGGTTGATCTCGAAGGGAACGTTCGCGTGGAGGTGCCCGCCGAGGAACTGGTCCTGACCGGGGATCACGCCTCCGCGGACCTGGAGAGCGGCGGCGGCCTGAAGCGCGCTGAGATCCGAGGGCGAGCGCTGGTGGACGGCCCCCTGGGAACCCTTTCCGGGAACCGCATCGTCTTCCGTCCTCTGGAGGACGGACGGCAGCGGATCGAAGTCGGCGGGGGTGACGTGGCCTACCGGGGCAACGGCCCCCTGGGCCTTCCGGGCGGCGGGGCGGGGCGCGGTTTCCTAGTGAGGACGAAGGGTCTCATCGCCCTGGAGTTCGAGGCGGAATCCTTCGGGAAAGAGCCCTTGGACGTGACGGTGGGGCCGCTGGTGGACGTCACGGCCGGCGACTGGCGTGTCTCCTCCAGGACGATGGAGGTCCGCCTGGAGCCGGACGAACGCCGGCCGGCCCCCTCGGGTCCGAAGGCCCTCCGCCTGCGCCCCTCGGGGGTGCTGCTGGCGGGAGAGGTGAAGGGACGAGCCCCCGACGGGGATCTGAGGTGTGACACCCTGACCTGGCAGCGCATGCCGGCCCGCGACCGGCAGCCGTCGCTGGAGCGGCTCCTGCTCGAGGGCTCCTCCAGCATCGAGCTGCTCATGAGCGGGCGCAGCCGGAGCCCTGCCTCGCGATCGAATGGGATCGAGGACCTGCTCGACCGTCCGGGGCGGCTCGCCGTGCGCGCGGAACGCAGCATCGAAGTGCTTCGTGATCCTCTGGAGATGCAAGCCCTTCGCATCACGGCCGTGCAGGACGTGGTGGCCCTGCGCCACGAACGCGGCCGCCCGGCTGACCCTCTGGCGTCCTTCCGGGCGCAGCGCATGGAGATGGAAGTGGCCCCTTCGTGGTCCCTCCCGCGGACCGGGGAAGTGGCGGAGGAGGGATTCCGTCGCACCTGGCGCCTCGAGCGCGCGGAGGCCTGGGATTCCATCGCCTTCCGGCTGGAGAACGGGATCGAAGGCTTCGGCTCTCATCTGCTCTACGACGGCCGGGAGCGCGTTCTGACCCTCGAGGAAACAACGCGACCGAATCGCGCGCGCCTCGTGCTGCGCGAAAAAGGAGGCGGGCGTCGCACGCTCTTCGCACCGAGGGTGCGTTTCCATCCGCGGGAACGACACCTAGTGGCGGACGGCGACGTCGAGATCCGTTTGAAGATGCCGCCCCTCCACCTGGGCCCCCTGGTGGGAGACCAGGAAGAGGTCGTGGAGACCTCCATCTATGCGCTCACCCTGGAGGGGACCCTGGCGGCCGGTGCCATCGAAGGAGAGCCGGACGTTCTCTTCGAACATCTGACGGCCGAAGTGGGTGTCAGGCTGCAACAGCCCCGCGCCCAGGCGCACTGCGCTTTTCTCCAGGCGGATCTCATGGCCGGGCATCTCGTGGCCCGCGGCGACCCGGCGCGGCTGGAGATCCTAAACCACGCGGGCCGCCCCCGGGAGTACCTGAGAGCCCGCAGCATCATCGGCACCTGGCCCGTCTCTTCCGAGCGCAACCAGCCGCCGATCGGCGTCCGCCCGCGGGAACTCCTGCTCGAGGAGCCCGTGAAGGTGCGCATCATGGCGCGGCAGCGCAATCTCCTGGTGGAGCCGGGGAGCAAGCGTGCACGCGGCCGGGAAGCGCCGCTGGCGGCGATCGAGATCGAGACCGAGGGAAACGTCTACATGACCCGTGACAGGGTCATCTCCCAGGGAGCGACGCGCATCGCACAGGGAGACCCGGAGGACGAGGGATTCCTGCTGCGGGCGAACCGCGTGGCTCTCTTTCTGATAGGTTCACCGGAGCGAAGGGAAGGGGTGGATTTCGACATCTTCCGCGCCGTGGCGCGGGGAAACGTGCGCTTCCTTTCGCGCGATCTGCAGGCGGAGGCGCGCGAGATGCTCTTCGACGCACGGGAGGAAATCATCACCTTGAGGGGTGACGAGCGTCCGGTCTTCCTCGTGTTCAAGGGCCAGCGCTTCCCGGACTTCGGGGCCTACGCCATCGATCTTCGCTCGGGGGTCGTTCAGGACCTGCCGGATGAGAAGAAAACCGAGGGACGCTCCATGGGGAACGCGCGGCGGTGAAGACGTTCCAGGCCTGCTGCGGCCGGGACCGGGCGATTTGGGGGCGGATGCTCTGGGTCTTGCCGGTGCTGCTCCTGCCCCTGAAGGCGCAGGAGCCCGGAGTCGTCTCCGCACCGGCGGACCCCCCGGGTCGAATCCTGGAATGGCTCTCCCCTCCCGAGCACTTCCACCTGGACCTGAAACGACGCGTGCTCCACATCGTCGGAAACGTGCACGTGCGCACGGGCGGCATCGTCATTCGGTGCGACAACTTCGTCGCCTGGGGCGTCCAGCCGGGAGAGGGGGAAGGCCCCCATGCCAGACGGCCGACCCCCGCCAACCTGGAGAAGACGCGCCAGCGGGTGAAGGAGATCTATGCCGAGGGAACGGTCATCATCACGGAAGGCTCGCGGACCTGGCGGGCCGAGCGGGTCTACCTGGACCTGCGGCACGAGAGAGGCATCCTCATCGACGCCGGCGTCAGGATGCCGTTGCGCACACGCAGCGGGGAGATGCCGCTCTTCATCCGAGCGGGGGAGGTGCGCATCCTCGCCCGGGACCTGTTGCAGGCGCGCGACGCACAGGTCACGACCAGCCCCTTCGCGGAACCCACCTGGCATTTTCGAACCGAGAACCTGGAGATCGCGCAGGGAGATCCGATCGTCATCGGGGAAGGAGAGGACGCCCGGGAGATCATGAACGTCCGCTTCCAGGCGGATGGGAACACACTCTACCTGGGCAACTTCCCCGTGATCTGGTTTCCCGATGTGGGCGGCGACACGATCACGGGCGGAGCTCTACGCTACATTCGCAGCGTCCGCGTGAACCAGTCCAGCCGCTTCGGAACGAACCTGGGGCTCACCGTCGGGGATGACGTCCGTGACGCGTCCGGACGCCCCTGGGGCCGATGGCGAATCATGCTGGACCACTTCTCCCGGCGGGGATTCGGCCCGGGCATCGACATCGAGTACAAGGTCCCTTCCTACGAAGGCCGACTCCTGGCCCGCTACCAGAGAGACGAGGGCCGGGATCAGTTCTACGGGGTTCCTCCGACGAAGAACCGCGGGCGCATCTCTTTCTGGCACCGGCAGCGCTTCGGCGGGGGCGTGCAGCTCGACATCGAGGGCAACCTCTTCAGCGACCGGGGCTTCTTCAACGAGTGGTATGAGCGTGACCGGCAGCGCGACAAGCCTCCCGAAAACCTGCTCTACGTCAAGAAGCCCTTCTTCAACAGCATGCTCTCCGCGAGGGTCAGCGAACGCTTCGACGACTGGCTCACGAGGACCGTCCGGCAGCCGGAAGTCCAGTACGACCTGATCGCCGAGCCTCTCGTCGACGTCTTCGGTGAGACGCTCTATCTCAGCACTTCCGCCCTGGCCGGGAACGTCGCGCTCAAGTTCGACGACGCACTCGATCGACGCACCTGGGATTCCTGGCGCGTGGAGGTCCAGACCCTGGCGGAGCTGCCGATCCTCGTGGACCCCTTCAAGATCACCCCTTTCGCCGGTTTGAACTACACCTGGTACGAGAACGATTTCCGCACGCATCGGCCCGAAAGCGAGCTGGGCGCCACTTTCGGCGCCACGTTGAGCACTCAGATCTGGCGGGATTTCGATTCCTTCGGCGGCCTCTTCGGGCTGGATGGGCTGCGCCACGTGATCCTTCCGCAGCTCACGTGGATGAAGACCATCAATCGGGACGTGCCGGATCTGCCGGAAGCCGACATCTTCACCTTCGAGAACGTGGAGCGCTCCCGCGGCGAGGAATTCCTCGAACTCCGCGTCCGCAACCTCCTGCAGACCCTGAGGCATGGGAAGCGCCGCACCTACGTGGACACCTTCCTCGACCTGGAGACCTGGATCCGGTACTTCCCCGACACCGACAACGACAATGACGGCCGCTCCTTCTCCAATCTGAACGCCGATCTGCTCCTGCGCTTCAGCGAGGAGCTCCAGTTCCAGACGGACCTGGAAGTCAACTGGTACGGGAAGGGGTTCGAGGTCCTCAACCTGGCGGCGGGTTACATCCCCTCCCGCGACTTCCAGGCCTATGCGGGTTTCCGGCATTTCGGAACCCTCTACGACGAGGTCTTCCTGCAGGTGAACTGGCGGCCGGAGGAGAAGTGGCTGGTCACCTTCGAGACCAGCTACGATCTGGAGCAGAACCGCGGCATCGAGCATCGTCTGCGCTTCGACCGCATCGGGCCCGATTGGATCATCGAACTCGTCCTCAAGGCGGACGTGGGACAGAACGACTACGGCGTGTCGTTTTCCTTCAGGCCCCGCATGCTCTTCAATCCCGTGGAAAGACCCGGCTCGATCTCCAATCGCCCGCGCTTCCTCTATCTCCAGAGCGGGTTGCAGCGCTGACGGGTTGCCTTGTCCCCCCTCCGGGGCATGTCATAGAATCCACATATGATGCTGCCACTCGCGATTTTCGGGAGCCTGGGACCCGGCGAAATGCTGGTGATCGCCATCGTCGCGCTCCTGGTCTTCGGATCCCGGCTGCCAGAGGTGGGTCGGTCCCTGGGCCGCGGCCTGATGGAGTTCAAGAAGGGTTTGAGCGGCGTCAAGGACGAACTGGACGAGGTCAACCTGGAGGCCGAGCGACGCCTCGAGGAGGAACTCCGGCGCAGCGAGACTCCGGCTCTCTCGAAGCCGGATGAGGAAGGCGAGGGCCCCCTGGCGGCCGCCGTGCGGCGATCCCGGGAAGACACGCCGGCGCCCGAGGCCGCCGGGTCGCCGGAACCGCCCGCGGAAGCCGGGGATCCCGACCCTGCCACCACACCTCCGACACCTCCGACACCTCCCGCGCCTCCGGCCGCCTGATCCGCCAGGCAAGACAGCCTCCCGCGAAGCGTCCCCTCCTCAGAGGATGGGGGAAAAGAGCGCGGCTCCCCTGATCAGGAAACGTCGCAGCAGGGGCGGATGAAGGTCCCGCAACACGCTGACCAGGCGGCATTCCTCGATCTCCCTCCGGACCAGCTCGTGAAAGA
>Ga0256830_1003051_pt1 | contig 10664 bp, 9 predicted proteins | sample 128326metaG_FD_190537 | JGI IMG/M metagenome (GOLD analysis project Ga0256830, IMG submission 190537) | Hydrothermal vent microbial communities from Lau Basin, Pacific Ocean - 128-326 | ecosystem: Environmental > Aquatic > Marine > Hydrothermal vents | place: Pacific Ocean: Lau Basin | collected...
TTATGGAGTACCCGGAGGAGATCAGGTGCTTCCTTTATACTACCAACGCCATCGAGAGGTTGAATAAGGAGGTGAGGCGACGAGCGAAGGTGATTGAAATCTTCTCACCCAGAAGCCTGGAGAAGGTGCTCTACTTAGTGCTGAGGGAGGAGAATGTTAAGTTGAGAAGTAGAAGACTGAGAGATTTCCAGAGCTTTTGCGAGGGAAATTGAAGCCACTCTCAGCGAGAGTGGCGAAGGTTCTCTAAACTGGATGCTGAGGTTATTTTCTTTGGTAAAAGGGGTAGGTTGCCTTGAGTGACACAATTGATGAAACGCTATCTTTTGGATAGAATAATGGTAAATAAACCCATACATATATATGCAAGCTCAATTGTTATTGAAGCTGAGGTGAAAGAATGAGAAAATTAATGATTATCTGCATAGATGGTGCGACCTTAGATTTAATAAAGCCTTGGGCCCATAAGGGAATATTACCAACATTCGAAAAGCTTATTGCAGAAGGCAGCTATGGAAAGCTAAAAAGCACAACACCGCCTTTAACAGCCCCAGCTTGGGTTTCCTTTGCAACAGGAAAGAATCCTGGTAAGCATGAAATTTTTGATTTTGTGCAGAGGGAGAACAATTCGTATAAATTTAGGTTTGTGGATGCTTCCAAGAGGAAGAGTACAACTTTCTGGAAGATAGCAAGTAACCATGGTAAAAAAGTTGGAGTTTTCTATCTCCCATTGACATACCCTCCAGAAGAAGTAAATGGATTTATAATTCCTGGATTAGGAGCACCAAAAAGACAAGGAACAATATATCCCCAGAAAATGAGAAGAGAGCTTATAAAGTTATATGGCTATGTAGAAATTGTTGAAAAATCAAGACATATCCCAAAGGGAGATAGAGCAAAAGTTTTAAAAGAAAGTGTTTCAAAAATTACAAAGATATGTTTAGATATATCGAGATATCTTGTAAAAAAATATACGCCTGACCTTTTTATAACTTATTTCGAGGAGATAGAAAATTCACATCATTATGCATGGAAGTATTTTGACGACAGGCTTCCAACATCGAAAACCTTGGGAACTAAAGCGTACAGAGACCTCATAAAAACTGCATATGTTGAAGTTGATAAGGCCTTAGGGAAGCTTATTGACGAATTTAAAGAAGAATATGATTTTATAATAGTTTCTGATCATGGATATGGTCTCAGATATAAAGCTGGCAAGCATAAATTCATCGGTGGCTTGCTTGCAGAGATAGGCTTAATGAGGTTAAAAACATCTAAACAACTCATATTTAGAGGATTCAATAAAGATAGGTTATATAATATTCTTTCAAAACTTAAATTAAATGCTTTTCTTGCGAGAATTATTCCAAGGAAAATAATCTCAGCACTTCCAGAGAAAATAAACTTAGAAGATGTAAACTGGAAAGAAACAATTGCATATTCTTATGGAGATCCGAGCTACGTTTATATAAATTTAAAGGGAAGAGAGCAAGAAGGCATAGTAAAAAAAGAAGAGTATGAGAGAGTTAGAGACGAAATAATAAGAAAGCTTAGGGAAATTAAGGATCCAAAGATTGATGAGAGCGTTTTTGAAATGATATATAAGAGAGAGGAATTATTTCAAGGTAATAGCTTAGAAAAAGCTCCAGATATAATCTGTATAACAAAGGAAATTCCAACAGTCTTTGATGGAGAGAAGTTTGAAAATAATTTTAGTAGTAGCATAGACATGATAACCGACTGGCATCAGCAGCACGGTATTTTCTTTGCATATGGCAAAAGCTTTGCTAAGGGTAAAGAGGTTAACTGCGAAATTATAGATATCGCTCCTACTGTATTATACTTTTTGGGAGTTCCTATACCGAGAGATATTGACGGTAGAGTAGTTACGAAGATATTTGAGAAAAAGTTGGAACCTCCTAAATATCTGGATGTTAAACAAAAGAAGAAAGCCCTTGATTACAAAAAACTTTCAGAAAAAGAGGAAAAGGAGATAAAAAGAAGATTAGAGGACCTTGGATATTTAGTTTAGCTAAAAATATTTGACAATTTTCATTGAAAAATAATAACTCATGAAAACCTTTACGACATTTGATATCAAAATTGATATAGCAGCCCCGTAAATTCCATAGATTGGCACAAGTATAATATTTGATATTATCTCAGCTAATGAAGATGTAATATTTAATATAAAGTTATATCTGATACCTATATCTTTTAGTGATACTAAAAATGGGTTATAAAGCGCAAAATAGAATAATAAAAATGACGCTGCTAAAAATATTAACAAAAGCTTTATGTCAATCCCATATCCATATGCATACACTACTGCTAAAGATATCAGCGAAAATGCTGGAAAAATCACTGGAATTCTTTTAGACACCTCATTTATTTTTGTGGCAACAGATTTTCTATCCCTCTTTGATATTTCTGGTAAGTAAACTGTTACAAATATTGTATTTATAAGCTGGACGAGCGTAATCGTTGAGTAGTAATATGCTTGAAATACTCCAACAGTGCTGAGGTTGAAATATCTCTGAAGCAATACTCTTTCTATATTTCCAAACCATACTGCAGATATGTTTGTTATATATGCAAAAAACGAGAAATTAAGTATGTTTTTTGAAATTTCTGGTAAAATTTTTGGTTTTTTAATAATGCTGAAAAAATATTTAAATGCAAGAGTTATATATAAAAGGTATGCAAAAATATATGCAAACAATATTGAATACACTGTTGAACCAGAATATTTTAACAAAATTATAAAAAATATTAACGCTGAGACTAAAAATAATATTTCCAAGATCCCTATTGTTTTATATTTGTAATAACCCATAAACAGGCTTCTAAAAGTTGCTTGGGTGTAGAGCAAAATCGCAAAAAACATTGATGCAAATATATATTTTTCACCAATTTTTAGTATTTTTGATATTTCTTCTGAGAAAAATAAAATTATTATCGATAAAAATAAGGTTATAGGAATTGTTTTATATATAATTGTCAGAAAAACGTCATCCTTTCTTTCATTTTCTGAAACATACTTAACAATTGTTGTATGAATACCAAAAGAAATAAATGTCAAAAATATTGATGAAAGAGAAAGAACATATGAAAATTTTCCATATTCATAGCTTCCAAGAATCCTACCAGCAGAAACTTGAATAATTATAGAAAAAATTTTTGCAATCCCAAAAAGTATTGAGAAAGTTGCTAAATTTTTCAGAAATTTTAAAAATCCTTCTGAAAAAGTGCTTCTAAGTTGCCTTATCATTTCTTTTTCCTCGCTATAACTATGAATTCAAGAGATTTTTTATTTAAGAAAGGTACAATAGAAATTAAATCTTCTACAATTGCAAGAATTTTAAATAGTAATTTGTGTTTGGAAAAAAATTCAAAGCTCTGCAATCTTTGAGGTAGAATGTTTACATACATAATTTTTTCTATCTTATATTTTTTTAAAAATTTTAAAACTTCATTAACATTCGCCCAGAATATCTTTATTCCATCGATTAATTCAGATATTTCCTTGTTGTATCTCTTTTTGTTGTGCATGCTTAGTATTATAATTCCATTTTTTTTCAGAACTCTATCAATTTCGTTAAATACCTCTTTCCAGAATTTTTTATCTATATGTGTTACAACTTCAACGCTTAAAATTAAATCAAAAGATTTTTCTTTAAACGGCAATCTTCTTGCATCTGCAAGCACAACATTTTCTGAATTTTTTTTAGCTTTTTTTAATGCATTAATTGAGATATCTACTCCAAAACTATTTTTTAAAATTTTAAGATAAAGTCCCTCTCCACAACCTATATCCAAGGGTTTTTTATACTTAAGTTTGTTTAAGATTTTACTGAGTTTCCTATAATCTTGGTTATGCTCTCCAGGAATCATGTTGTCACCAGTTTTTGGATTTTAAAAAGGCCATATAATTTCCACCAAACAGTCTAACATATATTTTTTTGGGTAATAATTTATTTAAAATTTTCATAAATATCACTAAAATTATTCCAAGCATAGATCTTTTAATTTTTATACCCCAGGGTGTCTTTGTTAAATATATTGGATGAATAAAAATCTTAGAATTTAATATATAAAAGTGCTTTGATAATAATTTTTCACATTTTGCAATATTGTATTTCCTTAAATGTCCTGATGGATGATTCATTCCAATTTTTTCTCGTTTTTTAATAAACTCTAAAATTGTATTAAGTAAATTATCTTCACATGGAATATATACAAAGACATATTTAGATATTTTTGAAACTTTCTCTAAAAACACATCGTCTTCTTCAATATGTTCTATTATATCAGATAGAATTATAAGGTCAAATTTTCCTTTTTTATTCCAATTATTCATAAAATCACCTTCATAGAACTCTATAAATTTGTATAATCTTTTCCCATAATCTATGAACTCTCGACTAATTTCAAAATTTACAACTTTTTTAATATTATTACCTCTTTTCTCAAAAAAAATTTTGTAATAATTTAGAACATGTCCACATGCACCACCTACTTCTGCGATGCTTTCAATTTCAGAAATAACGTTTTCTGGGATAAGTTTTGAAAGATTGATATGTATATATTTAACTATTTTTCGATATTTAGAATCTTTTTCTATAATTTTTCTTGCAAAATCATTATATAATCCTGTTTTCATATATAATCACCCTTTACTTTAAGAATAAAATTGAGGAGTTTACCTTTTATTGTAAAACATTTGCTATATATTTTATACTTTGTAAACTTTCCTCCCCATTTTGACTTATATCTGTAAATTCCTTTTTCTTTTTCTGTTTTTGGATTAGGATTTACTCCTGTAAGATCATACAACTTTTTTTTATTTTCTTTTCCCCATTTTATTATATTCCATTTAATAAGGTCTTGTGCATAAATTTTATTTTTAAGCGCATAATATGAGTGTGCAACACCAACTTCATTTATTATACCGTTGAAGTCCCATGTTATTAGTCCTGAAATAGGTTTATTTCTATAATATGCCATAAATAGATTAAAATTATCCTTTAAAAACTTTAGCTGAAGTTCTATCCATTTAACACAGTCTTCAAAATTCATTTCATAACCCTGCCTTTTTTTATGTTCTTCAATAATTTTGCAATAGTTTTCAATATCAGCATATTCTTTAGTAATTATTATATTAACACCATTCTTTTCACATCTTTTAACATTTCTTCTAGCTTCCTTTTTTATATTTCTCCATAGAACTTCTATGTCTAATGATAAATCAATAATAAACGTTGCCCATAGCTTGGTATCATATTTATTTATTTTTAAAACTTTTTTGCATTTTTTATGCTCAATATTATCATATATAGGGCAGTTTATATCATATATCAAAGAGATTCTATCACTTTTCTCTACTTCATTTAGTATTAAACTTAGAATATGCGAAAATTCATCCTTTTCATGTATGATTGGACCATTTTTCCATGTTAATACATATATTGATTTAATTAGTGGTTCAAAAAATCTTGAAATTCCTTTTAAACTTTTATTATAAGTATATGGTGCTTTAAAAAATAAAAGTTGTCCACAAATTTTTTTATTATCATATATCATGAGATAGTAAGGTTTTAACCCAGAAAGTTCTTGGAGATAATCCGCCCATTGTTTTGATTGAAAAAGATGAGCATTATAAGATTTTAATAACCATTTATTCCACTTTTTTTTAGCCAAATCCTTTTTTATCTCAATCCTATACTCCATTTTTATCACCTATAAGAATATTATACATCTTTATTAATTTTTTTACAATAACTTTTGCATCATGAATTTTTTTTACATATCTTCTACTTTTTTTACCTATCTCATATCTTAATTTTTCATCCTCAATAAGCATTTCTAAATTACCTTGTAAATTTTCTGGTGTAGAATTGATTATCGGACAATTTGGAGCATATTTTTCTTTTAAATCCTCTCTCAGATAACAACATACAGGTTTTTTTAATGCCATAGCCTCTATGGATAGCACACCATACCAACCGATTATAAGACCGTCAATAATTATATCAGCATTCGCAACTTTGATTAGAAATTCTTTTTTAGGTAGATTTTCCACTTTTATGATTTTTACTTCCTTGTATTTTGATATTATATTTTTTAAAACATTTTCTATAAAAAAAGTTCCCCTAATATTATACTGTCCTCTCGGAGAGTATAAAATATATATTTTATCTTTATCTAAATCCAAACTATTATTTTTATTTACTTTGTTCGCTATTTTATCTGTTTTTTCTATATCAACAGGATTAGGAATCCATATTGCATCTTTTGCATATTCTAATAAATCTGGAGTAGAAACTAATCTAAGATGTCCAAATTTTGAAAAGAAAGGAATACCCTTATATCTTACATCACTACCGTGATGATGATATATTATTTTCTTCTTCATAATCCTTAATAGAGGAGCATCTACGTAGAATGGTAAAAAAGAACTGGAATGCAAATGATATATATCATAATTTCTAAAATATCGAAATAAATCATGAAATCTAACAGTAGATTGAATAAATCTTGGATATCTGTCAACATTCATGTTATAATCGTATTCAAAACCAAAAGGATCTTTCCTAAAGACAACAACAACACTTTTTATATTATTCTTTCGAAGATATTTAGATAATGTAGGTGGAACATCTGCAATATTTGATAGATGTAGTACTCTCATTTTTATTTATCCCCCCAAATTACTTTCTTATATATTTTTATTTCCCTTTTTTTCCAAGCTTCAAGACTAAATTTCTTTATAATTAACTTCCTTGAATTTATAGATAATTTTTTTCTTAATTTGGGGTCTTCGATTAATATTTTAATACCTTTTGCAAGAGCTTTTGGATTATAGGGTTCTACGAGAATTCCGGTTCTGTTGTTTTCTACGATTTCCCTACTCCACTCAATATCCCCAGCAACAACCGCTAAACCACAAGACATAGCCTCTATAAGTGAAAAACCTGCTGTTAGTGGAGCTACAAATATATCTGCATTTCTTAAGATATCTGGTAGTTCTTTTTCATGACTTATCCTTCCATGAAACATAACTTTATCATTTAAGTTTAATTTTTTAGTTAATTTTTTTAAATTTTCTAATTCTTCGCCAGAACCAATAATTCTTAGCAAAACACTATATTCTCTAATATAATCTAAGGCCTTTATAGCAATATCAGCACCTTTAACTGGTGAAAGTCTTCCTACAAATATTATTTCTATTTTGTCTTTTTTGTTAGTTAATTTTTCATTTGCAGGCTTAAAGATGTTAGTATTTACAAAATTTGGATGATAAAAAATTTTTTCTGTACTTACTCCCATTTTTAAAACATAATCTCTTATATATCTGCTTATTACAGGTATTTTATTAGCATTTTTTAATACTATTGGTTCAAAAATATCTAAGAATAAAGATTTTATTATTTTTTTCCCCTCAACTTTTTCTACGAGCTTTCTATCAGCATGTATTGATACTATACATGGGATTTTTAATATTTTTCCTACTAAGATAACTTCAAATCCACTTGTAGGCGCCATTGCTCTAAAAACTTGAATATCCTCTTTAAGAGAAAGTTTTAACATGTAAATTATATCTAAGAATAAAGATGGATAATACAATAGCGGATGAGGAACTGTTATAACTTTTATCCTTTCATCAAATAGTCCCTCGTATTTATTTTTATCTCTTGGAGATAGCACATAGACCTTTTCAAATAAATTCAACATATTTTCAAACTGTATTTTGAGTAAATCTAAATGCCCCACATCAATCTGATTTTTTAACGGATAATTAAGAACAACACAAGCCTTCATGATTATCACTTGTAAAATTTTTTTATTTTATTAGTAGCATATTCAACTTCTTCAGTTTTTAGAAAATATATTGGCAGAGATAGAACTTCTTTGGATATTTTCTCTGAGATTTGCAATGATTTTCTATTGAATTTCTCAAAACATTTTTGTTTATGTAGTGGATATGGATAATATATTTGCGTCTCAATACCATTTTGTCTTAAAAATTTCTGAAGCTCATTTCTTTTTTCGCATTTTATAGTATAGATATTAAATGTATGGTAAGCTTTTTTGGAAGTATAAGGAACTATAACATATTCAGATAAATGTTCATTGTAGATTTCAGCATTCTTTCTTCTATTTTCAATGAATTTACCTATATATTTAATTTTAACATTAAGAACGCTGGCTTGGATTTCATCGAGTCTACTATTGAATCCATTTATTTCACAAAAATATTTTCTTTTTTGTCCTTGAACTCTTAAAATTTTTACTTTTTCATAAATTTCATTATTATTAGTTATCATCATGCCACCGTCTCCGAAACAAGAAAGATTTTTTGTGGGAAAAAAACTAAAGCATGCACAATCACTATAATATCCAGCTTCTTTGGAATTATATTTTGCACCAAAGGCTTGTGCAACATCTTCTATAACCAATAATCCATAATTTTCTGCTATTTCCTTAATATAATCCATCTCTGCCATCTGTCCATATAGATGAACTGGTATTATTGCCTTTGCTTTTTCTCTTAACTCTTTATCTTTTTTTAGAGCTTTCTCAATTTTTGATGGATCAATATTAAAAGTTCGCTCATCTATGTCGATGAAATAAGGCTCCGCCCCAGCATTTATTATAGCATTTGCAGTAGCAACAAATGTAAATGGAGTTGTTATGACAACATCACCTCTACCAATGCCCAATGCTTTTAAAGAGAGAAAAAGAGCATCTGTTCCACTATTAACACCGACTGCATATTTCACTCTACAGTATTCTGCTACTCTTTTTTCAATTTTTTTGACTTCTTCGCCAAGTATATATATACCATTTTCAATTACATTTAACATTTTTTTTGAAATTTCTTTTTTAATCAGTTTATACTCTCGATTCAAATATATAAATCTTATATTCATTTTGTTACCTCCTCCAAGCTATCTTTTACCTTTTTATAACTTCTTCCACATTTTTTGCATATCCCAATCTCATCTTTAAAATCTAAGGGGGTTCCACACTTGCATGCAAACCCAACAATTTTTGCTGGATTTCCAACCACTATTGCGTGGTCTGGCACATCCCTTGTAACAACAGCACCCGCACCTATGAAAGCATATTTTCCAATAGTTACGCCACATATTATTGTTGAATTCGCACCGATTGTAGCTCCTTTTTTTATTATAGTTTTCATAAATTCATTTTTCCTTTCTATAAAGCTCCTCGGATATTTTACGTTAGTAAAAACAGCAGATGGTCCTATAAATACATCATCTCCAATTTCTACACCTTCATAAACAGAAATATTATTTTGTATTTTTACTCTATTTCCAATTTTAACATTTCTACCCACAAATACGTTCTGTCCCAAAATACAATTTTTTCCAATTTTTACATTTTCCATTATATGGCAAAAATGCCATATTTTTGTATTTCTACCAATTTTTACATTTTTGTCTATAAAACTTGTAGAATGTATAAAAAAATCTTGTGAAACATAGATAGGTGTCTTTTTAAATGCAGATTTTAAAGATGCTTCTAAAACTCTCATAACTTGCAGACCTTCATATCCATCAGTTAATGGTTTTTGTCTTTTTTCTATACACTCTATAAAACATTTATCTTCTTCTTTTAAAGGCTCTTTCAGATCTATTTTTACAACTTCTCCATCATATTTTTTAATTACTGATATTTTACGCTCCCATTTCACTTTTTTTGGATAATATATCAGTTTATTTTCATTCTTAGTATCATCAAAAACAAGCATACCTTCGCTGCCAATTACTACGTATTTTTGTTCTTTAAAAGGGTTTAACCAACTTACAAAGATATGGCCTTTTATTCCAGATTTAAAATATAGATGAGTTACAGATACATCTGCGACTTCAGAAGAAAGAAAATTCTCAGCTGTAGAAAATACCTTCTCAGGGATTTCATCAAGAAGATAATGTGTAACTGATATGTCATGAGGTGCAAAACTAAACAGAACATTCTCCTCCAATCTTATTTTTCCAAAGTTTAGTCTGTTGGAATAAACATAAAATATTTTCCCTAAATCCCCTTTATTTATAATTTCTTTCATTTTCCTAACAGCGTTATGATATAGAAGTATATGACCTACCATTAAAATTTTATTATGTCTTTCACTAAGCTCCACAAGTTCTTCTGCCTCTTTAACACTCAAAGTCATAGGTTTTTCCACAAGAACATCTTTATTGCTTAGTAAAGCCTTTCTCGCTATTTCGTAATGAGTTGGGGCAGGAGTAGCGATAACAACACCTTTTATATCATCTATATTCAGGACTTCATCTAAGTTACTTGTAGTATCCACATTATAAACATCTTTTATATTATTTAAGATTTCTTTATCTTTATCACAAACAATAGTTAATTTTCCCAAATCGTGTAACACTCTTACGTGATTTTTACCCCAGTAACCTGCACCAATTACAGCAATCATACTACCCACCTTATAAAAACCAACATATTACTTAAATGTTACTTTGTATGTGGGACATACCTGTATATCCTCACATAGGGCACAATCCGCCCACCCATGTTAACATTAACGGTATAAACCAGCCTGAACTTCTGCAGCCTGTCAGGGAAAAATAACATCTTCACCATTGTGGCGTTCTGGAACTCCGGCAGCACCT
>Ga0256830_1003052_pt1 | contig 10662 bp, 10 predicted proteins | sample 128326metaG_FD_190537 | JGI IMG/M metagenome (GOLD analysis project Ga0256830, IMG submission 190537) | Hydrothermal vent microbial communities from Lau Basin, Pacific Ocean - 128-326 | ecosystem: Environmental > Aquatic > Marine > Hydrothermal vents | place: Pacific Ocean: Lau Basin | collected...
ATGGCGAATACCGGTAATATCCACAAGCACCCTGAAGATATCACGGTCTGAGATGATGCCCACAAGCCGCCTCTTCTCAACAACAGGCAGTGAGCCGATATTTTCATCATGCATCACCCTTGCAGCCTCTTCAACAGGTGTATCAGGTGATGTGGTAAAAACCTTTTTTCTCATAATCTCTTTCACCTTTGTCTTTGCCAGGAGATAATGTAGCTCATAGACATCAAGGCTTGTTGCCTTAGAGGGGATGTATTCCTTTATATCCCTGTCTGAAAGTATGCCTGTAACCTTCCCACCTTTTACAACAGGAAGATGCTTTATCTTCCTCTCCTTCATAATGGCTGCTGCATCTGAGACAGCATCATCAGGGGTTACAGTGAAGACCTTTTTTGTCATCCAGTCTTTTACATACATGGTACACCTCCAATCTTTTAAACCCCCAGATAGGCGGTCTTGACATGTGCGTTGCCAAGCATCTCCTGCCCTGTTCCCTCAAGTACTATGCGTCCGTTCTCAAGGACATAGGCTCTGTCGGATATGGAAAGGGTCTGCTTTACATTCTGCTCCACTATAAGCACTGTTGTGCCCTCATCACGTATCCTGTTTATCACATTGAAGATCTCTTTAACAAGAATGGGTGCAAGCCCGAGTGAAGGCTCATCAAACATCATAAGCCTGGGCCTGGCCATAAGCCCCCTGCCGATGGCGAGCATCTGCTGCTCACCACCGCTCAGAGTCCCTGCAATCTGGCGTCTCCTCTCCCTGAGCCTCGGAAAGAGCTCAAACACCATATCCTTTGATTGTTCACGCCTTTGTCTTGACTCTCCCTTCAGAGAGCCCATATCAAGATTCTCCTCCACTGTCATCTCTGTGAAGAGCCTCCTGCCCTCAGGCACATGGACAATGCCAAGTTCTATCAGCTTGTAGGGCCTGAGCTGATCTATCCGCTCATCTTCAAAGAGTATCTCTCCGGGGGTTGGCCTTAAAAGGCCGGATATGGTCTTCAGTATGGTTGACTTCCCGGCTCCATTTGCGCCTATAAGACATACGATCTCACCCTGCCTTACATTAAACGAGACCCCCCAGATGACCTGGAGGTCACCGTAAAAGACATTTATGTCTCTGACCTCAAGCAGCTGGGGCCTCCCCAAGGTATGCCTCAATAACGAGGGGATCTCTACTCACCTCTTCAGGGGTACCCTCGGCAATCTTCTCTCCGTAGTTCAGCACAACAACCCTGTCTGATATGGACATGATCACCTTCATATGATGCTCTATTATCAGTATGGTAATGCCGCGTTCCTTTATCTTCTTGATCACTTCTATTGATTGAACCAGTTCTGTCGGGTTAAGCCCTGCAAAGGACTCATCAAGGAGCAGCAATTCCGGCTCCGTGGCAAGTGCCCTGGCAATCTCAAGCCTTTTTCGCATTCCCAGGGGAAGCCCCTTTGAAATCTTGTCCTTTTCACTTGAAAGACCGGTAAACTCCAGGATCTCTTCAGCCTTCTTGACAGCCTCTCTTTTTGAATCTGATCTCAAAAAGGCTGAGGCCACCACATTATCAAGCACCGTCATTCTCTGAAGGGGCTTTACTACCTGAAATGTCCTGGCAATGCCCAGCCTGCATATCCTGTGGGGTTTTAATCCTGAAATCCTCTGGCCTTTGAATAATATATCACCCCTTGAAGGTTTGTAAAAGCCGTTAATCACATTGAACAGTGTTGTTTTTCCAGCACCATTGGGGCCTATCAGGCCCACGATCTCGCCCTTGTTGACATTGAAGCTCACATCCATCACAGCGGCAAGACCTCCGAAAAATCTTGAAACCCTCTTTATCTCAAGTAGCGGGGTCAAACCTTCCTCCCAAAACCAAGTGCACGTTTTATCTTTGAAAAATCTCCAACCACACCGTTTGGCAGGAATATTATTATCAGGATAAGGAGCACACCAAAAAGCGTCTGATGGGCGGTACCGATACGCGGCAGAGACCTTATCCATTCAGCAAGCACAACCATTATCCCAGCACCTACAACTGGCCCCCAGTAGGTTGCCACACCACCAACCATAACTATCATAATGGTGATTATTGAGATATCATGAAGAGCGAATACAACCTCGGGGTCAATATAACCCATATAGTTTGTGTAAAAGGCCCCTGCAAGACCGGTAAGTACAGCACTTATAACAAGGGCTATGGTCTTATAAAGGGTGGTATTTATGCCAAGGGATTCTGCTGCATCCTGGTCCTCCCGGATTGCCACGAAATAGTAACCCAGTTTTGACTCAATAATCTTTTTGACCACTATGTAGGTAAGCACCGCTATGGCAAGTATGATATAGTAATACCAGGTCTTTTCTACCCATGTCCTTTCCTTTATCAGGATTCCAAGGGTACCCTGGGTGAAGTCCCTGAGGTTTTCGGCCGTTACCCTCAGGACCTCTCCCATGGCAAGTGTGGCAAGGGCGAAAAAGGGCCCACGAAGTCTGAGACAGATAAAACCAATCACGAGTGCCTCTAAAGCCAGCACCACCACGCTCAGCGGTATCCCCCACCATGCAGATATGCCCAACTTGAAGTACAGTATTCCCGCTGTATAGGCACCAACACCGAAAAAGGCCGCATGGCCAAAGGAGACCTGGCCACAATAGCCACCAAGGAGGTTCCAGGCCATACCGATAACAGACCACATTATCATCAGTATGATGATATGCATCATATAGGTGCTGAGCCCGGAGAAGGGAAGAAGTGCAAGAAGGACTACTATTATGTAAGGAGCATATCTTTTCATTTCCCGAGCCTCCTGCTCCTTAAAAGTGATGCCACACCACCCGGAAGGAATATAAGGGCCGCAATGAATATAAGAAACCTCCCCACAGGTGCCCATCCCATGCCCACATAAGTAGCGGTCATTGACTCAAATACCCCGAGTATTAATCCACCGATAATCGCTCCCACTGTGGAGCCAAGTCCACCAAGTATGGTGATCACGAAAGCAATAAGTGTAAATCTGCCACCAAGGGCAGGATAGAGATAATATATGGGAATGAAGAGGCAGCCTGCTGCGCCGACCAGTGCTGCCCCAAGGCCGAATGTAACAAGCCTCATCCTTTCCACATTAACACCCATAAGCATTGCAGCCTCAAGGTCCTGCGCTGTGGCCCGGATTGATTTGCCAGTGTCTGTCTTTGTAAGAAAAAACCAGAGCGCTACTGTTATGACCACCGAAATAGTAAAGGAAACGGTCCAGGGTACGGAAAGTGAGAGTTCTATAGGCGAGTCTCTCCAGTAATCGCTCAGATACCATGCATCAGAGGCATACTTCACAGGGGTGGACCTGTAATCAGAGGTAAAGAAGAGGGTTGCCAGGTTGGCAAGCACCATCCCGATGCCAACCGTAAGAATGACCTGGTTTTCAGGGAGTATTGACTCCACCCTCAGTACAGGATTTATCAAAAACCTCTGGATGGCCATACCGAAGAAGAACATCACAGGTGCCACGATAAAGACGGAAATATAGGGGTCTATATGGAAAAGGACAAAGAGCCAGTAGGCCATGTACATGGCAACCATCATCAGCTCACCATGGGCAAGGTTGATTATCTTCATTACCCCCATTATCAGGGTCATGCCTATGCCAATAAGGGCATAGAGCCCGCCAAGCAAAAGCCCGGATATGAGGGTCTGCAAAAATACCTCTATGGCAACAGCATCCAAGTTCAGCTCCTCTTGTTGTGATTATTTCAGGATCCATAAGGGCAGGCATAAGATCGCCTGCCCTTGAGAAATAGTTTACCTTCTGTCTCTCCACCTCGGGATTGGATAGACATACTTTCTGGTCGCATACTTAAGTGGCCAGATGGTCTCATGTTTGCCATCAATCACCTGAAGCACAAGGGTATCCATGAAGTTCTGGTTCTGGTAACCCTCACGGTCCTCAAATTTGATTGGGCCAAAGGCTGTTACAATATTGGTCTCCTTGAGTGCCTTCCTGATATCCTCTGAGGACCATGACTTTGCCCTCTCAAGGGCATCCTTGATTACATACAATGCAGAGTATGCCTCTGCACCATGGTAGGAGGGATATTTACCGTGGCGGGATTTGTATTTCTCAGCAAAGTCCTTCGCCCCGGGATAGGCTACCATTGGGCTCCACAGTGTGGCTGTCACCACATATTCGGAGGCATCCTTTGCGTTTTCAATAAACTCGGGTATTGCAAACCCTGCTGCACCACCGGCAAAGAGCTTTGCATCAATCCTGAGTTCCTTTATCTGTCTCATCAGAAGGGCTGCATCCATAACATAGGAGACCATGTAGATAACATCGGGCCTCTTTGATTTCACCTTTGAAAGAATGGGTTTGAAGTCAACAGCACCGCTTTCGTATTTTTCCTTGAGCACCACCTTCATGCCGATACGCTTTGCATCCTTCACCATACCCTCGGCCCCCTTGGTACCAAAATCTGTGCTTTCGTGGATGATGGCGATGGTTCTTGGTTTTACAACCTCCTTAAGGAATGACCTGAGACCGCTCGTATAGTATGAGACAGAGGGGTTCATGCGGAAGACATATCTGTAGTTCTGCTGTGTTATGTTGTCAGCAGCCCCGGTCACAACAAGATAGGGGACCTTCCTCTCCTCGGCAACCGCTGCAATTGCCTTTGAGCATGAAGAGCTGTACTCCCCGAATATTACCGGTTGTTTCTTGACATCAATTATCTTCTCTGCAATAGCCCTTGAAATCTCCGGCTTTCCCTGTGAGTCTTCAAAGACCAGCTTCACCTTCTTGCCCTTTATGCCACCTGCTGCGTTGATCTCCTCAAGGGCAATCTCATAGGAGCGCTTCTCAATCTCACCGAACTTTGCCTTGCTTCCTGTCAAAGGCAGAGGTATAGTAAAGGTCACTGTATCCCCTGCTGTTGCCACAGTAGTTATAAGAAGAGAAGACAGAAAGACGATTACCATTAATAAGACCAGTCTTTTCATTGTACACCTCCTATTTTCATTTTTTATAGATTGATTATAAACTATTATATTTTTTATAATCAATGTAAACTGTTTAAATAAGAATATTTAAATAAGATAAACATTATGTCAGTTTTATCGCAGGTGGGCATTTATTCTTGCATCCTTTCGCATATCCCGTGGAGAAGAAATACTATGCAGTGGATGTGCCTGAACTTAAACCCACTGAATTAGTGATGCAGAGTAACCCATTGAAGAGGCTTTGTGGAAATAACCATAATGAATGAGGATATAACAAGACATGAGTTTGACACGGTGGTCATTGGCTCTGGCCTTGCAGGACTGAGGGCTGCCCTTGAGGCTTCCGGAGCCTGCAGCGTGGCCGTGATTGCCAAGATGTACCCCACACGATGTCACTCCACGGCTGCCCAGGGCGGTATCGCAGCAGCACTTGGAAACGAAGACCATGACCTACCCGAATGGCATTACTATGACACCACCAAGGGAAGTGATTTCCTTGGCGACCAGGATGCCATAGAGGTGATGTGCGAGGATGCCCTCAGGACAGTGGTTGAACTGGAGCATATGGGTGTGCCCTTTTCCCGCACGCCTGATGGCAGGATTGCCCAGAGACGGTTTGGCGGACACACAAAGGAATTTGGCAGAGCACCTGTAAGGAGGGCCTGCTACTCAGCAGACAGAACAGGCCATGCAATCGTCTTTGCCCTTTATGAACAGTGTCAGTTAAGGAATGTCAGGTTCTTTCCAGAGTTCCATGTACTTGATATTGTGGTTAGAGAGGGGACCTGCCATGGTGTTGTGGCAATGGAGATATCAACAGGCAGGGTGCATGTCTTCTCTTCAAAGGCTACAGTGGTGGCAAGTGGTGGGTATGGCAGGGTATTCAAGACCACATCAAATGCCCATGCCAGCACAGGTGATTGCCTGAGCATCCTCCTCAACAGGGGACTTCCCCTTGAGGATATGGAGTTTTTCCAGTTTCACCCCACGGGGCTATATGGCCTTGGCATCCTCGTTACCGAAGGTGCAAGGGGTGAAGGGGGGATCCTCTTAAATGGCCACGGCGAACGGTTCATGGAAAGATATGCACCAACCATCAAGGACCTTGCTCCGAGAGACATGGTATCAAGGGCGATACTTTCCGAGGTAAGGGAAGGCAGGGGGATTGACGGAAGGGAATATGTTCATCTTGACCTTACCCGCATACCAGGAAGGATAATAGAAGAACGTCTGCCTGAAATATCTACCTTCTGCAGGATATACCTTGGCATTGACCCCTCTGAAGAACCAATCCCTGTGCTGCCAACCGCCCACTATGCAATGGGTGGCATCCCAACTGATATTGATGGCCGGGTGTTCATAAATGAAAAAGGTGACACCGTAACAGGCCTCTATGCCGCTGGTGAGTGCGCCTGTGTGTCTGTTCACGGAGCTAACAGGCTCGGGTGCAACTCACTCCTTGATACGGTTGTCTTCGGAAGAAGGGCAGGGATGGCCATAAAGAAAGATATCAGCAGCCTTGCCATGGGGGATATAAAGCCCTCTGAGATAGACAGGACCATCTCCATGTTAGAGGGATTTATAAACAGCAAGGGTCTGGAAAAGGTGGGAAGAATCAGGAGCCAGATGCAGAAGATCATGATGGACAAATGCTCTGTCTTCCGCCACAGGGATGGCCTCAAGAGGGCTGTTGAAGACATGGATGCATATGCATACCTTGCAGGAAATGTCTCCATTAAAGACAAGACAAGACGTTTCAATACAGAACTGCTTGAGGCAATAGAGCTACAGCACCTGCTTAACCTTGCCCAGGCAGTGGCCAGGTCTTCACTCCAAAGGACCGAGTCAAGGGGTGCCCATTACAGGGAGGACTATCCAGAAAGGGATGACAAGAACTGGCTCAAACATACATTTATATACAAGAAAGACAGTGAGTGGAAATTCAGCTACAGACCCGTGGTAATCAGGAGATTCCAGCCAGAGGAAAGGAGATACTGAATATGAAGTACCACCTGTTCAGGATAAAGAGGTATGATCCCGACAGGTCACCCTCCGTCTGGTGGGATGATTTCAAGGTGAAGATGGAACCCACCGACCGTGTGCTTGATGGGCTCATCAGGATCAAAGATACCATTGATGGAAGCCTCACCTTTCGCCGCTCCTGTGCCCATGGCATTTGTGGTTCCTGCGCTATGAAGATAAACGGAAAGAACAGACTCGCCTGCCAGAGCATCATAAAGAATATGCCTGACAGGATCGTAATTGAACCGCTCCAGACACTCCCTGTGATAAAGGACCTCGTTGTTGATATGGAGGGCTTCTTTGAAAAGAATGACCTTGTCATGCCCTACCTGATAAACGATGAACCACCTCCTGAAAGGGAGCGCCTCCAGAGCCCTGAGGAGCAGCACAGGATACTTGAATCCATAACATGCATCATGTGCGGCTCCTGCACCTCATCCTGTCCTGTATTCTGGTCTGACAAGAAATACCTTGGTCCTTCGGCACTCCTGAAGGCATACAGGTTCATCTTTGACTCCCGTGACCGTGCCCAGGATGAAAGACTGAAAAGGATACTCCACTCCCATGGGCTTTTCCGCTGTCATTCAATCTTCAACTGCGTTGAGGTCTGTCCCAAGGAGATAGATATTACATCCCACATAGCAAGGCTCAAGAGGCTGGCCCTGAAAAAAGGTCTTAAAGGATAGTCTAATAAAAGGAGATGGGTGATGAGTCCCTGTTTACCCGATCTTCTTCTTCAAGGGCTCGTTTAAGATACCCGGGCAGTGAGAACATCCCCCTGTGTATTTCCTCGTTGTAATAACGAAGCTCACCACTGATGTTTGCAATACGTTTTCTCAGGGTGTCATTCATCAGACCCCTTGGATCAGCACCCTTTGATGCAAGGACAAAACCCCATGGTGCATAAAAGGAGGGAACGAATGTATAATAACCCCTGACCACTGAAAAGACCTGGGAAATGGTATTGAAGATTATCCTGTAGGAATTCAGGTTGTGAGGGGCAATGGTTGTAGCCTGTGTGACCATGATGCCATCTGGCCGAAGATGCTCGTAAACGCTCCTGTAAAACTCCTCTGTATAAAGCATGATGGCAGGCCCCTCTTCCATGGGCTCTGGCAGGTCAAGTATGATAATGTCATAGGGTTCTCTAATGCCTTCAATGTAGGCCCTTGCATCATCATAGACCACCTCCACCCTCGGATCATCAAAGGCACCCTCATGCCACTCCGGCAGAAGGTCTTTACATGCCTCCACAACCTCCCTGTCAAGGTCAACCATTACAACGGATTCAATTGAGGGATAACGAAGCACCTCTCTTATGGTGGCACCCTCTCCACCGCCGGCAATGAGCACCCTGCGAGGATCTCCCTTCGTGATCAGGGCAGGATGCACAAGGGATTCATGATATATAAACTCGTCACTCTGGGCGGACTGCATCTTCCCATCAAGTATGAGGGCCTTTCCATACAGACCCAGCCTCAGAATCTCAAGCCTCTGAAACTGTGTCTGGGCTGTGTATAGCACCTCCTCTATAGAATGAAGCGCCGCCTCCGAGTCGGTTGTAAATTCAAGAAACCATCTGGAGCTGAGCATCACAGACCTTGTGGGGTAGCTTCTCGTTCTGATGTGAGATGATCCCCCTTTTCATCTCCACAATAGAGGGATTCCTGGACTCAAACCTTTCAATAAGATATCTCGCAGCCTCCTCGGGCTTTATAACATCCCCGCAGGTGAAGATGTCAACAGCAGCATAGCCGTACTCCGGCCAGGTGTGTATTGAAAGGTGAGATTCCGCGATAACAACCATTCCGCTAATACCAAAGGGACTGAACTCATGGAAGGATACATCAATGATTGTGGCCTTTGCCTCTCTTGCAGCAGAGACCATGGCATCTTTGACAGCCTTGAGATCCTTGAGGATCTCCCTGTTACAATCCTTTAATTCAACCAATAAATGGGTACCTAAAGCATGCAATCCACAACCCCCCTTCATGGTGATAGATCAAGAGATGAATCATCCCTACAGGACTTATAGATTAATAGAATCCGGATTTTTTTGTCAAGAATAATTTTAGCCCCTTACCACATCGGAAGTGGCAATATCTTCCTTATTTATCTTCTATCGCCCTGTTTATCTTGTGGGCAAGGCAGCCGGCTCCGAAACCATTATCTATGTTCATCACTGCAATGCCAGGCACACAGGAGTTGAGCATGGAAAAAAGCGCAGTAAGTCCGCCGAAGGATGTGCCATACCCCCTTGATGTGGGAACGGCAATTATAATCCTGTCGGTAAGTCCGCCTACCACTGATGGAAGGGCACCCTCCATCCCTGCAACCACTACCAGGACATTCGCCTTTTCTATCTCCTCTTTGTATGCAAAAAGCCTGTGAATACCAGCAACCCCCACATCATATAGGGTCTCAACCCTGCTACCGAGAAACCGGGCTGTTACCTGGGCCTCCTCTGCAACAGGGATATCAGAGGTGCCGGCAGTGATTATCGTTATGCAACCAATCGCCTCTTTTTCACCTTCTGCAGTAATAATCCCCGAGCGTGGATAGAACCTCAGGTTCCTGAACTCCCCCCTCCCTTTAAGTGTATTGTATATCCTCTCATCCGCCCTTGTAATAAGAAATCTGCCCGATCGGTTGAACATGGCCCTGGCAATCTCAACCACCTCATCGGGGCTTTTCCCCTGCGAAAAGATAACCTCTGGTATCCCCTGTCTTAGCTGGCGATGATGATCAACATGAGAAGAACCGAGATTTTCAAAGGGGAGGTCCTTTAATACACCCATGGCCTCCTCCAGGGAAATACGGCCTTCCCTGACCCCCTCCAATATCTCCTTGATCTGTGAATGGTTCATTATATAATTTTAAAATATTACTTGACATTTTTTGTGTGTACCAATAAAATTTAAGTGTTACAAAAAAACGAGGTATACCAGGAGGGTATACTCGTAAAGGAGAGGTGAATCATGTCAAAAAAGCTTCTTTTGGCTGACGACAGTGTTACCATCCAGAAGGTGGTTGAACTTCTACTGTCAGATGAGGATTATGAGATCAAGGCAGTAGGTAATGGTGAAGAGGCCTTGGCTATGATAAAGGATTACAGTCCTGACATTGTACTTGCTGATATCGAGATGCCCGGTATGAACGGCTATCAACTATGCGAGAAGATAAAGAACGACGAAACCCTTGCGCATATACCTGTGATACTACTGGCAGGTGCCTTTGAACCTATTGATGAAGATCTTGCGAAGGAGGTTAAGGCTGATGATTATCTTGTGAAACCCTTTGAGTCTCAGGAGCTTATCAGCAAACTGAACGCAGTCATGGCCTCAAAAGAGATTGAAGAGGCAGCAGTGAGCACCCCTGATGAGGCAGAAGCAGTGGAGGAAGCAGCCGAGGTTGTCACAGAGGGTATTGAGGAGGCAGCTCTTGAGACAGAGGCAATAGAGGTTGCTGCTCCTCTGGAGGAGATTGAAGAGCTTGAGGAGCTTGAAGAGGCACTGGAAACAGAACCGTCAGGCTCTGAAGAGGCATGGTTTTCTGATGAGGAACCCTCCCAGCCCGAAGAGGAACAGGGATCCCCTGCTGAAGAGCCCCCTGCTTTTGAGGAAGAAGCACCCCCTGCAGAAGAACCCCCGGCAACA
>Ga0256830_1003053_pt1 | contig 10660 bp, 8 predicted proteins | sample 128326metaG_FD_190537 | JGI IMG/M metagenome (GOLD analysis project Ga0256830, IMG submission 190537) | Hydrothermal vent microbial communities from Lau Basin, Pacific Ocean - 128-326 | ecosystem: Environmental > Aquatic > Marine > Hydrothermal vents | place: Pacific Ocean: Lau Basin | collected...
GTCTGCCATGCTAGGAGCCCCGATCCCGCCAGAAGTTCCCGCGGCGGCGCGAAAAACGGCGCCGGTGCGTAGGATTCGGGGAACCGTGCTGCCCGCCGTGGCCCTGAACCCTGAGGGAAGGCCCTGCGGGGCTGCCCCGCCCTTCGAGCCATCTGGAAGCCCGAGCCCATGCCTGAGGAGACCCGACACTGTCCGATTCTGATCGTGGGGGGAGGGACCGGGGGCATCACCGTGGCCGCCCGGCTGCGGCGCGCCCGGCCGGATCTGGAGATCACCATCCTCGAACCCTCGGACCGGCATTTCTACCAGCCCATGTGGACCCTGGTCGGCGCCGGGGTGAAGCCCAAGGAGACCACCCTCCGGCCGGAAGCCTCGGTCATCCCTCCCGGGGTGCAGTGGATCCGGGATGCGGCCGAGGAGGTCCTTCCCGAGGAGCGGCGGCTGCGGACCCGGGATGGCCTCGTCCTGGAGTGGGACCGGCTGGTCCTGGCTCCGGGCATCCAGCTGAACTGGGATGCGATCCCGGGCCTGGCGGGGAACGTCGGCCGCAACGGTCTCTGCAGCAACTACAGCTACGAGACCGTGGACTCGACCTGGAAGGCCATCCGGGAGTTCCAGGGCGGACGGGCGATCTTCACCCACCCGAGCACGCCCATCAAGTGCGGCGGTGCACCCCAGAAGATCCTCTACCTGGCCTCCGACTTCTGGCGGCGGCACAAGCCGCCCGGCGACTACCAGGCGACGTTCTGCATCGCCTCGCCTTCCATCTTCGGGGTGGCCTGGTACGCCGAGCCCCTCATGAAGGTCGTGGAGCGCTACGGGATCGAGCTGCGGACCGAGCACGATCTTGTGGCCGTGGACGCCGGGGCGCGCCGGGCCACCTTCCGTTGCCTCGACAGCGGCGAGGAGGTGGAGCTGGAGTACGGGATGATGCACGTGACGCCTCCCATGAGCGCTCCGGACTTCCTCCGGCGCAGTCCCGTGGCGAACGCCGAGGGCTGGATCGAGGTGGACCCGAAGACCCTCCAGCACGTCCGCTATCCCGAGGTCTTCGCTCTGGGGGATGCCTCCTCGCTTCCCACCTCGAAGACCGGGGCGGCGATCCGCAAGCAGGCGCCGGTCCTGGTGGAGAACCTCCTCGCCTCCCTGGACGGGCGGCCCCTGGAGGCGGCCTACGACGGCTACACCTCCTGTCCCCTGGTCACGGCCTACGGCAAGGTCATCCTGGCCGAGTTCGACTACGACGGGAATCCCCAGGAGACCTTCCCCTTCGACCAGCGCAAGGAACGCCGCAGCATGTACCTCCTCAAGAAGTACGTCCTGCCGGTCCTCTACTGGAAGGGGATGCTCCGCGGCCGCGCCTGAGCCTCAGTCTCCGGCCGCCGCCTCGGCTTTCGAGGTCAGGATCGCGGCGACGAGGCGCAGGTTCCGGGCGACGCGGTCCAGGGCTTCGCCCGGGTCGCTGCCGGCTCTGTGCAGGCGGGCGGCCTCGGGGAACCAGAGGCCGCCGTATCCCGAACTCTGCCAGAGGCGCAGGCGGCCGCCCTCCTCCACGGGCACGAAAAAGCGCAGGAAGCGGTGGGGGTGGGAGAAGGAGGAACCCTCCCGAGCGGCTCGGGACAGGGCTTCGGCGGCGGCCAGGACCTCGTCCCGGCCCGGACCCCAGCCCGGGTCCAGACCCTCCGCCGCCCCTCGGATGCGCTCGGCCCAGCCGGCAATCCCGTCCACCCGGGTGCCGGCCCGGGAGAGGAGGACAGCGAGGCGCACGGCCAGCCGGGCGGCGCGCTCGTGGTTGCGGTAGCCCGGGTCCAGGTGGGTCTCCATGACCCAGGGAGTGTCCAGGACCGAGTGGTAGACCCCGTTGCCGCCGTGGAAGCCGAAGCCCAGGACCTCCATGCCGGCGAGCTCCAGGAAGGGCACGTGGTCCGAGCCGCCGCCCGGCGTGCCCAGGGTCTCGGGCAGTTCCAGGTCTTCCAGGGCCGCGGCCTGGCGCAGGACCTCGACCAGTCCGGGCGTGGAGGAGGCACCGAAGGAGGAGCCGCTGACCACCGCGTCCAGGTTCACGTAGGCCACGCCGCGGCCCAGGAGTTCCCGCCGGTGGAGCTCGACCCACTCCGTGGAGCCAACGAGCCCCCATTCCTCGGCATCCCAGGTGGCGATGACGATGCTTCGGTCCGGCCGCCATCCCCGGCGTGCGGCGGTGCCGAGGATGCGGGCGAGCTCCAGGAGAACCGCCGTCCCGCTGCCGTTGTCCACGGCGCCGAAGCCCCAGGCGTCGCGATGTCCGCCGAAGACGATCCACTCGTCGGGGTGGCTGCCGCCCTCGAGCCAGCCGAGAACGTTCTCGATGGGCACGAGCTTGCGCTCCTGCTCGACCTCCAGAGCCACCCGCACCGGGAGCCGGCGTGGGGTCTCCGGGCGGCCGTCCGGCCCGAAGAGCCGCCGGGCCACGGCCCAGGAGACCGGCAGGCTCGGAATGTGGACGAGGCCGGGGGCCTCCTCGGGGCGCAGGCGCCGGGCGCCCGCCACCGCCGGCCAGCCGGGAGTCAAGGCCTCACCGTCGCCGTTGAAGACGCTGCCGCGCTGGATCCCGGAGTCGGGACGCCAGGGGCCCTCCGGCAGAACCGGGCCGCGGCCGGCGCCGTCGTCCTCGGCGTCGGAGTAGAGCAGGGCGCCGGCGCAGCCCGCCTCCTCGGCGTTGCGCACCTTCTCCCCCCGGTAGAGGCCGCCGTAGCGGATCAGGGCGATCGTGCCCCGGAGCTCGGGCCCCAGCAGCTCCCGGAGGTGCGCGAACTCCTCGCGGGTACCACGCCCGGCGAAGACCACCCGGCCCTCGGCACGTCCGGCACCGGTGAGGCCGTGCATGGGGGGCTGGTGCCCGCGGCGACTCCAGGGGTCCCGCGCCAGGCCCTTCTCCTCCAGGGGCAGGAGTTCGCGGCGGCCGTCGGGGGCGAGGAGTTCGAGGCGGGCCCCGGTCTGGCGCGGGAGCCAGGCCTCGAAGGGCGCACGCTCGACACGGAAGCCGAAGGCCTCGAAGACCGTGGCCGCATAGTTCGCGGCCAGCCGGGAGGCGGGACTGCCGGCGAGGCGCGGCTCCCGGCACAGGGTCTCGAGGGTGTCCTGGAGGCGGCTGGCCGAGACCAGGTCGGGATCCGGCTCCTGGAGGACCGGCAGGGCGAGGAGCAGGGGCGGGAGCAGCATGACGCGGGATGCCGGGCCAGGGCCCGGGACCCGGCCATCCTAGGATCCCGTCGGGCCCGCCGGGGCGCCTTCGCTCTCGGGCCGGGTGGCGCCGGCGTTCTCCGGGTTCCGGGCGCGACGGCGGCTGCGCACGGAGAGATGCGGCTCGAGGACGGTCTCGCCGGGGGCCGGATGGAGGAGCGGGTTGGCCGCAGCCCGCCGCCGCAGGTGCGGGCGGTCGTAGCGCTCGAAGAGGCGGCTCTCGGCCTTGAGATCCACGCACAGGCTGGCGCCGACGCCACAGTCTCCGCAGGCCTCGGTCTGGCAGTGCTCGGTGAAGCCGCCTCGCAGGGACTTCTCGTAGTCCTGGCGCAGGAACTCCCGCGTGACGCCGAGGTCCAGGTGGTCCCAGGGCAGGATCTCGTCCAGGGGGCGCTCGCGGTGGCAGGACTCCTCGGGTCCGTAGCCGCAGGCTTCCCAGGCCCCGCGCCAGGCCGGAAGGGTGTCGCATTCGTTCCAGGCGTCGAAGCGGGCGCCCCGGCGCCAGGCCTCGAGGAGGACGCGGCCGGCCCGCCGGTCGGAACGGCTCAGGAAGCCCTCGATGAGGGTCTGGTCGAGGTCGTGGCAGCGCAGCTGGACGGCGCGCACACGCAGGAGTCCGCGCAGGAACTCCTGCTTGCCCTGCACCTCCTCGGGGCGCGCCTGACCGTGCCATTGGAAGGGCGTGAGGGGCTTGGGCACGAAGGTCGAGACCGAGGCGGTGACCCGGCCCGGTCCGCCGAGACCGGCGTCCCTCCGCAGCAGCGAGCAACGCTCCGCCATGCGCACGATGCCGGCGACGTCCTCCTCTTCTTCGCAGGGAATGCCGATCATGAAGTAGAGCTTGACGCTGGTGAAGCCGTTGCGCCAGGCGGCCAGGGTGCCGCGGTAGAGGTCTTCGTCGGCGATGCCTTTGTTCACGATCCGCCGCAGGCGGTCCGTGGCGACCTCGGGCGCCAGGGTCAGGCCATGGCGCCGCGCCTCGGCGATCCGCCGCGGCAGTTCCTCCACCTGTTCGTTCACCCGCAGGGAGGGCAGGGACAGGCTCAGCTGGTGGCGCCGGCAGAAGGGCGCGAGCTCGTCCATGATCCGCGTCAGCTGCGGATGATCGCTGGAGGAGAGGGAGGTCAGCCCGATCTCGGAGAAGCCGGTGTTGCGCCAGCTCTCCTCGACCAGGGCGCGGATCCGTTCCGGGCTGCGAAAGCGCTGCGGGCGCTTCTCCATGCCGGCCTGACAGAAGCGGCAGCCCTGGACGCAGCCGCGCATGATCTCCAGGGTGATGCGGTCGTGGATGGTGCGGATGTTCGGCACCACCGGCGCCGTCGGATAGGGCGCGTTCTCCAGGTCGTAGACCAGGGCGCGCCGCGGCGTGCGCACGCCCTCGAGGGGGAGCATGGCTTCCAGGGCCGGGCCCGCGTAGCGCGGCTGCCAGAAGGCGGGCGCGTAGAGCCAGGGGCAGCGCTCCACCAGGGCGCGGAGGAGCTCGCGCCGGGTGGCGTGGCGGCTGCGCTCCTCCTCCAGGACGCGGCTGAAGGCGACCGCGGCCTCCTCGCCGTCCCCCAGGAAGAAGAGGTCCACGAAGTCCGCCAGGGGTTCGGGGTTCAGGCTGCCGGCGCCGCCGGCGACGACCAGGGGATCCTCCAGGCTGCGCTCCTCCGCCTGCAGGGGAACCCCGGCGAGGTCCAGGCAGGTCAGGAGGTTCGTGTAGGAGAGCTCGGTCTGGAGGGTGAAGCCGAGAACGTCCAGGTCGCGAAGCGGCGTGCGGGACTCGAGGGTCGTGAGCGGCCAGCCGCGCCGGCGCAGGGCGGCTTCGAGGTCGAGCCAGGGAGCGAAGGCGCGCTCGGCCCAGAGATCGGGCTCCCGGTTCAGGCAGTGGTAGAGGATGCGCAGGCCCTGGTGAGGCATCCCGATCTCGTAGGTGTCGGGGTAGATCAGGGCCCAGCGGACCCGCACCCGGGCCGGATCCTTGACCACCTGGTTCGTCTCCCCTCCGACGTAGCGGCCGGGCTGGCGGACGCCGAGGAGAAGCTCCTGGTACTCCTCCTCGGAGAAGGGGGGGGCGCCGGAGGCCATGACGGATCATTCTAGACCCCTGGCCGCCAGGCGCCTCCCGCCCTAGAATACCGGGCCGGCCCGAGCGCCCGCACCCTCATGGAACTGTCCCTGCCCCAGCGCCTGCAACGATTCGTCCAGGGCTCCTTCCAGGAGACCGTCCTCCTGCAGAAGCGCATCCGCCAGCTGGTCCGCGGTGACTCGCCGCTCTTCGACGCCGAGGTGGAGCACGTGGACAACCCGATCGAGATCGCCCTGATCGAGATCGAGCGCGGCCTCATCGAACTGGCGCCGGACACCGAGGAGCCGCGGCCGGTCCTCGCCTGAGCTCCCTCAGCCTGCCGCCGTGGCCGGGCCTTCCCGTGCCAGGAGCTGGCGCAGGCACTCCTGCAGGGTCTGCCGCAGGCTGGTGAAGCCCTCGTAGTGGCAGGTGATGCAGGGCTTCTGACCGGCCTCGTTGCAGATCCGGCGCGCGTTGCGCGTGAAGGTCGTCCGGTTCCAGTGCAGGATCACCAGGGCGTCGAAACGCTCGCGCATGTCCCGGGCCAGGGCGTCCATCGCCTGATGCCAGGAGCTGTAGTCGGCCAGCCGCCACTCGCCCTGGAAGCCCAGGATCGAGGCGTATTCCTCGAAGCGCTCGCGGTGGCGGTACTGCGGCTCGCCGCCGCCGATGACGAGGATGCGGAGCGGCGGCCTGCCGCTCTCCCGGCGGGCGGCCAGGCGCTGCGCCAGCTCCTGTTCCTCGGCCAGGAGCGGGCGGTCGCGGAAGCTCGGGATCTCCTCCTCCGGGGCCTCGTCGAAGCGCTCCCGGTCGGCGAGGACCTCACGCAGGTCGTCGCGCTCCTCCTCGATCATGCGAAACTTTTCCTGGAGGACGTGGAGGGTGCGTTCCAGCGCCTCCAAGCGGCCCTGGAGCTTCTCCTCGCGCCGGCTCGGGGCCTTCGAGGCCTGGAGCTGCTGCTTCAGGTCGGCGGCGCGCCGCTCCGCCTGGCCGAGGGAGTCCTGGAGCCGGCTCCGCTCCTCCTCGAGGAGCCGTTTCTCTTCCCGGGCGCGGCTCAGCTCTCCCTCCAGGCGGGAGATCTCGCGCCGCCCCTCCTGGACCTGCCGGCGCAGGGCGGCCTCCTCTTCCTCGTGGCGCTTCCGGGCGCGCCGCGATTCCCGCGCGGCGCTGCGCCTTGGCGGCGGGGGGGCCGGCGCTTCGGGCTCGGGGGGGGGCTCGGGCCGTGCGGCGAGCCAGGCCTCGAGGAGCGGCCGCAGCTCCTCGGGAGTGGGTCTCTCCGCCAGCAGCCGGCGGGCGGCGGCGCCATGCAGACTGCGCGGAGCCAGATGGGGCAGGGATTCCTCCTGCACCAGGCTCTCGGGCGGCCAGACCTCCTCCGGCGGGAGGTGGCGGGCCACTTCCTCGGCCGCCCGCCGCCTCAAGCCGGAGGAGCTCGTGAGGGCGTGGGCGAGGTCCAGGGCCGGGTCGGGAGGCCCCGGGCGGCGCCGTGCCTGACGCGCGAGATCGAGGAGCGCCTCCGCCGGCAGGAGGAGGCGCAGGAGGACCGCCAGGCAGCCGGGATCCCGTCCCAGGGAGAGGAGGGCGACATCGAGGCGGTCGGCCGGATCTCCAGGCTTCTCCGCCATGGAGGCAGCGTAACATACGGCGAGGGCCCCAGGATGCGCCGGCGGCGGCCGGCGGCGCGGCCCCGTCCCGCCCTCGCCATGGAGCCTCCGGCCCCCTTGCTCTACCGTGTCCCGGCCCTGCTCCTCCTCGGCCTGGCCGCCTGCCCGGGGCCGGAGCCCGCCGGGCCCGACGTCCTTCTCATCGTCGTGGACACCCTGCGCCAGGACCGTCTGGAGCCCTACGGGGATCCCGGCCGCCCTACGAGCCCGGCGCTCCTGGCCCTCGCCGAGGAGGCCGTGACCGTGGAGGGTCTGACCTCCTCCAGCTCCTGGACCACGCCGAGTGTGGCGACTCTTTTCACCGGCCTGGCGCCGGCGGGGCACCGCATGACGCGCATCGAGGACCGGCTCGAGGATCCCGAGACCCTGGCTGCACGCTTCCGGGCCGCGGGCTACCGCACCGCCTGCGTCATGACGAACCCCATCCTGCGGGCCGAGCACGCCCGCTCCTGGGGTTGGGGTCTGCAGCAGGGCTTCGAGCGCTGGGACAATGCCCTGGCCCTGCGCCCGGAGCCGCATCGAGGGATCACCTCCGGGGAGGTCACGGAGCGCGGTCTGGCCTGGATCCGGGAAGAGGAGGACGGCCGCCCCTGGTTCCTGGTCCTCCACTACTTCGACCCCCATCTCGTGTACGAGGACCATCCCGATCTGCCCTTCGAGGATCCCGACTACGAGGGCTGGGTCCAGGGCGGAGCCTCCCAGGAGGTCCTGCGGCGCCACCAGGCCGAGACCAGCGCGGCCGACCGGCGCCAGCTCCGGGCCTACTACGACGAGGAGGTCCGGGGCACCGACGACGCCGTGGGGAAGCTGCTGTCGGCCCTCCGCCGGGAGGGGCGGCTGGAGGACACCCTGGTCGTCTTCACGGCCGATCACGGTGAGGAACTGGCCGAGCGCGGCGTCATCGGACACAACCACAGCCTGCACACCGAACTCATCGACCTGCCGCTTCTGGTGCGCCTGCCCGGGGGAGAGGGCGGCGGGCGACGGCTGCGCTGCCGTCTGCCCCTGCGCGACCTGTACGCCACGATTCTCGACCTGGCCGGGCTTCCGGTGCCGGAGGGGCGGGGCCGGAGTTTCGCTCCGGTCCTGCGCGGTGAGGCCCCCGCGGAGGACCGGGTCTGTTTCAGCGAGGTGGACTTCGTGCCGCCTCTTCCCGGGCGTGAGGAGAAGCGCGCGGCCCTGCGCAGTGTGATCGCCGGAGGCTGGAAGCTCGTCGAGAATCGCCGCCTCCCGCCCGGGGATCCGGGGCGCTACCGCCTCTTCGATCTCGAAGCGGACCCCGGAGAGCTCCGGGACCGCTCCGGGGACCCCGCCCAGGCCGCCCGGATGGACCGGCTCCGGGCGCTCCTGGAGAGCGAGCCGGCTTGGTTCCGCTGAGCGCCGCCCGTCCCGAACGCCTGGAGGCCTGGGCCGACGGCCTGCCCGGGCGCCTCCTCGCGCCCCTCGGCCTCCTCTACGCTGGCGCCGCCCGCCTGCGCGTCCAGCTCTATCGCCGGGGGCTCTTGCGCAGCCACCGCCCGCCGCGGCCGGTGCTCTCCATCGGCAACCTCGCCGCCGGCGGTACCGGCAAGACCCCCCTCCTCCTCGACACCGTGGCACGCCTGCGCCGCCGGGGCGTCCTTCCCGGGGTCCTGAGCCGGGGCCACGGGGGGGACGAGAACCGGCTCCTGGAGGAGCGCCATCCGGAGGTGCCGCTCGCCGAGGGCGCGGACCGGGTGCGGGGGATGGAACGCCTCCTGGCCGGGGCGCGCCCCCCCGAGATCCTGCTCCTCGACGACGGCTTCCAGCACCTGCGCCTGCAGCGGGACCTGGATGTCGTCCTCCTGGACGCCCTGCGGCCCTTCGGCCGCTGCCTGCCCGCCGGCCTCTTCCGCGAGCCGTCCTCGGCCCTGCGCCGCGCCGACCTCGTCCTCCTTTCCCGCGCCGACCTCGTGGACGCCGAGCGGCGGGCGGCGCTGCGCCGGCGCGTCGAGCAGCTGCGCGGCCGCGGGCCCTGGATCGAGGGCGGGATTCGCCTGCGGGAGTTCCGCAACCTGGCGACGGGGGAGGTCCTCGAGCCCGCGGCCCTGCATGGCCGGGAGGCCTTCGCCGCCGCCGGCATCGGCCGGCCGCAGAGTTTCACCGCGCTTCTCGAGGGCGCCGGCCTGCACCTGACCGGGACCGACTTCGTGGCCGACCACGGCGGCTGGAAGGACGACGCGCTTCGCGCCTGGGAGCGCCACGAACGCGTCGTCGTCACGGAGAAGGACGCCGTGAAACTGCGCGGGCGGGTGGGCCCGAATGTCTGGGTGGCGCGGGTGGACTGGGTCTTCCTGGAGGGCGAGGAGACCTGGGAGGAGGCTCTCGACCGCATCTGCCTCCCGGTGCGGGCCGCACGCATCGAGCCTTTGTGGGCCGCCGCGGACCCGGAGGCGCGGACCCTGGGGGAGCCGTGAACGGGGGCCGCCGCAACGAACGCGGCTGGCGGGCCTGGCGGCGGCGCTTGCGGCGCCGCTTCAAGCACCGGCCGGGCTTCGTGCCGTGGCTCCTGAGCCGGCCGGCGCTGTTCCTTCTGGCCCTGGCTTCCCGCCTCCCCTTCGCCCGGACAGCGGCCGCCGCCGATCGCCTGGCGCGGCTGGCCTGGTTTCTGCCGCGCCGGCGCGCCCTCGGGCGGCTCCACCTGGAGCGCGCCCTGCCGGAGCGGAGCCCGGCGGAGCGCGACCGGATCCTGCGCCGCAGCCTGGGCAGCCTCGGCCGCTCTGCCGCCGAGGCCATGGTCCTGAGCCGCCGCCGGGACGCCCTGGACTACCTGCGCGAGCGCCTGGACTTCGAGCCCGGCGCCGAGGAGATCCTCCGCCGGCTGGCCCGGGGCCCCGCGGTCGTCGTCGAGGGGCATCTCGGCGCCTTCGAGTTCCTGCCCCCCGCCCTGCACCTCCTCGGCCTCCGCGTCATGCTGCCCATGCGCCGGCCGAACAACCATTACCTCGCCCGGGATCTGGAGCGCCTGCGCAACGCCCATGGCCTGGCCGTGGTCCCGCGCCAGGGGGCTCTTCTGCGCTTGATGCGGCATCTGCATTCCGGCGGCACCGTGGTCCTCATCGCCGACCAGAACGCCCATCACCAGCCCCTTTTTGCTGACTGGTTCGGCGTTCCGGCGGCGGCCGAGCGGGCGCCGGCCGCCCTGGCGCTGCGGACCGGGGCTCCGCTGCTGGTATCCTGGTGCCTCCGCCGGCCCGGCGGACGGTTCCTGGTCGGCGTCCGGGAGATCCGGGGGGCGGAAGCTCCCGGCCGGGAGGGCGAGGAGGCCCTGAGGGAATGGACCGGCCGCATCCACAGGGCCCTGGAGGACGTCATCCGGCGCCACCCCGAGCAGTACCTCTGGATCCACGATCGCTACCGGACCCGTCCCCCCGAGGAGGTGTCCGGCGCCCTGCCGCGATGAGCCAGGCCCCCCGGACCGTCTCCCTCCACTCCCGCCCCAGTCTGGTGGACCGGGCTTCCCTGGGCCGGGCGCTGCCGCTTCTGCCCGGCTTCGGGGAGTTCCTGGAGGCCCTGCCCGACATCTACGGCGGCCGCGACCTGCGTCTCCTGGCCCGCCGCTGGGGCGAAGCGGTCCGCGGCGGACACCGGGTCGGCGTGGCCTTCGGCGCCCATGTCGTCAAGGTGGGGGTCCAGGCCCACCTCCTGGACCTCCTGGAGCGGGGGGCCCTGCACTTCCTGGCGACCCACGGGGCGGGCGCCATCC
>Ga0256830_1003054_pt1 | contig 10658 bp, 17 predicted proteins | sample 128326metaG_FD_190537 | JGI IMG/M metagenome (GOLD analysis project Ga0256830, IMG submission 190537) | Hydrothermal vent microbial communities from Lau Basin, Pacific Ocean - 128-326 | ecosystem: Environmental > Aquatic > Marine > Hydrothermal vents | place: Pacific Ocean: Lau Basin | collected...
CTTGTGGGTGGGGAATCATCTGGTGGAACGGGTGCGGGATGGGAAAAGAAATGAATATGTGGTGGATGGGCAAGTGTTGAAGGGGTTTGGTTCCGATGTTCCGGAAACAGTCCGGGAAATTGTGCCCTTTGATGATGTGAACATCCAACGGCAATTTGATGCACCATTCATTTTGGGGTATTCACCGGTCGAAGTGGCCAGGATATTGGGGGAAATGTTGGAGTTGGATGTGGTGAACGAAGTATTTTCGGCGATTTCAAAGCGGAAGTGGGCGGTGGATGCGGAAATCAACACGGTGAAATCTCGGTTAGCTGAGTTGAAACGGAAAATCGATGGGTTGTGGTGGGTGGACGAAGTAGGGGACATCATTGCTGGTGTGGAAGCATTGGCAAAGCGGCGGGGTGAGTTTGAGGAAAAAATTGAGATTGTTCAGGATACAGTTTCCCGAATTTTGGAAATTCAACAACAGATGCCACCTGAGACTGCCGAAGCGGAAAGGATTTTGTTCCGGGTTGATGCCTTGTATGAACGGCGAGACAAAATCGAGGAAAAGTACGTTGCTGTGGGTCAGCATGTAAAATGGCTGATAGGGATTTTGGAAAGTATGCCACCGGATGTTTCTGAAGCAGAACCCGTCCTTTCTGAAATTGAGTGGTTGGGGGAAAAACAGCGGCAGATGGAAATGAAAATTGATGATGTTCAGGATGCGGTGATGGGGTTTGCAAAGGCCCAGGATCGGTATGGTGAGGTGGTGGCGGAATTGCAAAAGGTGGAGGAGGAATTTCATGAACAGATGGGGGATGTATGCCCCTTGTGTGGTCAATCGATACGGAGGGAAAAATGAAAGCGTTGTTTTCATCCGATTGGCATTTACGGTCCAGACCATTTCCCCACCGGGAGTTGTCAGCGGAGGTTATTCAGTTGGCAGTGATGGGCCAGATTTTTGATATTTTCCATGATGGGGATTTTGGGGGAATATATGTTGCTGGTGATGTGTTTGATCGGTACGATGAATCGGTGAAGTTCTTGAATTGGGTGGTGGCTGAATTGATTGGTGAACCTGGAGTGGTGCATTTCATCTATGGAAATCACGATCTTCCAGTCCGGAATCCGTACATGGAAATTGGGCGGTCTTCTTTGGCATTGCTTCACAGGTTGGGTTTTTTTCATCACGTGACGGTGGATTGGTGGGATGATGCGGTGATTGTGGGTGAAAATTTTGGCGAGACCCGGCAACATAGGGGAACCCGTTTGGAAAATGAATTCCGGATTCTCATGACCCACCGGCCGGTGTTTGTGGAAACCATTCCTTACTGGGCCCCGGGGGCAGCCCGGTTTCCCCACGATCTTGTGGATGAATATGTTGGTTTTGATGTGGTGTTTGTGGGTGATATTCACGAACCGTGGGTTTGGGTGGATGGGGAGGTGTACCGGCCACCGTGTGATTTGAATCTTGGCTCCAATCGTCCACAGTACCCGGTGATTGTGAACTGTGGGGGGATTTTTGCGGAAAAACCAGGTGAACAGAAATTTGTATGGGGAGTTGATTCGGGGGGGTTTCGGGTTTGGGCCATTTCTTTGGAAGATCCCGGAGGATGGATGGATGATCGGGCGGATGTTCGCAAAATCTCCGATACGGTGGAAGTGGAACGGGTGATTCAGGAATTGGAAGATATGAAAATGGAACGATATTCATTTTGGGAAGTGTTTCGGGAGCTTGCCGGGGATCCGGCATTGGTCGAATACACGAAAAAACTATGGGAGGATCATCGTGGCAAACTTTGATGTGCTGAATCGGTTACGTTCCCGCATTGAAACCCTGAAACGGGAACGGGAGCGGTTGGAGGGTGAAATGGCCGTCCATAAAAAGCGGTTGAAGGAGTTGGGGTTCAATAAACTTTCGGAAGCGCAAAAGTGGTTGGACCAGGCCCAGGCGGAAATTGCCGAAATTGATGCCCAGATTTCAAATCTGATCGCAAAGGCGGAAAAAATCATTGAGGGGAAACGATGAATTTTGAGGAGTTGAAACACTATTACACAGAAGCCCGCACGGCCCGTGAGTTGTATCGGCAGGAGGTGGTCACCCTTCAAACCCGGTTGGCGGAATTACAGTCGGAAAAGGAAACATTGGCGACGGTCACCGAATTGGTACAAAAAACGGCGAAAACCCTTCAGCAGCGGTTGGTATCTACCATCGAACATGTGGTGAATGTGGCTTTTGAAACCATTTTCCACGGGGAATATGAATTCCGGATCCAATTTTTGGAAAAGCGGGGGCGGGTGGAACCTCGGATTGTGTTCGTTCGGGATGGGAATGAGATTGAACCGGCGGATGCGGTGGGTGGTGGGGCCATTGATGTGGCGGCGATGGCTTTGCGGTTGGCGTTTTGGTCACTGAAGAAAACATCCCCTCCGGTGCTGGTATTTGATGAACCGATGAAATTTCTTTCCACCGGGTATCGGGAATTTGCGGGGAAATTGATTTCCCGGTTTTCCCGCCGGATGGGGGTGCAGATGATCATTGTTACTCACATGCCGGAGTTGGTGGTATGGGGGGATCGGGTATTTCAGGTGGAACTTCATGGTGGGAAATCCATTGTTCGGGTGGAAAAAACAGATGGAGGTGGAGAGTGAAGGAATTACTTTTTTTTGTTGGGGTTTTTGGGTTTTTCTTGGTCCGCCACACCACCCGGCATTTTTTGGATCGGCCGGGTGGAATGCCGGTAGTGTGGTGGTACGCCATGCGGGGTTTTGAGGTTGGGTTTTTCATTTTGGCCCTTGTGGTTAGGCCTTCCCAGTGGGTTTGGTGGATTCCGATGGGTGTTGTGTTTATGGGAATCGGGGCAGTGATGGTTTCATTTGAACAGGAATTGGAATTTGAAGTTTGGGGGTATTTTGTTCACGTTCCCAGATGGTTGTATATACTTTCTGGGGTTGTGATTTTTTTGATAGGTGTATTTTTCGTCAAATTGGGGGTGTCGTATGAAACGGGCGGAATTGATTCGATTGGAACCACGACATTCACCATTTGGTGGTGAAATTTGGGTGGCGGTGATTTGGTGTGAGGGGCGAAAGCATTTTGAGTTTGGAGCCACCCCATTTGCGGCAAAACGGGCAGCATACAGGTTGGCCCGGGCCCGGAGGTGGCTGTTGGTGGATCGAACGCAGCGGAGGTTTGGGAAATGAATATTCCAGAAGCCATTACCATCCTTGCATTTGTATCCTACTGGGTACTCCGTGGGATCATTGAGGGGGAGGTGTTTCGGGATGTGTCCACGGAAGTGCGGATTCTCACTACATGGTATCATGTGGCCAGGTTGTTGGAGGCAGGCACGGTGTGGGTGATTTTGTTGGTTCTGGTTGGTCTGAAATTGGGTGTGGGGGCGTTGTTGGTGGGGAATTCGGTGTATGCGGCGTTCTATTCATTTGCAAAGTGGGGTACGTTTTTGCGGCAGACCGGTGGGGTGTATTTGACACCGTGGTTTGCCGTTCGGTATGAGGCTTGGCAGTGGAATTTGGTTTTTTCAGGGATGGGTATTGTTGGGATCATCATTTTGGGAGTGTGATTGATGGATTGGAGGGTATTTTGTGGTGATTGTCGTGAGATTTTGAAGAAAGTGGAAGATGATTCAGTTGACTGTATTGTTACGTCTCCTCCGTATTGGGGGTTACGGGATTACGGTGTTGATGGGCAGATTGGCCTTGAACCCACTCTTGGGGAATATTTGCAAAACATTTTGAATGTTACGGTGGAGTTGAGAAGGGTGTTAAAACCAAATGGAACGATGTTTTGGGTGCATGGAGATTCGTATTTTGGGAGTGGTAGGGGAAAACGGGGGAAAACAGCAATTGATTGTCGTCCGGGTGAAATTTTTCCAGGTATTGCTGAAAAGTTTCGTAGGTCATGGGGAAAATGTTTGACACTCCAAGGGTTCCGGTTAGCGGTGCGTATGGTGGATGAACAGGGGTGGTTTTTGAGAAATTGTGTTGTGTGGGAAAAACCGAATGGTATGCCTGAAAGTGTGAAGGATCGTTTTTCGAGGCGGTGGGAGGTTGTTTTTTTGTTCACAAAATCGAAAAAATATTTTTTTGATTTGGATGTTGTCCGTGTTTCGTACAAACAAAGTACTGTACAACGGAGCAAATATCCGTGGCGTGGTGAACGGTGCAGGGGGTTTCCTGGACCGTCTATTGGGGGCGTTGATGGAAAAATGGTACATCCAAAGGGCAAAAATCCCGGCGATGTTTGGAGCATCCCCACACAGCCTTTCAAGGGGGCTCATTTTGCGGTTTTTCCTGAAAAGTTGGTGGAGAGGTGTATTCTCAGTGGGTGTCCACCGGGCGGGTTGGTTTTAGATCCATTTATGGGGACGGGGACAGTTGGAGTAGTGGCATTGCGGTTGGGCAGGAAATTTTTGGGGATTGAAATCAATAGAAAATATATTGAAATGGCGAAAGAAAGAGTCAAGAGAAGTGGTTTTTTTGGGAAAATCCGCCGTGGTGCCATTGTTGGACAGGATTTTTGGCATGTTGAATGGGATGGGCGAGATGTGGTGTTTTGGTTCCGGAAACTTACCGATTCTCTGTTCAAGGGTGTGGCACCGGGGTATGGTGAACGGGGGAATTATGGGAATGGGGCTGTGTATGTTTTTGATATTGATGACATCATCCTTTGTGGCGAAGGGGGGGTGGAATTCGATGGGGTTCAGGAAGGGGATGTATCGGATGGGTCGTTTGATCGGTGATGTTCGGGTACTTCAATCACCCGATCAGATGCGTAAACGTATTGTGATTCGAATTCTGGGGAAAATATTTGGGAGGGTACTTGGATGGGTACGGCGAAACGTGTGACTCACAAAGCAATGTTGCGGGAATATTTCACCACTACCCCGATTGAGGAAGTGGTGAAATATCGGATGGATGAGTTGGTCTCCCGTTTCGGTGCATCCCGTTATGTGATTTTGGGGGTTTTCAGGCAGGTGTATGGGATGACGTTCAGTGATGCTCGACGGGTGGCCATAGCCCGGGTGGTGGCGGAAATGATGGAGCAGAAATTCACCTACAGTGAAATACAAGAGGAATTGTCGCAAAATTGGGGGCTTACTTACGACAGTGGGTGGACGTATATTCGGATGGTGAAGAACAAGGGGTTAGATGGGGTTTTGAAAAGGGGGTGGGGGAATGAAAAGGGTTGATTGGGATAGAGTGTTTGAATATTTGCGGGGTAGTTGTTATTCTCCGGCGCAAGTGGTCGATTATTTTGATTTGGATTGTGAACCTGGTGATGTTGGGGAGAAGATGTTGGATATGGGGTTGGAAGTTTGTCCGGGGTGTGGGTGGTGGGTTGAAAGCTGGGAATTGGTGGATGAAAATGGTGAAGTGGTGTTGTGTGATAATTGTAAGGGTTGACATGGACAACTTCAAAAGGGGGTGAATTTGGCTCCAGAATCGTATTATATTAGGGTTCTCCATCTCGGCATAGGTTTGGATGCGGTAGAACCCAAATGTGGGACACAGACAGAATTTTGGATGTTTCGGCCTCCTTCGTTCCTCTAAACAACCCGCATCATGGTGGTGGTGCGGGCTTTTTATTGGAAAATGGGGCGATTTTCGTTAATTATTTGGTTTTTATATATTTAACGAGGATCAAACGGGGCCCATAGACGGCCCAGGATCGCCGATTGCCGCCGGGGTGGTATTATTATACCCCCATCCCAAATTTGGGATAAGTGTAAAGAAAACAAACATTTAGGCCGAATTTGGGGTGGGGTGGGTGGAATGGGTGATTTTCGTAAGTATTTGTAAACAATACACTTATGTAAAACGCATGTTTTCAAAATTACACATCTAATATATATATTAGCGCCCATCATCGTCGTTTACAGGGCAAAATTTGGCGCCATTTTTTGGAGTGGTAGTGGGTTAATATATATTAGCGGTGGGGGTGGGCAAAAAATTTTTAAAAAAAGTGTTGACTTTTATATATATATTTATTATATTAATGGTGAACAAAATAAGAGGAAAGGAGGACAAGATGAAGAAGTATTTCGTTTACGCAACGAGCACGGGGCGGGTGTATTACTGCACGTCCCCGCACCGTGCGGAGGCATATTTAAAAAAAATCCTGGAAGGCAACGATTGTGCCGCCTTCCAGGGCGAGCGGTTTGTCGACCCGGACCAGTTGGTCCGGGTCGCGCATGGAATTTATCGCCGGCTTACCGCCAGAGAGCTTGAGTTCTGGCGGTGAGCCCTTTCGCCCGGGTCATCGGGGGCCCGGGCAATTTTATTTTACCCTCGGGTTGGCACCTCCCCTTGCTACAAAGGGGACCCCGGTTCGATTCCGGGGCGGGGGGCTAAGAAATGGAGATAATAGAATGAAAACATATCGCCAGGCATTAGGTGGTATAACCCGCATCTGGGTCCTTTGCCCAGATGGGGTTTGGCGCAGTCTGGCGGCAGAACACGAAAACATAGACAAAAGCGAGCTGGAAGCTCGCGCGGAAGCTGCAGCTAAGGCGGCCCAAAAAGTGAAAGAGGCAGAAGAGGAACTCCGCCGCCTCTATCCGGGTGAGGGCCTTTTTCGCGGCCCTTTGCCTACCCATGATGTAGAATGGGACGGGCCACCCGGATATTATGTGTATGTCCTCCGACGCAGGAAGCGTCGGGGGAAATACCGAGTGTTGGGTGCTATAAAAGTTGGGGACCGATGAAAAACTTGTTCCCGACAATTCACACCGTCCCAGAGGCGTACGAGCCTCTGGTAACGGTGCGCCCCAAGGAGGAATTTAAAAAGGTGTCGTACCGACACCAACTCGGAGGGGTAGTAGGATACAGAAAAAAGGGTGGTTTTATCGGCACCGCCGATAATGACGGTGTCGATAAGACCGCATTGAAAAAGTATATGGCCAGGAGGGCCAACATGCGGTACCGGAAGGTATCGTATGATTGGCTCTACTGGAAATTAAACAAACCGGACGGCGCCCGGAATCCCCGCCAGGTTCCGGTAGGCCGGGAGCGGAGAGAAAATTAAAAAAAGGGAGGATCAGCCATGAAGTGGGCGATGGAACCAATTTTTGAGGATAGGACCAAATTTGCTGAGGCCCACACTAACGGGGAGCTAATGAGAGAGTTTCGGGCGGGGAAATACCACCTGACCCGGTATGCGACAGTCGGACGCAAGTTCTTTTGCGTCGGCTGTCGGGAGTGGTGGCGGGAGCCTATTTATTACAAGATAGAGGCCTACGATAAACGAATAAAAATCCCGCCGGAAGCTAAGTTGTGTAAAGTATGCGCTTACCAGGCGTTGGATATAGACATTATGGAGGCACTAAAGATTCATCGGCAACACTTGAAGCGCCTCCGCAAGATCGTGGGGAAACAACTCAAAACAATGGGGGTGTAAAGCTGACGATCCCTCCTCATAACAACCCCCTAAAACCCTACCTCATTCGGGGGCACGCCGGAAAGGGTGCCCCCCTTTTTTATCCATCATGATGAAAATGTGTTGTGTTCCTACCCCATCCGACATTATTTTACCCCCACTATGACACGAAAACGACACAAACAACCCCCAAAACCACCACAAACCCCAGAAGAAGAACGGGAACTTGTTCAACATCTCCTGAATAACCCCCAAGCCAATGAGGAGGACTTCTTCGTCGGCACTACTACCATCCTACCAAAACCAGCCCCCTACAGGAAACGAAAAGAATCCAATGAAGAAGGTGGTAACAATGACGAAAAACACAACACCACCCCGGTAGAAGGGGGTGGGGTGGGGGCCAACCCCCCCCACCCCGCCGCCTCTGCCGGCCGGGAGGAAAACGGTCCCCGCCCCCCCCGGAAGCGACGGGAGTATCACCGGGTGAAAATGACCAAGCGGATGCGCCGGCAATTGCTGGTGGCTCGGATGCTTCTACAGGGGCGGGGGATTGGGGAAATTGCAGAGGAATTGGGGGTGACCCGTGGGACCGTCAACAATGATATCCGCCGGCTTTATGACGAGTGGAAGGCGGAGATTTCTAAGTCCGTAGATGAGCTCCGGGCCCGGGAGCTTGCCCGCATCGACCAACTGGAGCGAGAATATTGGGCCGCCTGGGAGCGGTCCATCGAGGCGGAAGTGAAATCGGTGGAGGTGCGGGAGGATGCTGGTGGTGGCAAGTCCACCACCCGCAAAGTGAAAAAGTGGGCTATCGGGAAAATTGAATTCCTACATGGTATCCAGTGGTGCATTGAAAAACGGGTGGAAATCCTGGGGTTGAATGCCCCACAACGCATCGACCAACGACACCTTATTGCCGGCACTATGGCGGTGCAGGGCAGTACGGTTAACCCGGAGGCCGTAAATGACCAGGTGCTCCGGGGAATCGTTCGGGTAATTACGCAAACAACACCGAAGGGGGACGAGTGATGTGGAAAGAAGGGGGCGGTTCCAAATACTGGCGGCCGGCAACTCCACCTGGGGGGCTCAAATATTTTGGTGGCCTTCCCGCCCTGGGTACCCCGCTCCTCCCTGGCACCTCATCCAACATCCTCCCAGTGGTTTTGTTCCCAATGGTCTTGGGGTATTTCCGTTTCCCAGTGGCGGGCCTATTTTTTGTTTTGTGCCTTTCGGTTGGCTGGCATCCGTTTTGGAACCGGGGGGGGGGTGTAAAGCATGGTGAAAGGATTTGAGGTATGGGATTTGAGACAGTGTTAACATCGGAGAAGGGGATACGGTCGAGGGATTTGTTGAAGTGGTTCATATCGCTTTCGCCTGCGGATCAGCGGGCGGCATTGCGGGTGAACCAGTGGGGGTTTCGTGATCGGCCGTCGGATTGGATTCGGCATTTTATTGATTGGGTTCGGGTTCGGCGGGAACCGGCGAAGTATCAATTGGATATTCCCAAGTTGTTGGTGCGGAATCCGGCTCATCGGGTGGCGGTTCGGTCACCGCATGGTGTGGGGAAGACGGCGTTAGCATCGATGTTAGTGTGGTGGTTTTTTTGTACTCGGGATGGGTTTGTAGATTGGAAGATTGTGACCACGGCGGGTTCGTGGACACAGTTGACACACTATTTGTGGCCGGAGATTCACAAATGGGGGAAATATGTGCGGTGGGATTTGGTAGGCCGAGATATGCCGGGGAATCGGGAGTTGATGTCTTTGTCGTTGCGGGGGCAAACTGGGGAAGCGTTTGCGGTATCCACAAACGATGTGGATTTGATTGAGGGGGCACATGCGCAACACTTGATGTATTTGTTTGATGAAGCCAAGGCCATCCCGGCATCTATTTGGGACGGTGCGGAGGGGGCGTTTGCCAATGCGGGGGAAGAAACGGAGTTTGAAGGGTATGCGTTTGCCATTTCCACGGCGGGACCTGCTGAAGGGCGGTTTTTTGAGATATTTCAGCATCGGGATCGATACAAAATTTGGTGGACATATCATATCACTCGTGACAAAGCGATTGCGGCGGGGATGATGTCTCCGGAGTGGGCAGAGGCTCGTCGGCGGGAATGGGGGGAAGATTCGGCTTTGTACAAAAACAAAGTATTGGGACAGTTTGCCAATGTGGAATCCAACGTGGTGGTGGCATTGCACTGGGTAGAAATGGCCAACGCCCGCTGGGAGCGAGCCCGGGAGCGGAAACATACTCGGATTACATCGGTGGGGGTGGATGTAGCTTGGACAGGTGGAGACAAATCGGTGATCACGGTGGTGTGGGATGGGTATTTTGTGGATAATCAAGTTGTGATTTGGGGGGATGACCCCATGCAGGTGGTGGGTCGGGTGATTCAGGTGGTGGAACAAGACAAATCAATCCCCATCACGGTGGATGTAATTGGGATTGGTGCTGGGGTGGTGGCCCGGCTGATGGAATTGGGGTACAACGTGATTTCGTTCAATGGGTCGGAACGGACAACGGAAGTGGATGAGGAGGGCCAATTTGGTTTTGTGAACCGGCGATCGGCTTCCTGGTGGCGACTGCGGGAGTGGTTGGATCCGTCAAAGAAACCCACGTTGGCACTGCCACCAGATGAACACCTTGTGGCGGATATTACTACCCCTCGGTGGTGGGTATCATCGGCGGGGCGGATCATGGTGGAACCCAAAGACCAATTTAAAACCCGTCTGGGACGCTCCCCCGATCATGGGGATTCTCTGGTATATGCACTGGTGGGTGAATCCCCACCAGTGGGCATAGTGTAAATAATTACAAAGGGGTGGATATGGTAGCAAATATATTCATGGTTTTGTTTATTTTTGTGTTTTTTGGGGTTTCAGTATATTCGGTGGTGTTTTTTTTGTTGACTCCATACTCCCGCATGAAGCAGGCTCACCCGACGATTCGGTGGGTGTGGTGGTATGGGTTGGGATTCGCCATCATGGTAGTGTTGGCTATGTTTGGTGCCATGGTGGTGTGGATAGCCATTCACATAGGAGGTGTATCACATGGGATTCATTGATGTATTGGAAAAGGCAGTGGCTGTGGTGCAACAAGCCCACGGCATTCAACCCATGAAACGGGTTGTAGATTTTGGGGAATATGTGGAAACCGGTCGGGGGGCAATGGGGGAATACCAGTACGGGGATATTGAATCGCTTTCCCGGGTATACGATAACCTGGTGTGGGTGTATCGGTGTGTGACTTCCATTGCAGAAAATATTTCCGGTCTTCC
>Ga0256830_1003055_pt1 | contig 10656 bp, 7 predicted proteins | sample 128326metaG_FD_190537 | JGI IMG/M metagenome (GOLD analysis project Ga0256830, IMG submission 190537) | Hydrothermal vent microbial communities from Lau Basin, Pacific Ocean - 128-326 | ecosystem: Environmental > Aquatic > Marine > Hydrothermal vents | place: Pacific Ocean: Lau Basin | collected...
GCCAATCTACTTTGAATCTTTTAATGTAAAACCTGTAAGAGTAAAGATTGAAGACAGTTTCTCAAACACCTTTTTTGGTCCAGGTGACAGGCAGCTTTTTGATGTAGAAATTCCATCTGCAGGCACCCTTGTGATTGAGTACAGGACAGAGGCTGGTACTGGAATGCTTGATAGCCGTATTTTTGATAAAAAAGGAAAATCTATTGGCACAGGCAGTGCCACGTTTTCGGGGCCTCAGCCTGCAAGGGTGGAGCTTTCATACAGAGGGGGTATGCCTTCTGGATACGATATCGGTTTCATGTTTATTCCTTACATACCGCTTGCATGCACCATTGAGATTACACCGGGAACGAAACCCGGAGAGGCTGGATTAATGCTGGTTGTACAGAATATTACGGGAGGGACGGTGATAGCACCCCTACCGGAAGCCGGGACTGTAAGATGGTATGCCGATGGGAGGTTGATCTCTGCTGCTACTCCTGGAAGACCACCAAGATATCACAGCTACCAGCCGGGAGAGAGGTGGTACTACGAAATTGCGTTACCTGCGGATATTACAAACAAGAAGATAAAAGCTGAAATGGATGCAGATAAATACAGGGTTAGTTGTGAAGTAGCACCCACTCAATAACAGAGAGGTTTTTTTCTCTCTTACTGGTAGAATAGCCTGTGGCTTACACCCTTGCTTTCAAGAAAGTCAATAACCTGATGGGGCTTGAAATAGAGCCTTAATTTCAGGGCATTCCGTGAGGTCTCATGGAAGAGGGACCCATCAAGGCCGTCAATGAACCTGATAAGCTCCTCTATCTCCTCATCGGTGTATTCCACCTTTCTTTCTGTTACTGCCATATCACGCTTCAATATCCTGTGAAGGAGCCTCTCTACAGCATTGAAATAGGGCCTTCCTACCTGTGAGTCAAGAAACCTTGGTATATTAAGCAGATAGCTTGAGATCTCCCTGACATCAGGAAGGTTGCCCACGTGTTCCAGTTCAACACCGAGCTTTTCCTTGCAGAGGTTGATAAGGTTTGTCACGAGAATATGGGTCTGCCCTGCTGGCACCCTGTTGATCACAAGTGCTGGTCTGAAGTCTTCCTCAATCTCATGAACTATGGGATAAAGTTCAGGCGTTACCCTTTTCACCGTATCCTTGAGCCACTGAAGGGTAAGACGGCTCTGTTTCTCGCCCTTCTTTGCCTCTTCCTCAATGATCCTGCCTATGGTCGGCTCTTTACGGAATATCTGCTGCAGTCTTCTGTGGAAAGAGGCCTTGATGAATCCATAGGCGTTCATCACAGCGCCTGGCTCTGGCGCCGTGATTACAATACCCCTGTCAGCCATACCGAAGAAATCCAGTATATTAAAGTGCACACCTGCTCCAAGGTCTATAATGATATAGTCTGCATCAAGTGCTTTAATATGTCTTATGATCTTCAGCTTCATCCAGTGAGCTGGATTTGCCATGCCAGGGACAAACTCCGCCCCGCTTATCAGATGAAGATTATTCAGATCTGTAGGAACAAGGATTTCCTGTAAGGAGGATACCCTCTTCAGAACAAAGTCCGCCAGGGACGGGGTATGTCCCATTATTCCCAGGTAGGTGTGAAGATTTGCTGCACCAAGGTCAAGGTCTACAAGTATGACCCTCTCTCCCTTTTTGCTCAATGCCACACCAAGGGCTATGGAAAGGACGCTCTTGCCAACACCACCCTTTCCACCACCAACAGCTATTATCTGCTTTTTTCTTTCCTTCTCTGTCATGAATCTTGTAAAATTATCTCTGTGTTATTTAGTTATAATAACAGATTGATCTAAATCAAACAAAATCTGTAACCCCAAAATACCGATAAAAGGGTCAGGCACAAGCAGGAGATATTAATTTGAGGGGATTGAACAATATATGATGCAGGAGGAGTTTGATGATACAACGTTACACAAGGGATGAGATGGGCAGGATATGGAGCCTGGAGAACAAATACCGGAGATGGCTTGATGTGGAGATAGCGGTCTGTGAGGCATGGGCTGAACTTGGAGAGATACCAGAGGACTCCCTGAAGAGGATAAAGGAGCGGGCTGGTTTTGATCTGAAAAGGATAGATGAGATTGAGGCCACTGTGAAGCATGATGTTATCGCCTTCCTTACATCCGTGGCAGAGCATGTGGGAGAGGATTCAAGGTACATACATAAGGGTCTTACCTCATCGGATATCCTTGACACAGCCCTTGCCCTTGTTCTGAGAGAGGCTTCAGGGATTATTATAACCGACATTGAGGCGGTTCTTGATGTATTGAAAGGGCAGGCCCTGCGCTACAAAGATACACCCTGCATGGGCCGCAGCCACGGGGTACATGCCGAGCCAATGACATTCGGGCTGAAATTTGCACTCTGGTACGAGGATATGAAACGCAATCTTGAACGCATGAAAAGGGCAAGGGAGGTTGTCTCTTACGGAAAGCTCTCCGGTGCTGTGGGTACATTCTCCAATATCCCGCCCGAGATAGAGGAGAGGGTGCTTTCAAGACTGGGGCTCAAGGCAGAACCTGTTGCAACCCAGGTTGTCCAGCGTGACAGGCATGCAGAGTATATGCTCACCCTCAGTCTTATCGCTGCATCAGTTGAAAAGATCGCTGTTGAGATAAGACACCTTCAGAGGACAGAGGTGCGGGAGGCAGAGGAGCCCTTTACAAAAGGACAGAAGGGCTCATCCGCAATGCCCCACAAGAGGAATCCCGTGGGTTGTGAGAACCTTTCGGGACTTGCACGGGTGGTCAGGGCTAATGCAATGGCTGCCCTTGAAAATGTTGCCCTCTGGCATGAAAGGGATATATCACACTCCTCGGTAGAACGGGTCATAATCCCTGATAGTTCCATCCTTGTTGACTATATGCTGAACAGGCTAAGAGGAATACTTGAGGGGCTCCATGTATATCCCGAAAGGATGCTACGGAACATGCAACTCAGCTACGGGCTCTATAATTCCCAGAGGGTGCTTCTTGCCCTGACGGAAAAGGGGCTTACCAGAGAGGATGCCTATGCACTTGTACAGAGAAACGCCATGAAAAGCTGGGAGGATGGAAGGGATTTCCTTTCCGTGCTCAAAGAGGACAGCGAGGTGACAGGGTATCTCAGTATCTCGGAGCTTGAGGAGATCTTTGAGCCAGCCTATTATCTGAGGAATATTGATTTTATATACAGCAGGGTCTTTGGTGAGGGGTAAGAGAGCGGTTGAACAGAGATCTTTATTCCTTTGAGCGGCTGAACTGACCGATCTTCCTGAGCTTTCTGTATCTCTTCTCAATGAGCTTTTCAGGCTCATACTGTTGAAGCTCCTCAAGGCTTTCCAGAACAGTCTCCTTTATATTCCTTGCAGCCCGGGCAGGGTCACGATGGGCACCGCCGGAAGGCTCGGGTATGATACCATCAATGATCTTCAGCTTCAGAAGATCCTGGGCTGTCAACTTTAATGCCTCGGCTGCCCTTTCATAATCTGCTGTCCCGATATCTCCGTCCTTCTTCCATAATATGGCAGCGCAGCCCTCGGGTGATATTACCGAATATACAGCATGTTCAAGCATCAGCAGCCTGTCAGCCACTGAAAGGGCAAGGGCACCTCCGCTGCCACCCTCTCCTATTACTACAGAGATAATGGGTACCCTCAGCTGTGACATTACCATCAGATTTGTGGCTATAGCCTCTGCCTGCCCCCTTTCCTCGGCACCTATTCCGGGGAAAGCACCTGGTGTGTCAACAAAGGTCAGCACAGGCATATTAAACCGCTCTGCCATCTCCATAAGTCTCTTTGCCTTTCTGTAACCCTCTGGATGGGGCTGACCAAAGTTCCTCGTTATCCGCTCTTTTGTGCCACGCCCCTTCTGATGCCCTATTATCATAAAGTTCTTCCCTTCTATGCTGCCAGGGCCTCCCACAACCGCAGGGTCATCACCGAATCGCCTGTCACCGTGTAGCTCAATGAAGTCCTCTGTGATCATGCTGATATAGTCAAGGGTGTAGGGACGGTCGGGGTGGCGGGCGATCTGGGTCTTCTGCCAGGGAGTGAGCTTGGAGAATATGTCCTGACGGAGTTTTTCAGCCTTTTCCTCCAGTTTCTTGAGTTCAGAATCTATATTCACATCAGAGCCGTTGCTTACGCTTCTCAGCTCCTCTATCTTCAGTTCAAGATCCTGTATGGGTTTTTCAAAGTCAAGATAATACCTGGTCATTTTCCATTGTCTCCATTCATTGGCAAGAGTTTTACACCGGTACAGCCGGGAAGATTATTCAGTTCATCAATGAGTTCAACATGGGGTATCACATTGTACTCGGTAATCATCAGGGTCTGCCACTGCTGCAGATTGAGCCTTATATAAACAGGGCTTTCCCCTTTGAACCTCTCAAAGACCCTTTTTGCCCTCTGAAGATTCTCATCACTGACAAAAGGTTCGGCTACGGTCAACTCTATCCTGTAGGGTCTGTTGATCAGTACATCCTCAATGTTATGCACCTCTTTTATCAGCACCTTGGTGCCCTTTTCACTCCTGTCCACAGTACCTTTTATGTAGACAAGGTTGTTCTTTGCCAGTATATCAGAATGCGACCTGTAAACCTCGGGGAACGCAATACATTCCACTATCCCCTCTTCATCCTCCAGCGTACAGATGGCCATTGTCTCTGACCTTGTCTTGGTTATCGTCTTCTTCAGTGCTGTTATTATACCAGCCAGGCCAACCTCAGAGCCATCCAACACGCTGTCAAGGGATGAGATGCTCTCCGTCCCTATGGCACGGAGATAGTCCTTGTATCTACTAACAGGATGGCCTGTGACAAAGAACCCGAGGGCCTCTTTTTCCGCATTGAGAAGCTCCTCTTCGGTCCACTCCTCTATCTCCGGTCTTGCTTCACTGTCTCCGAAGATGCTGCCCTGGTTGAAGAGGGAGAGGTTGTTTTTCCCTTTCAGGAGCATGTCTATCCGTGAAAGTGCGTAGGCCCGCAGTAAGGTGGGCTCTGCCCTGCCCATATCCTCCAGCTCCCTCTGGGCCAGGGTATCAAAGGCACCGGCCTTTACAAGGCTCTCCAGCACCTTTCTGTTGACCTTTCTGCTGTCCACCCTCCTGATGAAGTCCTCTATGGACTCAAACTCGCCTTCCTCCCTGGCTGAGAGGATCTGCTGTACAGCGGCTGAACCAACCCCCTTTACAGCGTCAAGTCCAAATCTTATTGAATCACCAACAACCCTGAACCTGCTGCCACTGAGGTTTATATCAGGCGGAAGGACCTTTATGTTCATGGTCCTGCATTCATTTATGAACTGGACAATCTTGTCGGTGTTTTCCTCCTGTGAAAGGTTTGCTGCCATGAACTCCACCGGGTAGTGGGCCTTTAGATAGGCTGTCTGATAGGCAAGGTATGCATAGGCAGCTGAGTGGGATTTGTTGAAGCCATACTCAGCAAAAAAGGACATCTTCTCAAAGAGTGCCTTTGCCTGGGGCTCTTTTATACCATTTTTGACAGCACCTTTGATGAAGGCCTCCTCCATCTGGGCCATCTTCTCCTTTATCTTCTTTCCCATGGCCTTTCTGAGTTCATCTGCCTGGGCCATGGAAAAACCTGCCACCCTGTTTGCTATGCGCATAACCTGTTCCTGGTAGAGTATCACACCGTAGGTCTCATCAAGTATCTCCTTCAGGTGGGGCAGTTCATATTCTACCTTCTCAAGCCCCTTTTTCCTCTTTATGAAGACATCAACCATTCCGCTGCCCAGAGGGCCTGGTCTGTAAAGGGCCACAAGGGCGATAAGGTCCTCAAACCTGTTGGGCTGCATCTTTACAAGTATCTCCCTCATACCGGAGCTTTCAAGCTGGAACACCCCTGTTGTATGTCCTGAAGAGAGAAGCTCATAGGTCTTTTTGTCATCAAGTGGAATGTGCTGAAAATCAAGCTCTTTTCCTTCCTCTCTCAGATATCTCTGCGTCTCTTCAATCACTGTCAGGGTCTTCAGGCCAAGGAAATCAAATTTAAGCAGTCCGATGGCCTCAACAGACTTCATATCAAACTGGGTTATGATCGTATCCTCAGAGGGGCTTTTATACAGTGGTGTATAGTCGGTAAGGGGGGAAGGAGAGATCACAACCCCTGCTGCATGGGTGGATGCATGTCTGCAGAGCCCTTCCAGCCTCATTGCGATGTCAATGAGCTCCCTGTATTCCGGCTTTTCCTTGTATATCTTTTTCAGTTCAGGCTCCTGTTCAATCGCCTTTTCTATCTTTATATTGGGCCCACCGGGAATCATCTTGGCGATCCTGTCCACCTCACTGTAGGGGATGTTCATCGCCCTTCCCACGTCTCTGATGGCGGCCCTTGCAGCCATAGTCCCGAAGGTGATGATCTGGGCAACCTGGTCCTTCCCGTACCGGCTGGTCACATAGGAGATCACCTCATTCCTTCTGTCTTTACAGAAGTCAACATCAATATCAGGCATGCTTACCCTCTCGGGGTTGAGAAACCTCTCAAAGATGAGATTGTATTTGATGGGGTCTATCTCTGTTATCTCAAGACAGTAGGCCACAAGACTGCCGGCTGCAGAGCCCCTGCCTGGGCCAACGGGGATGCTGTTCGTTCTTGCATAATTGATGAAGTCCCATACTATAAGGAAATAGGGGGCATAGCCCATCTTCTTTATCACCTTTAACTCGTACTCAAGCCGCTCAGGATATCCGGGTGGAGGCCCGGCCGGGAACCTTTCATTAAGCCCCTTAAAGGCAAGCCTTTCAAGATACTCCTCAGGTGTTAGTCCTTCCTGGATCTCAAAACGGGGCAGTTTATGGACGCCAAGCTGGAATTCAAGGTTACACCTTTCAGCTATCTCACGGGTGTTGAGGATTGCCTCGGGGACCTCTTTGAAGGCCTCCTTCATCTCCTCAGGGGATTTGAAATAGAGCTGGTCCGTATTAAAGCGCATCCTGTCCTCGGAGTTTATTGTCTTTCCTGTCTGGATGCAGAGCAGTATGTCGTGGGCCCTGGCATCCTCCCTTCTCAGGTAGTGGCAGTCATTCGTGGCAACAAGCCTGATATGAAGCTCCCTTGAGAGTTCCACAAGCATCCTGTTGATCTCATACTGTTCCTTTATACCATTGTCCTGGAGCTCAAGAAAGAAGTTCTCAGGGCCGAGTATGTTCTTGTACCTGAGTGCTGCCTCTCTTGCCCTGTCCAGCAGCCCCTGCGAGAGGTAATAGGGTATCTCACCATGCATGCATGAACTGAGGCCTATGAGTCCTCCGCTGTACTGCTGGAGCAGGTCAAGGTCTATCCTTGGTTTGTAGTAGAACCCCTCGGTGTAAGAGCGTGTAACAAGGCTGACAAGATTCCTGTAACCATCCATATCCCTTGCAAGGAGAACGAGGTGAAAGGCATTTTCGCCTTTTTTTGTGGATTTCCTCTGAAAGCGGCCTTCAGGAGCTACATAGACCTCACAGCCTATGATGGGCTTCAGCCCAGCCTTGGTGACAGACCTATAGAACTCTATGGCTCCAAATAGGTTTCCATGGTCAGTGATTGCCACAGCGGGCATCCTGTATTCCGAGGCAAGCCCTACAAGCTCGTCTATCCTGATTGCACCATCAAGGAGGCTGTATTCAGTATGCAGGTGAAGGGGTACATAATCTGAATGTTTCATACGTTAATATTACCCTATTTATGAGGGGGGAAACAAGTGGATATGTCCCCGACCGGGGACTGTGTTTCAGCCTCAGCAGGGAACGTAATTTACGGTATAACCATGCTTCACGAACGCCCTTTTAAGGCTCTTTCTTTCATCAGGGGTGAGAAACTGGTAGAGTGACACAACCTTCTCCTTTGAGACACTTTCAGTGCATACATATTCGTAGAACTGTGGCTTTAAGTGCTCGGGTATCTCTGCATCCCTGAGAACCCTCTTGAAATCTCCGCTCTCGCAGAGTATCCTCTTGAGCCGCTTGCTGGTACTTCCGAATCTATAGGCCCTTGTATCGTTTTCCTTTGCGATAAGAAAGGTGCTGGTAGTGCAGCCGCCTAAAAAGGCGATCATCAGACCTATCATTATTACACGTCTCATCTTCCATAACCTCCCTTTAATAATCCCTCAATGAACTGAAGAAAATCCTCAGAGGTAAAATCCCTTTTGCCTATATACTGGTCCACTATCAGTCCTTTTCCATCTATTATATAGGTTGCGGGTAGACCTGAAACCGTATATTTGTTTACAAACACCTCTCCCTTGGTATCAAGCAGTATGGGATAGGAGACGGGGTTCTTTTCAAGGAAGCCCTCAACGGTTTCCCTTTTCCTGTCAATTGATACACCAAGCACTACGAGCCCCCTCTGTCTGTATCTCTTGTATAGGGAATCAAGGGTTGGCATCTCTTCAAGGCACGGAGCACACCATGTGGCCCAGAAATTCAATACCACCACCTTGCCCCTGAGCTTGGACAGGCTATAGGAGGTTCCATTAACTGAGGTAAGGGTGAAATCCGGGGCCTTTTCATCTGCTACCGCTGGAGATAAAATTACAAGGGGAAGGACTAAAATAAAAAGGATAACAGTAATTCTTGTGAAACCGAAATACCTCATCAAGAAACCTCTTAGTTTAGAAGTTTAGATACTATATTATAAGTTTATCAAATCATCCTATTAATTGTCAAAAATTTTTTGTCCTGTGGTATAATTCTAAAAAATAAAAAAAATTTTTTAGGGAGGTAGCCATGGCGGAATCTATCAAATCTTCAGGTAGTGTCTTTGCTGTAGCAGTACAGGTCATCACAGACCCGAGGAGATTTTTTGCCAACATGCCAAGGACCGGCGGATTCCGTGATCCTATGATCTTCTTTTTTGCAATGGCATCCGTGGGCTGGCTGATAAATCTCATCGGAACCACCCTGATCATTGGCAAAACCTCACTGCTCTCGTTTGTTGTAATGGCCCTGGCAGGACCTGTTGTACTCTTCATCGCCGGGTTTTTAGGTGCCCTGATACTGCATATCATCTGGCAGTTGCTTGGCTCAGATGCATCCTATGAGACATCCTACAGGACCCTTGCCTATGCCACGGGGATAAGCCCCCTGACATCACTGATCTCCTTCATCCCTGTTGTGGGTGTGCCTTTTTCAATTGCCTGGGCGGTCTTTCTGGTAATTGTGGCCACCGTGGAGGTACACAGGATCAAGAGCACCCTTGCCTGGGCTGTCTGGGGTGTCATAGGGCTCTTTCTAATTGTTTCCACTGTTGTTGTGCAGTTCAACATTGGCAGAGAGATGACAGAACTGCGTGCCTTTAACACCATATCAATGAGCAGGTAGAAAAAGGCCATTATCCCTTAAGCCCTGAAAGGGATTTTATTACCCTGACCCTGGGCAGGGACTTCAGGAACACCTGGCCGTATCTCCTTTTCAGTACCCGGCTGTCAAGTACTGCCACGAGCCCACTGTCACTATAACTCCTTATGAGGCGGCCAAAGCCCTGCCTGAAACGTATAACAGCATTGGGGACCTGGTAATGATAAAAAGGGTCACCGCCCCTTCTGGTCAGGGCCTCCATCCTTGCCTCAACAACAGGGTCGGTGGGCACTGAAAAGGGTAGCTTTGTAATGACCACGCACCGCAGTGCATCGCCCGGTATGTCAATTCCCTGCCAGAAAGTATATGTGCCCAGTAGCAGGGAGTTGCCATGGCTTTTAAATTCCTCTATCAGGCTGTAACTGTCCGCATCACCCTGTTTCAATATGTTTAATCCCTGCCCTTTTATCCTCCGGGATACCTCCTCAAGCATGCTGTAGCTGGTAAAGAGTATGAGTGCTCTCCCCTCTGTACAGGATACTATGCTGTTTATCTCTGCTGAAACTGCATCTATGTATCCATCGTCCTTGGGATCGGGTATATCCTCAGGTATGTAAAGGCTCACCTGTCTTTCATATTCAAAGGGTGAGTCAAGACAGAGTGTGTCGGCACTCTCTATGCCAAGCCTTTCCCTTATATACTCAAAGGACCCCTCCACCGTGAGTGTTGCTGATGTTAGCACGACCCTTTCTATCACCTGGAACAACTGTGCATTCAGGAGCTGTCCCATCTCTATTGGGGTGGCTACCGCCTTTGTCTTTCTTCCCTCCTGCGTAACCCAGTATACATATCCCTCATGGGTCTGTTCAACTATGGCATCAAGGGTTTCTGCAAAGTATCGGAATCTGTCAGCAAGGATTCGCAGGTCCTTGCCCTTTTCGGTATCACTGTATTTTCTTCCCAGTTTGTAAAGTTCCCTGCTGAGTTCGCCCATCTCATTCACAAGGGTCTCCTTCAATGTACTGTATCTATCATCTAAAGTGAGTTTTCTTGTCCTGTACCCATCATCAATCTCCCGGGAGATGAGGCTGAAAAGGCTGTGACCCAGCTGTCTTATCTCTTCCATCACACTGGTAATCTTTCCGAGGCTGGTTCTATCCAGATCTTTGAGTCTTGCAAGATAGCCCTTCCCCCTGCGGGATAGCAGGCTGTCAAGCATGTATTTCAGGGCTGTGTCAGAGACCTCAAGCCCCAGATAGTCTGAGGCAACATCCTCCATCTCATGGGCCTCGTCAAAGACGATGGCATCAAACCCTGGCAGGATATTCCAGCCCGATGCAATGTGGGTGAAGA
>Ga0256830_1003056_pt1 | contig 10648 bp, 8 predicted proteins | sample 128326metaG_FD_190537 | JGI IMG/M metagenome (GOLD analysis project Ga0256830, IMG submission 190537) | Hydrothermal vent microbial communities from Lau Basin, Pacific Ocean - 128-326 | ecosystem: Environmental > Aquatic > Marine > Hydrothermal vents | place: Pacific Ocean: Lau Basin | collected...
GATATCGAGAACCCAGCTCATTGTTTATACCTCGAATCGTTCAGCGCCATGGGCCATGGAGAGTACTACCATACTCGTGGCGATTGAGATTTAGGTCTGATTGCACGCCCTGCTTGCTTCATAGCTGCGTTGGAACACCTTGCAATAGACTAACTATTACACGTCATTTCACTTTGTCATAAAACGAATATGACACACACATAAGGATCGCTCGAACAATAACTGTCGCTTTTTAGTTGGGTAAAGAGTAATACACTTGACCTTTTGGTGGAACCGCTACGCTTGTTCCACCCTACGGCTTTACCTTGTGTTTCAGGAGACGGAACAAACAAACCACTCCTCTGATTCTGACCTGTTTCCGACCCGGATTATGAATACGCCAAGGTCAGTGATCTACGCAGGCAGGGTGGAACAAGCGTAGCGGTTCCACCAGAGTCTTGTGCAGGCCCAAAATAACCGAACCCGCTCACCAATGAGACAGTTATTGTCCGAGCGACCCTTAAACCTCAATCTCAAACACCACGGGCATATAAAGCGTATTCTGAGGAGCCTGACTTTATTCGGTAACAGTACTGGGTAAAATCGAACTCGGTATAACTTAAAATCACCATAGCGTGATTTATTTAAGATCCAGTACCTTGACGGTATCATCTGCCTCACTGCGCATGATATAACCCATGGCCTTAGGCTGCCCGGCTACCCATTCCTTAATGACACGATCAAAACCAATAATTTTGGGTGGAGTACCTTTACCGGTAAAAATCAAACGTGACCAATACGATTTGAGTTTGGCCTCGCTTTTACCGATGATACCACCGTAAAAAAACTTGCGGCTTTGTGTCCCTTTTGGCTGATCACCGGGAATAACTTTTTCACCACCAGGAAAGAACTTCTTTTTTCCAAGATAGATTTTTTTTACGTCATCCACCGAGATTTCAGTCAACGTATTAGAAGGATGAACAATAACAACCACGTCATCGGCATAAACAGCCATTGAAACCATCCACAATACGCTAAGAATGGTGAGTCGGTATACGATAGTTTTCATTGTTATCATCTCCTAGAACACCATTTCAATGGCGACACCAACGATAGTGACGTCTTTTTCGGTTGGCACATCTGAAAACAATCCTAAACCACCTGCCGGTTTAGGTGTGGTTTCCGGGGTAACCTGGCGCACTTCGAGCTTAAGGGCAGAATTGGTGGTCAACTCCTTACGCACACCAACACCAATAACTTCCTGACCCCAGCCACCATCAACATCCCATTGCTCCCAGGTAATATGTGGCATGTACTCACCCATGCGATAACCCATCATGATGTAACCGGAGGTCATATCCATCGGTCGGTTACCCGCAATTTTTCGTCCCATAATGGCCTGACCAAATTCGGAGGACAAAATAAAGTTAGTGAGATCAACAATAACGCCAGCGGTATAGGTGGTATGTCTTTCACCATCCATCATCATCTGTCGGCCTTTACTATTATCAACTTCCATAACGCCGGTATTTGCCGACAATTCAAAACGGAGTTCATCTTCCATGTTGACGCTGAACTTAGCACCAATGAGTTGATTCACATGACCATCCGGGACATCCACGACACCACCGAACAGGTTAAAACCCAGTTCAGCATCACCGCTATAAGTTCGGAAGTCTGTACCGAAACCCTGGTAAGAAACGCGTGTTAGATTAGGACCAACAGCATCCTGGTTGTAAAAGCCTTCTGGTGGCCGAATCCAAGGATAGGTGTAACCCACATCAATATACTCGTTATACATGCCAACGGGATATTTGATTTTACCAAAACGTAATGTCATGTTTTCGTTGACATCGTAATTGGCAAAAGCCCAATCCAGTTCCATTATAAAGTCTTCGGTACCTTTGCCCTTGATTTGCGCAGCAAAGCTCAGGCTTTCATCCACTTGTGTAGAAATATTCAGCCCCATGCGTGTATCTTTGGCACCACCGGCATCAGACACATCTCCAGAGTAATTGCCGTCGGAGCTAACCATAAACGCTGACGTCAGATAGCCGTGCCATTGGATATCACCAATTTCGCCAGCCATCGTAGACAATGGCAAAGCCATGCTCGCAGCAACCAGACAAATTGGCCCAATACTGTATTTACCAATCCTGCTCATAAAGGACTCCTTATATTATCTGCGTAGTAAAACGCGGTAGTTATTATCTGCGTAGCGAAACGCGCTAACTGGATACTACTTCGATAAAACAATGTAATCAATTCCTGTCCCATCTCTGACAAAACACTTCTGAACCGGATTAACGACCCTCTGGGAGAAAACCTTTAGAAGAAAGTAAAACTATTTTAATGCATTGCTTTCATTAAAGTTTATCGAAAAAAAACACATCGAATTAAAGCGTTATAAACCATAAAAACACTAAAGATATATCAAGGCATGCCGCTAATCTTATTCGGAATGTACTCCTTTCATTATTGTTGAGATAGAAAGAAAAGAAATTACCAGCATGAAGATCACATTTGTCTTTCTATTTGTTGTTATCGCTTTGACATCTTTTTCATTGCATGCCGAAAATGTGAAAGCAATCCAACAAGCGGCAACCGAGGGAGAGGCTCGCTCCCAATATGACCTGGCTATTCGTTACCTGAAAGGTGACGGTGTCGAAAAACATGCTGCGAGCGCAGTCAAATGGCTAAAAAAATCGGCAGGGCAGAATTTTTCACCGGCCCAATATAAATTAGGCATCCTATATCGCGAGGGCCACAAGGTAACAAAAGATATGGATCAGGCAATTGAGTACCTCACGATGGCGGCAAACCAGGGTAATGCCACAGCCCAATATGTACTGGGAGATGTTTATCAACAGGGTGATGGTGTTGCAAAAAATCTGACTGAGGCACGAGAATGGTTTGAATTAGCGGCAGGCCACAATGTTGAAAAGGCCGTGAAAGCATTGGCAAAAATTGAAGAAAGCGATACTACTACCCCAGCAACAGTGCCTGCCGTGAAGGAAAAAGTCGAAAATAAAAAACCAACCACTGAGCTTGGTAATAAAACAGCACAATCTGCATACGAACAAGGAATGAAATATCTACGTGGTGCGGGCGTTTCGAGAAACTACAAAACTGCCACGGAATGGTTCTTACAAGCAGCAGAACAAGGGCATGCTGAATCACAATATCAACTTGGTGAGTTATTAAAAAAAGGAAAAGGTGCAAAAAGAAATAAAAAACTTGCCAATAAATGGTATCGTGCTGCAGCTAAACAGGGACATATCAAAGCAAAAAATCGCCTGGACGGCTGTGACTTTTGTTAGTATTTTATAACTACAAATATCGTCAGGACATAAACATGAAGGTTATTTTTTTTAGTGTATTGTTGACTGTAACACTGTTATTCATAACGCAGGCAGGTTATGCAGAAACCTTCCGCTGGGTTGACGAGTCCGGGAAAATACGCATCGGCATCAAGCCTTCTCCCGGGGCGGAGGCTACAAAAAAAGATAATAATAAAGAAGATAATACGGAAATAAAAAAAACCCCTCCGGTTATTGCCAAGCCTGTGGCACCCAAAACCAATGTGGAACATGCAGTGCCTTCTTCCGCAGTGATTAAAAAGCCACAGACAGTCATACCGGCTCCTGCCCCCATTGTTACCACGCCTGAAATTGTAGCCCCGACACAAGCGCCTGTATCTATTCAACCTCCAAAACCGGTTCAAAAAACCCGTGTAGAAAAACCGAAACCTATCAAGCAAAAGACAGCTGTTAAAAAACCAGCGGCCAAAAAAACAGTTACCAAGAAAAAGCCTGAAAAGGTGACCCCTGTAAAAAAGAAAATCTCAGAAAAAAAATCTACTGACGAGCGTAACGCAGAAATGTGTGGTGTCTTTACAGGTTATGTGAATGATTATAAGGAAAAAGTCCGAGATTGTTCGCCAAATCTCTGTGATATTTACAAACGCTCACTGGCGCGTTATAAGAAAAAACAAAGATCCTACTGTAAATAATTTGCTGCCTGCGACAAAAAACTCAACTTTTCGGGTTTTTTTTACGCGCTAGCACCAGCTCCCGATTGAATACTGCAATACGGTCCAGGTAATGATTTTTAGCCTGGGTGGTAAATCGATTACGTTTGTCGTCACACATATGGCCATGCAGGCGCACTGCAAGACCACGCCCCTTATCCAACATCACTTCCAGTGCATCTTCGCCTGACAATGGTCCGGGCAATTGACAAAATAGTATCAGACCGGGAGTTTGCATCTCATCCAGTTTTTCCAGATCAAAAAAACCGGGCTCCAGCACAGAAGCAACACTGAATACTGCATCGTCATTCTCAGAAACGTCCTTTTTGTCCGGGTCATGAAAATGAAAAATATGCATAGCACCATGCAACAAACCTTCCGCTTCCAGCGCCTCTTTTATTTCCAGGCCGCTAAAACTTTCTTCTTCCTCCGCAAAGACACTCACTGACAATACCAGCGGCTCAATACCTAGCGGCATTGCTGTCTGTTCCGGTTCCTTATCCGGCACAGTGTCGGTAATCCGTATCTCCGCCTCTGCCACAGTGAGATCTGCAGGAATTTCTATCCCGGTAATTTCATCTTCAATCGCAAAATGTTCGTATTCGACATTGGCTGTTTCACTTTTGTGATCAACACCCATGTCCTGTTCTGTTTTTGTTACGGGTTCCGGTGGCACAGTTTCTTCATGGGGCACCGTCGGCGATAGGGGGTTGGCAACGAGCCTGGCTTCTGACAGATTTACTGATGATGCAACACTGGGCTCATCCTGCTCTGGTTTTTCGGCAGTAAGTTCAGACTCAACTATTCCCATAGCGGGTTCTTTTCTGACTTTACTGCGTGCTGTAACAACCGACTGCCTAGGCAACACTTCTTTCCTACCTGCCTTTTTATCGGTTTTATCACACCCTGTACGGAATCGCTTGTGCTCCCGAGCCCAATCCTCCCGTTCAAAACGACCGGAAAAATAAACAGCCACCAGCACAGCAACACCCACCAGTAACAAAATCCAGCGCAGATCATCCATGCGCCAGTCCTTTTTTATTCAGACGATTGAGAGGAGAAAAATTGACCATGCCTGTATCCATTTGAATTCTGTGTACGGCATATCATAAAGGAATCGCGGACAAAAAAAACCGGCACCTGTATAACACACAGGTGCCGGTTTATTACGGCGATTGTCTGACTACGACAATCGCCAAACACTAAAAATTGGCGGTTTAGAACGTGCCAACGAATTCCAGTGTAGTGACGCTGTCATCTGCAAAGCCAAAGGTGCCGACCTGACCTGCATCGGTATCACTATCAGACCATTCCAGCGCTACGAGCAAATTATCCTCAATGGAATAAGCAGCATGCAGTGTGGTTTTGGTGGAATCATCCGTACCATTTGCTTCGAAGGCTACTGTTTCGTAGCGCGCTTTAATGGTTACTTCAGGAGTGGCTTCGAAACCAACCCACAGGTTAACAGCATTGTCTACGATATTATCAGCCGTAAGATAGTCCAGACCCAATGTTACCGGACCCGTTTTAAAGGCGGCATTGAAGTCAAGCACATCGCCTGCGGTCGTTGGGGAGCCAGCAACTTCTTGATCATCCTGGGTGACGTAGCCCAGCTCAAGGTCCAGTCCAGGCATAGGTGCCGCATTTACCACTAGCGCAACAGAGGTCTTGCCCTTATCGCCTGCATCGTTAGTTGCAAAACCAAGGTCATCGACTATAGCCAAAGTCACCGTAGCAGGTCCAGCGGCGATAGCAGCTGCAACACCCGCAAGGTTATTGCCGTATAACGCTGTTTGGTTATCAAGAATATTCCAGATTGCACTGTGGCTGGTGAAATTCAAGTCCGGCGCATCTTCTGCTTCCTGACCGATGGGGTTGTTGAACAAACCACCCAATACCGTTACCTGCTCGGTGGCAGCCCAAGAAAAGAAAGCCTGCTCAAGGCGGCCAGAGTCCGTGCCAGTCGTGCCACCATTACCTGCCAGATTCATGTCAAAATCTACACGGACAGTGACGGCTCCTACTTCTTTGGAAACATCGATTTCAGCGTCAGCCGTGAAAACAGGGTTTCTGTCGGTATTAGCAATAACGTCAATAAACCCACTTACTTCGGCATCATCAGCCATGGCCGTCAGGGGGGAAACCAGCGCGCCAGCAACAGCCAGTGCGACCATATTCTTTTTAATCATTTGCATATTATTCTCCTCGGTTATCGATATGTTGTTTTTATGCTCGTATTTACGCAGCTTTCTTGGGGAGATACAAGCTTTTTATGAAAAAAATTAAATTATTTTTTTGGTGAAAACATTGGGGTTGGTGGCAGATTCGACCAGAAGAGTCATAATAATAAAGCGCAACGGGGATAATTCTGCCATATGTGACTTGTTGTAAAAATGATACTTTTGCAAAAAATGAAACCATGACTTTCAATCTATGGTTTTAACTGGCCACCAGCATCGTGGCTTCGTCCACATCCACCGACACCAGACGTGATACACCGGGTTCATGCATGGTGACACCATTGAGCTGGCTGGCCATTTCCATGGTGATCTTGTTGTGGGTAATCACCACAAACTGCACTTTTTCGGACATCTCTTTGACCATCTCGCAAAAACGACCCACATTGGCATCATCCAGCGGTGCGTCCACTTCGTCGAGCATGCAGAACGGTGCCGGGTTTAACTGGAAGATGGCAAATACCATCGCCACGGCGGTCAGTGCCTTTTCACCACCGGACAATAAATGGATAGTGCTGTTGCGTTTGCCCGGTGGGCGGGCCATTACCGTCACACCAGTATCCAGCAGATCATCACCGGTCAGTTCCAGATAGGCATGACCGCCACCAAACAAGCGCGGGAACAATTCTTTGAAGCCGGTATTGACCTTTTCGTAGGTCTCTTTAAAGCGCGTGCGAGTTTCACGGTCAATTTTGCGAATGGCGTTTTCCAACGTTTCCAGTGCTTCGTAGAGATCGCTGTGCTGCGCGTCCAGGTATTCCTTACGTTCAGACTCGGTCTGGAATTCTTCGATGGCCGCGAGGTTAATGGGGCCCAATCGCTGGATGCGTGTGGCCATGCTTTCTACCTGCTTGGCCCAGTTTTCTTCATCAGCCTCTTCCGGCAGGGATTCAAACAGAGTATCCAGCGTGTATTCGGTTTCGCTGAGCTGTTCTACCAGCGTTTGTCGCCGCACTTTAAGCTCTTGCCAAGCCATGCGGGTCTGCTCCAGTGCGCTTCGCAATTCCTGTGCAGACTGTTCAACCTGATGGCGCTGCTGATCCTGACTGCGCAAGCCGTGTTCCAGCTCTTCCGCTCTGCGCCGTGCGGTCGCCAGTTCTTCTTCAACCTGCATGCGGGCTTCCAGCAGCAGTGCCAGTTCTTCTTTCATGTTGGCTATGGGTGCTTCGCTTTCAGCCAGCGCTGCTTTTAGTGCCTCGCGACGCTCGCCCACCTGGGTGAGCTGGCGCTCCATGCGCTCCAGACTTTGTTTTGTGGCGCTCAGCTCTGTGCTCATGGTGCGGTTTTTCAGGGTATTTTCATGGGCAATATCACGGTCATTACGGGCCAGTCCGCGCGTTTCATCCAGTCTGGCACGCAGGATGTCGCGTTGCTCTGACAAGGCATTACGCTGTTCTTCAATAGTGCCCATTTGGGCCAATGAAATTGACAGGCGTTCACGGGCAGACTGGGTGTCCGCCTGATTTTGTTGCGTGTGTCCTTCCAGCTCGGCAATTTCCTGTTCGATATTTTTGCTGCGATTACGCATTTGTTCCAGTCGCGCCTGTCGGCCACTGAGCTGTGCCTGCACCTCGGCATGCGCCCGGCTGGCCTGATGCAATTCACGTTGTACGGTTTCGCGCTCTGCTTCCAGACTTTTGAGCTGCTCACGTCCCTCGCCCAGTTGCGCTTCGGCAATTTCAACATCGGCACTCAGCGACGCAATAGCATGGGCCAGTTCTTTCAGTTCCTGCTCGCGTTGCAACACACCCGCTTTTTCATCGACACCTCGCGCTACTCGCAACCAGTTGGGGCCGATCCACAGGCCGTCCTTGCTCATCACCGATTCGTGCGCGGCCAAACGCGGGCGCAGTGCCAGCGCATCCGCCAGCGTGTCCACGGCGTACACCCCTGCCAATACCGCATCCAGTGACCAGGGCGCTTCGACGTGGCTGCTCAATGCCGGAGCCAGATCACCCGTAGCGGCAAACAGGTGTTCACTGGCAGTGTCCGCGACATCAAACAATGCCATGCTGCCCTGCTCAAGTGCGAAGAGTTGCTCTGCGGCAGTATCCATTCCATTGACACATACCGCTTCCAGATGGAAGCCCAGCACACATTCCACGGCATGCTCCCAGCCAGCGTCCACTTTCAGCCCCTGTGCCAGCCGTTGCGCCTGGTCGAGATTGTTATCCGACAACCACTGCGCCACTTCACCTTCGCTCTTACCCAGCGCAGCCTGTTGCAGCGCTTCCAGTGAGGCATACCTGCCCTTCATGGACTGTAATTGACTGCGCTGTTCGTCGAGTGTGCCGCTCAGTTGGTGCGTCGTTTCACGCACTTCTTGAATGGCCTGCTGATGATTCTGCAAACGTTCCTGCAATTCACTGGTCTGTTGGCCGCTTTCTTCGACTTTGGCTGAACGTTCAGCAATGTCTCGCTCCAGATCGCCATGTAATTGCCGTTGCTGCTCTTCCCGCAAGCGGTTGACGCGCTGTTCGTGCTGAATAAATTGCTGTTCCAGACTTTGAATACGGGTACGTTCCACTTCAGCATTGCGTGCCGGTTCCGCAGAACCCTGGGTGAACTCATCCCATGAAGTTTGCCAATTCTGCATGGCCTGTTCAGCTTCAGCCAATGCAGTCTGCGAGGCTTCCTGACGGGCACCGGTTTCTTCCAGTTGTGGCTGAAGTATTTCCAGCGCCTCTGTCAGCTCGTCAATTTTGCGACGATCCGAAGCCAGATGAGTTTCGGACTCAATCCAACCTCGTTCGGCATTTTCCAGTTCCTGCTGCTGCTCAGCACGGCGTTCGCTGGCGTGCTGAATAGATTGTTCGATACGAGCAATGTCTCCGCCTACGCTGTAAAAACGCCCCTGCACTTCATTGAATACCTCGGTGGATTCCACCTGCTGATCACGCAGTTTTTCGATCTCGGCTTCAATGGCACGCTGTTGGGCCACGGCGGCTTCGTAGCGGGTTTCCTGCTCACGGATCTGTGCTTCCCGCTCACCGGCCTGAGCATCCATTCCACGCCAGCGCAGTGCGATCAACTGTCCTTTAAGAAGTCGCTCTTCCTCTTTGAATTCTTTATATTTTTCTGCCGTTTTTGATTGGCGTTGCAGACGATCAAGTTGCTTGCCCAGCTCGTCACGCAAGTCAGTCAGGCGCTCCATATTTTCCCGTGTATGACGAATGCGCGTCTCGGTTTCTCTGCGTCGCTCCTTGTATTTGGAGATACCCGCGGCCTCTTCCAGAAACACTCGCAAATCTTCAGGTCTCGCCTCAATAAGGCGTGAAATCATGCCTTGCTCAATGATGGAATAGCCCCGCGGCCCCAGGCCGGTGCCGAGAAAAATATTGGTGATATCACGACGCCGGCAGCGTGTGCCATTAAGAAAGTATTGGGATTGCCCATCCCGGGAAACAGTGCGTCGAATGGAGATTTCGTTGTACTGAGCGTATTCGCCCTTGATGGTGCCATCACTGTTATCAAACAACAATTCCACCGTCGCCTGCCCCACCGGCTTGCGCGCCGTGGAGCCATTAAAAATCACGTCTGCCATGGATTCGCCACGCAGGTGTTTGGCTGAAGACTCACCCATTACCCAGCGCACCGCGTCAATCACGTTGGATTTACCGCAGCCATTGGGGCCCACCACGCCAATCAGATTAGACGGCATGGGAATGGTGGTGGGATCAACAAAGGATTTAAAACCGGCGATTTTGATCTTGCTAAGGCGCATTTTGTTGGGGGCTCTTCTTTGAGTAACGACATGGGGAATATGGACAGGGTGGCACGATACCGGAGCCTTGCCCACCGCACAATATGGATGCGTAAAACTACCGGCAAAAACCGTGAGAATTGCCGCCAATTCGGGTATCTTGTGCGCCTGTTTACATTCCCGTTTTAACCCAAAACATCAGCCACGAGCCAATAACATGTCCAGCCAACCCAGCAAAACACTTGAAACCTTCGACAACCCCAACCCGGAACGCGACTACACCATTCGCATCGATATTCCGGAATTCACTTGTTTGTGCCCCAAAACCGGGCAGCCGGATTTTGCCACTTTTAACCTCGAATACATCGCAGATAAGTCCTGTATCGAATTGAAATCATTAAAAATGTATATGTGGTCTTTCCGTAATGAAGGCGCTTTTCACGAGGCTGTCACCAACCAGATATTGAATGACATGGTTGCAGCCTGTGTACCACGTTTCATGCGCCTGACGGGCGAATTCAATGTACGTGGTGGTATTTACACCTCCGTCATTGTTGAGCATCGTGCTGATGGCTGGCTGGCAGCGGAACGGGTTGAGTTGCCGTAGCGATGTTTCATCAACGACTTACAGATACCAAACACCGGTGATCGCTTTTTTGGAAGCGCGGGGATTTTGGGCATTACGGTTTTGGAATAATG
>Ga0256830_1003057_pt1 | contig 10647 bp, 4 predicted proteins | sample 128326metaG_FD_190537 | JGI IMG/M metagenome (GOLD analysis project Ga0256830, IMG submission 190537) | Hydrothermal vent microbial communities from Lau Basin, Pacific Ocean - 128-326 | ecosystem: Environmental > Aquatic > Marine > Hydrothermal vents | place: Pacific Ocean: Lau Basin | collected...
TTGACGGTTATTCTTGCTTGTACATCTATAAATTCCAAATAAACATCTGGATATTTCTGTTCATGAAAATTAGTTCCATACAGATTTAGCCTGTTTTTGAAAGAGGCTCAATTTTAATAATATTTAAAATATCTTTGATATTCTATTATTTTTTTACCTTGTGGATCTTTTTAGAAAACCCAAAGTAATAAGCTATGTTTTTTTGTGAACCAAAAGCATTAATAGATTATTGTTTTATATGGGTAAGCAGGAAAGTGAATTATAATTGTTGCTGATCAGTTGATAATGGAAAATTTATAAAAAAAATTTATAGATTTTTTGATTGCTTTGTAGATATACTTGACAGATTTTTTTAATTATGCTATAAATGGTAATACAATGGTATTATATATATCTGCAAATGCTTACTTTAATTTAAGCTTTAACCAAGGTAAAGAATGATTATAAAAAGTATAAAAGTTTATCATAATAAGAACTATACAAAATATGCTTTTTTAAAGGGGCATTTATAGGATATTAGTAATCCATTGAGAAAATAAAAGGAGGAGAATTAGATGAAAAGAATTATTACATTTTTGTTCATGTTATTTATCCTTGCAATTATCAGTTCACAATCAATAATGGCAGATACATTTGTAAATCCAAGGTATGTTACTCATGATCCTTGGGTAATACAGAAAGACGGATATTACTATTATTGTGCTTCAGATGGTGACACTACAATATATGTTTGGAAATCAAAGTCTCTTACAGAAAAGGGAGACGGAGGACCGGTATGGAAAGCACCGGCCAGTCCTGCACCCAATTCGGCCCAGGTTTGGGCTCCTGAGCTACATTATATTAATAATAAGTGGTATATCTATTATGCTGCTAGCGATGGAAATAATGCCAACCACCGAATGTGGGTGCTAGAGGCAAGTACCAGCGATCCTCAGGGAAGCTATATAGACAGAGGTCAACTAGATACGGGAGGTTACTGGGCAATAGATGGTACTGTTTTAGATTATAATGGAAGTTTGTTTTTTGTCTGGTCGGGCTGGCCGGAAACCTATGATACAAATGTACAAAATACCTATATAGCTCCCATGAGCAGTCCGACAACGATAAGTGGTAGTAGGGTACTTATTTCACAAGCGGATCAATCTTGGGAAAAATTAGATCCACCATATTATTTTCAAGAAGGACAGGAGATATTAAAGAACAGTAACGGTGACATCTTTATAATCTACTCGACAAATCCATTCTGGACTATCGATTATAGACTTGGTCAGTTGAGATTCACTGGAACTTCAAGTTCCCAATTATTGGATCCTAATTATTGGACAAAAAAAACAAGTCCTGTTTTCCAGGCAACATATGATATTTGGGGTCCAGGACATGCAAGTTATACTAAGTCTAATGACGGATCAGAAGATTGGATTATTTATCATTCACAAATAAGTACATCAAATGGTAAAAAGGCCCATGGAAGTATGCAGAAGTTTACATGGAACCAAGATGGATCGCCGAATTTTGTACAACCTATTTCCGATGGAGTTCCTCGCAATCTTCCATCGGGAGAACCTGGTGCCGTAAATGGAAGTAGTTTTACAGATGATTTTTCAGATGGTAATCCTTTTGATTCATGGATCTTCAACGGATCTTCTTCATCATTCACTGTTGAAAATGGTCAGTTTAGAATTGATGGAACAAGTGAATATGCTTCTGGTGAGAAGGCTCTCGTACGAGGTTATAAGTGGAGTGACTTTACTTACGAAGCGGATGTAAAAATAGCTTCGGGAACAACATGGACTGGTGGGCTGTTATTCAGAGTAAAAAACGCCGGAATGGGCAGATTACTATTCGAAGGATACTATGTCGGTCTAAATCCTAGCCAAAACAACATCATACTGGGGAGATCAAATGGAAGAGATTGGACTACACTAAAAACATATAGCATGACTATTAATACAGATACTGTTTATAGAATGAAAGTCGTAACATCCGGAGTGAACATTAAAGTCTATGTTACTGATATGGTAACACCTAAAATTGATATTAACGATTCGGTTTATTATGAAGGTGCACTGGGATTAAGAACAAGTAATAGTATTACTTATTTTGATAATATCAACATCACGGATAGTGGTAATCCTGCCACCTACGGATATGGTGATTCCGCCCTTGGTTCTAATAAAGCCGGAAGTTGGATAATTAATGGCCCAACAAGTCTTACTCAAACTGCGCTCGGTAGCGGTTGGAATAGAATATATTTCGGAAATGTATACTCTAAGAATCATGAAATATCAGTGGATGTTAAATGGATAGAAACCGGCACTACCTCAAATTATCCTAAATATGGAATATATGCAAATTATATAGACAGCAATAATTTTGTATCTGCTTGGCTTGACAAAAAATACAGTGTTCTTGCAACATACGGGGTGGTAAATGGTTCTTCTCTTGGATGGCAAAACTCCAGTCTCTCTGGATTTGATTTTAGCTCATATCATGAGTTAAAAGCAAGGAAAGAAGGTAATACATTTTACTTTTATGTTGATGGTGTTTTGAAACAGACAAGGACATTTAATCTTGACAACGGCCAGGTTGCTTTAGTAACGGAAGATACAAAAGCGGATTATATTAATATTAAGATAGATGAAACCTATGGTTGGGGAAATTCTGCAAGTGGTTCTGCCTATACCGGAAATTGGATATTATATAATCCGAAAAAAGCCAGCCAGACGCTACTGGGTACTGATTGGACGGGTTATGACTGGGAAGGAATATACAGGGGAGATGTAAATAATACAGATTATACAGTTTCTGCTGATGTAAAATGGGTTGCAACGGGCACAACTTCAAAATATCCGAAATACGGTATATATGGTTGCTTTAAAGATTATAACAATAAAGTGCTTTTATTCCTTGATAAAAAATATAATGTCCTTGCTACTTATGGAAAAGTAAACGGTATTCCACAGGCATGGCAGAATACAGACCTAGGAAATTTTGATTTCAGCGTTAGCCATGAATTAAAAGTAACAAAGTCAGGTAATACTTTCTATTTTTACCTGGATGGTTCGTTAAAGCAGACTAGAACTTTTAATATAAGCAATGGTCAAGCCGGTCTAATTACGGTAGACACAAAAGCCGATTTTGATAACTTTACCATTAATGTAAATTAAGGAGAAGGTGGTTCAGAAATCACTCTTCATGTTTTCTCTTTGGGCTCCCGGATAAAAAAATCCGGGAGTTTTTTTATCTATAAAACCATTTGATATTAAAGAAAGCAAAAAAACCGCATGTTTAAGAAAATAAGAACATGATTCTAATTCTCTAGTTTTTCAATACTTAGTTGCTGAGACATGAGATTTTTATAATCTTCTCTCTTGGTAGTACTAAGGTAAGCGCTAAAACAAGCCATTTTGAAAAGGGATGTGGAGGGTATAAACTCCATGAAAAAAAACATGGAGGGATAGATGGTAAAGAAAAGCCAGTGTAACTGGAAAGAAATTATTAAAGAACAGGAGGTAAACGGGAAAAGTATTAGGCTCTACTGCAAAGAGAAAGGTTTAAACACAACGATATTATACATAAACAGAAAAAAGGTAAGAGAAAGCAGATTTGTAGAAATTGAGGTAAAATAGAGGGAGGTTAAGGAAGGTTTGGAATCGGTTTTGGTAAGGGTAAGAAAATCTTGGATATTGTTGAAGTCCGGATTAAGTAAAGAAGTTTTAGTGGAAGTACTTAAAGTAATAAAGGGTGAGGGATGATAATAAATCTGGAAGAGTACAGATTTTTATCAAGCCAGGGTGTTGCTTGCCAACTTAGGTTACTAAACCGTGACAAGAAGAAATACATTTCCTTGCCAGTGGAGTAGTGAAATCTTTGCCAGGCAAGGATGTAGAAAAGTTTTTAAGGAAGTAATTGCAAGAAAAGAGAGAGAAGGTGCAAGGTCTTCTCTCTAAATAGGTTTTAATCAGAGAGGTTATCGAGGAATAAATTATTTGGATAGATGATATTGATATCATTCAGAGCAGCGTTAACAATAGAACGATAGCAGGTAAGATTAATACTACGGGGGATACCGTTGGAAAAATGGTGTATTTTCTCTTTTGTATCATCGGCAAAGATAGAGGTAGGTTTGCCTGCTGTTTTGGTTTGATGATCGATGTAGGCGCAGGTTTCCCGGAGAGACATGCCCTGCATAGGGAAGAAAAGTCTAATGTGCTGTTTTAAGGCTAAGAACTTAGAATATTTAAGGATTGTTTTTAATTCCTGCTGACCTGCCAGGATGAAAGTGATTCTATGTTGTGAATCGGTGTCGAAATCAACCATGGCTTTTAAGGCAAGGAGAGCTGATTCTTTCAATTCCTGAGCATCATCAAGGAAGATTACAGGCATTTTTGTAAGTTCAGGTATTAATTTATAGAACATACGCCTGGAAGCGGTTGGGAAGAAAGGCGGTTTTTGACCTAAGGCACTTAAAATTATATTATACTGTTCTGCTTCACTTAAACTGTTTCCTCTCACATAAATGGGAAAATACAGGTTTGAATCAAGAGAATATATTAATGATTTAAGGACAGCAGACTTTCCATAACCTATGGGGCCGGCTAGGAGCATAATATCTTCTAAAGGTATACCGTACTCAAATTGCGAGAAAGCTTCTTTATACTCATGAGAATGAAAGAGTTGTTTTGAGGGAAGAGTCTTAGAGAAAGGGATCTGATTAGTTTTTTAAGCTCTTTTAAATGTTTTTCCCGCAAATGGGTAAAGAAAGCCTTAATATTTTTTGATATTTTTTTAGGTTTGGTCCTGGATTCTTCCGGTATATTAGGTGCTGTAATAGTAACTTTTTTACTACAGGATGTAGTTTCAAGGTAATTGTTATCAGAATCATAGATATACACCTCATCAAGGTCGAATGGGTTGAAGCGTACCTGAACTACCTTCCCATGAGGTGTTTTCTCTATAGGATACTGGTTTGAATAGAGTTTAATTTTTGCCGTACTTACTAACAGTACGATCTTTTTCCCACAAGAATATCCGGTTGAAACTTTCCAAATCCGTGATCCTTTTATGGTCTTCAGGCAACCCCTTTAGAAATCATCGATTGCTTGAACCCTTAGGGGATGTATATCTTCACAAAGACAAAAGGTGTATGTTTAGTATTTATTTGTAACTGATTTATATAGTCTTTACATTCGTATGTTTCTGCAGTATTGTTAACCGAGTTTTAAGTGGGGAAGCAGGATGCTGCAATCTGATTGAAAGAAGTATCCTCTTTCCTTTGCCTTTCTTAGTTTTATCAGGAATCTTCTTTAGGCACATTATTATAATAAACTTTGGTAAATTTGCATAGAATCAGAAACGATAGCTTGCAAGTAACAACTGTTTTTTCTCGGGCCTCTATTGCCGTAGAATTACGAGATATATGACCAACTAGCTGCTCTTTATGGTACTTTCGCACCATATTATAAAGCGGTTTGTTCCATGATATGTTGATCTGAAAATATTTTGAGTCTTCTATAAAAGGTTAACGCACTGGGAACATTGGAAAAACCACAAATCTGTCTTAAGCTTGAATCGATTTTAAGCCGTTGTAGCAGGTCTGTAGTACTCTCAATAGTGAAAAATGATTTTACTAGAAATGTCTGTATAATAGGTCGAGATTCATATGGTTTCCGTCCCCTTCCCTTGTACCTAATCCTTAATATAGGAAGATGCTCTTCTATTACACGCAACATTGTTAAAAACGCTCGGTGTTGTTCGGTAAGATATTCTTTAAAAAAATGTCTTGTAGATCAAAAGAAATGTCAAAGACTATCTGTGCACCACCAAGAATTTCTGTTATGCTTTTCACGGATAGGATTTCTCCTTCCTTCTGATGTCTTTTGTCAATCTCATCATATAGGAAAAGAGGGACTCTATCCATTAGTTTTGTCCAAAAAGGAAACCAAAGTACTTAGAACCTAACTTCAAGAAATCAACTATAATACGATTTTTGCAAGAGCCTTTTATATTAAAAAAAATCTAGAACTTTAAAAAGGCATACAGGTACAAAATCGGCTGAAAATCCTGCTAAAACAAAAAAATCTGAATAAATTTAAAATATACCCTTGAGATATAAAAGATATGTGATATAATTGGTTTTATAGAGATATTTGTCTGCCAAAATATTCTAATCGAAAAAAAGGGGGAGTAACTATGAATAATATATTTTTTACAGGTTACAGGAAGTATATAATCTCAGTGATATTTATTTTTACGCTTGGTTACTCCCTGTTTGCAAGAGATATAGTTGAAACATCAACAAGAACGGTAGTTGTCGAGAAAGAAGAGCCACAGATTACTTCAAAAGACAAGGGTGATGAAGTTGAGATAACGGTAACTCAAAGGGTTAAATATAAAAAGATTGTAACAACAAAGACATACCATGTGGTAGAGGAAGAACGTTGGGATGTTTATAAACTAGTAGCAGGGGGTGAAGAAAAACACATAGGGACATTTTATTCATTTCCTTATAACTATGATAATGATGCATATAATATAGTTTATCATCCGATGGAACTGAGTGGTCCGACTGTAACGACTGAGACAAGTGAGTATTGGAAAACTCACACGAAAGTAATAACTATGGCCGGGCCTGTAAGTCCTGAAGAGTTGGATAGTGGTGTATCAGAGGCTAGTAAGGAAATTGAAGATGAAATAATAACAAATACGGCGCCTGAAATTAATGATGGGGGCTCACCATACGTTGCAAAAACAAAGGGCAATGAGGAACAAATCGATAATACAACCGCAGATGTAAAGGAAGCTAAAGGGACGCTGAACAATGAAGGGAAAAAGGATATTAATGCAGCCGATGCAGGTGACCCTATACGTACTGCCACTGGTGATTTTACGATAAGTGAAAACGATATTAGGTACAAATACAACAACTATGTAATTTCAATTTCTCGTTCATACCTGGCAAACAGAAATTCTGCACATTCATTTGGAGTTGGATGGACTTTTAACTATGATACACGTGTTATATATGGAACAAAACCCATGGCGCAGTATGCAGTAGATTCGTTTAAGAAATTACTGGGAGATGTTAAAAATAAAAAGGAAGAACTAAAAGGAAAGTATACTAAAGCCATTAATGCGCTAAATGCGATAATAGAGAAACTGGAAAGTAATAGAGCTGATGTGACGGATGTTGTAATACCAAATCTGCAGGCAGAGATAGAGAAGAATTATCCGGATTACGTAAAAACAGGGTTACGGAAACAGTTAGATGAAATACGGGCTAAGCTTGATACACTTAATGATGTTCTGAACCGGGCTTACGATAAAATGAGTGAAATAAACAATGCATGGGTTAATACGAAAGGCCTGCTTGATGCAAGGATATCTGAACTGGAAGGTAAGGTTAAAAAGGTCGAAAGAGAAAGAGATTGGTCAAATTATAACAAGAATAGAAACAGGTATGTATTTAACTCGAGTGATCCTGACTATTATGAAGATACCGGATTAGATACAATTAATTGGGTAGATGAAAAGGGTACTGTTCATCTTTATTATTTAAAAGAAAAGCCCGATTATAATTCGAATGTTTATTATGCAGATGGAAGTATAAATTACTATCCCAATGGCTCTGATGCGGTTTCAGCGCTTCCTGATGATAATTCGCTTATATTGTTGTCAGACGGAAGTTGCATAGTAACAAGAAAGGATAAAAGTAGGTATGTTTTTTCTTATTACGGACAATTAAAAGAGATAATCGATTTAAACGGGAATAAGATAATCTTCAAATATAACGCGAACCATGAACTGACAAGTATTACAGATGGGTATGGAAGAAGTATATCTATTACGAATAATAGTGGGAGGATTATTAGAATAGTTGATCCGATAGGTAGAGAATATCAATACGGGTATGATGGTGAAGGCAGATTATCAGAGGTGACAGATGCAGAAGGAGTAACCGTAAGGTACAATTATAGTGGTAATCTTATTACGGAAATCGTTAAACCGGATGGTAGCAGCAGGAAGTATAGGTATTCTGAATTGAACGGCAGGATGGTAATGGTACAGAGCATCGATGAAGAGGGAAACAGTGAGTATTTTCGTTATTTTCCTTCTGAAGGCTACACGGAATACGAGAATGCCTCCGGTATAGTTGAACGCTACTATTATAATAAGGATAAGCTTAATACAAAGATAGAACATTCTGATGGTAGCTATGTGGAGATGGAATACGATGACAACTATCATCTTATAAAGAAAACAGATGAGCTTGGCAGGGAGTATAGCTACAGCTATGGTTCCGGAGGCAATCTGTTGGAAAAGATAGACCCCGAAGGTAATAGTGAAAGGTGGGAATATAATGAGTTTAACAAGGTAATCTCATATACGGATAAAGCCGGTAATATAACCAGTTACAGTTATGACAGTAAGGGTAACTTGATTTTGATAAGGTATCCTGATTCGACAGAGGAGTCATATGAATATGATGAGTTCGGACGATTAACAAAATATATAGATCAAAATGGAAACGGCACAAGTTATGAGTATGATGACAATGGATATATATCGTTAATCAGGGATGCAAACGGGGGGATTAGGAGATTTGAGAATGATGCCGTAGGAAATATTGTAAAAACAGTGGAGGCTACCGCAAATGAGACGGAGTATAGATACAATAAAGACGGGAAAGTGACAGAGGTACTGTACAGTGATGGTAGTAGCGAGAAGTATAGTTATAACAACAGGAAAGACCTTATTGAAACAATAGATCGAAATGGGAATAAAACTGAGTTTAAATATGATAAGAGACATTTACTTATTAAAGTGGTGAATGCAATAGGAGAAAGTGTTGAATATAAATACCGTGGTGACGGTAAGATGGAGGAGAAGGTAATAGATGGCAAGAATCATACTCTATACGGATATGATGCCAGAGGCTGGCTTATCAGTAAGACTCAGGAAGAAACCGGTGTAACTACAGGGTATGAGTATGACAAAGCCGGAGAGCTTACGGCAGTCATAGATCCCGAAGGTAACAGGACGGAGTATGGTTATACAGTTACTGGAAAGATAAGTGAGGTAAGGGATGCTAATGGTAATACAAGGGAAATAGAATACAATGAAATAGGAAAAATAGCTTTTGTTACTGACAGGCTTGGAAACAGAAGAAATTATGAATACGATGAACTTGGAAGGCTAATACGAGTTATTGATCCGTTGTTTAACGAGGAGAGGTATTCATACGATAAGAGAGGAAATCTGGTTAGTTTTACGAACAAGTTAGGCAATGTAAGAGAGTATGAGTATGATAAACTTAACAGGTTAAAGGCTATAACGGATGAAGAGGGAAACAAAGAGAGATTTGAATATGATTTGATGGGACGAATGGTTTCCAGGACAGATAAGAGAGGGAATAGAAAGTTATTCAAGTACGACGGTTTGGGAAGGCTAATAGAGGTAACGGATGCACTTGGAGGCAAGAAAAAATATAGCTATGATTATGATGGGAATGTATTAAGTGTGACGGATGAGAATGGAAATAAGAGGGTATTTGAGTATGACGGTCTTAACAGGGTAAAGAAAGAGATTGATCCCTATGGTGCTGAAACGAAATATGAATATAACTATCTGGGAAAACTAGCCAGTGTAACGGATGCGCTTGGGAATAAGAGGGAATACGAATATGATGAACTTGGTAGGCTAATAAAGGAGGTTAATCCTCTCGGTGATTATAAGAGTTATAGGTATGATAAGAACGGAAATCTCATAGAGGAAAAAGATGAACTTTCAAGACCGACTATATATACGTACGATTCCCTTAACAGGCTTGTAAAGAAGAAAGATGCATTGGGTGAAGAGATAGAATACAGATACGATGCTATGGGGAATGTGGTAAAAGAAATTGATGTCAAGGGGAATGTATACGGGTATGAATATGACAGACTGAACAGGTTGGTTAAGGAGATAAACAGGCTTGGGAATGAAGAGAGCTACAGATATGATGCAGTTGGGAACCTTATAGGTAAGAAGGACTTTAAAGGTGAAGAGACAAGCTATAGTTATGATAAGTTAAACAGGCTAAAAGAGGTAGTGTATGGGGATGGTAGCAAAAAAAGCTTTAGTTATGACGCTGTGGGGAATATAATAAGAGCGGAGAAAGGAAGCGGAGTTCTTGAATATGAATATGATGCTAATAACAGGCTGGTAAGAGTGAAGGACCTTGAGTTGGGAAAGGAAATAAGGTATGAGTATGATGCAAGAGGGAACCGGACAGGGATTAAGGTGGAAGGAGAGAGTAAAGGGGTTAGTTACGGATATGGGAAGATGAATGAAGTTGTTTCGGTAAGAGGAGCTGATGGAGGAGTGACGGAATATGAGTATGATAAACTTGGAAGGGAGATAAAGAGGAAACTTCCCAGCGGAATAGTAACGGAGAAGATATATGATGCTGCTGGCAGGATAAAGGGTATAATAAACATGGAAGAGAAAGGATGGGGGCGAGGTAGGAGGCTAAAATCATATGGCTATATATATGATAAAGCTGGTGAACGGATATATCAGGTAGAAGGAGACGGGGGGATAACGGCATATAAGTATGATATGCTGGGGCGTGTTAAGGAGGTAGAGTATCCGTGGAGTAGTGGCAAG
>Ga0256830_1003058_pt1 | contig 10645 bp, 8 predicted proteins | sample 128326metaG_FD_190537 | JGI IMG/M metagenome (GOLD analysis project Ga0256830, IMG submission 190537) | Hydrothermal vent microbial communities from Lau Basin, Pacific Ocean - 128-326 | ecosystem: Environmental > Aquatic > Marine > Hydrothermal vents | place: Pacific Ocean: Lau Basin | collected...
CGGGTGGGGCAGGTTGGGTATGTTGAGGAGAAGATCCCTGAGCCCCTCCTCGCATTCGGCGACCTCCCTGTCGAGGGACTTTATCCTCGCGGAAACCTCCTGCATCTCCGCTATGAGCCCGGAGGCGTCCTTCCCCTCCTTCTTGAGCCTGCCTATCTCCTCGGAGGTCCTGTTCCTCTTCTCCTTGAGCCCCTCCACCTCCTTTAGGAGCGCCCTGCGCCTTTCATCGAGCTCCCTGAAGGGGGAGAGGTCTATGCCTTCGTCCCGCGTCTTGAGCCTCTTTTCAGCCTCTTCGAGGTTCTCTCTCAGGTACCTTATATCCAGCATCTTCTCTTGTCCCGCCGCGCCTGTTTCTTGAAGATGCACGCAGACGCGCCTCCCTGCGTGCGCTTCACCCGTTACAGGCGGGGCTTCAAAACGTGTTTTAAGCGGTCGATAAGGGGCAACAGCCCGCCCTGGAAAAATTTAAACCTTTTTCCATCTCTTGTAAAGGTTGTTTTCAACGCCGAGGGAGTCGAGTATTTTGCCGACGACGAAACACACCATATCATCGACCGATGCGGGCCCGTGGTAGAAGGCGGGCATTGCGGGCAGTACGGTAACCCCCATCCTTGCGAGCTTCAGCATGTTTTCGAGGTGTATGGCATTCAAGGGGGTTTCCCTGGGCACAACGACCAGCCTGCCCCCTTCTTTCAGCACGCAGTCCGCGGCCCGTTCTATGAGGTTCGTGGATACACCCGAGGCGATCCTCGCCAGCGTACCCATGGAGCACGGGCAGATCACCATGGCCCTGTGCTGGGAGGATCCGCTCGCAAGCGGGGATGAAAGCTCGTCGGAGGGTGTATAAGAGAGCGTGCCCTCGAGCCGTTCGGTTCCGTGCCGATCGAGGTATCCCCTTATGATACCTGCCACGTCACCTCCCTTGCAGTCGACCCCGGCCTCCTCTTCAAGGAGCAGAAAACCGCAAGGGGAGATGAGCATATCCACACGATCCCCCCTCCTCAAAAGTTCCCCCACGAGCCTGAGCCCGTAGGCCGCCCCGCTTGCGCCCGTAAGCGCCACCGTATAAGAAGCCAAAGATCCTCCAGTCGTTTAATGGTTGTGCTGACAGGTTCCGTAGGACCGGCAGGCAGAAATTTGCCCGGTACCAGGCGGTACCGGGCCTGTAGACTCAGGGCTCTTTCCCCTGGATATCATTCCTTCAGGTCTATCGCCACGTAAAGGACACTGGATCCTCTCCGGATGAGGAAGAGCACCACGTCTTTCTTCTTGAGGACCTCCTTGAGCCGGCGCTTGAACTCCCTGACATCCGACACAGGGCGCCGGTTCACCTCCTTAATGATGTCGCCGCGCCTGATGCCGGCATTTGCGGCTGGACTGCCGCGCCTTACGGTGTGAACCAGGACCCCGCTCGTGTCCTTGAGGTTGAACCTCTCCGCGAACTCCGGTGTGATGTCCTGGACGATGATGCCGAGCTTCTTGCCCGAGGCGAGCTCGTCGGCCTCTTCCACCCTGGCCTCCTTGTCCTCACGTTTCTTGCCGATCTTTACGAAGAGGACCTTCTCCTTGCCGTCCCTTATGACCTTGACCTTGACCTTCTTGCCCGGCGGTGTTGCGGCGACCGTTCTGGGCAGGTCGTTGAGCTCGCCTATCGGCTTGCCGTCGAACTCGATTATGATATCCCCGGGCTTTATGCCGGCCTTCTCCGCGGGATCGCCCGGTACGACCGAGGAGACGAGCGCGCCCTTGATCTCCTTGAGCCCGAAGGACTGTGCCAGCTCCGGCGTCACATCCTGTATGGTGACACCGATCCAGCCCCTGGTGACCCTGCCCTCCTCCTTGAGCTGGACCAGGACCTCCTTCACCATGTTTATGGGGGTTGCGAAACCTATGCCCTGGCCGCCGGCGATTATGGCGGTGTTTATGCCCACGACCTCGCCCTTCTGGTTGAAGAGCGGCCCGCCGCTGTTACCAGGGTTGATGGACGCATCGGTCTGGATGAAGTTGTCGTAAGGGCCTGCGCCGATGACCCTGCCCTTCTGGCTCACTATCCCGGCGGTCACGGTGCCGCCCAGGCCGAAGGGGTTGCCTATGGCAAGCACCCACTCGCCTATCTCGAGCCGGTCCGAGTCGCCGAGGGTCGCCGCGGGCAGATCCTCTCCGGCGTCTATCTTTATGAGCGCCACGTCGAGCTTGGCATCCTTGCCGATGACCTTGGCCTTGTACTCCTTCTTGCTGTTTGCGGAGAGCGTGACGATGATCTCGGTGGCGTTCTCGATGACGTGGTTGTTCGTGAGTATGTAGCCTTCCTTGTTTATTATGAACCCCGAGCCCAGGCTCTGCCTCTTGAACTCCCTCTCCCGGTCTCCGAAGAACCTGAAGAACTCGTCGCCGAAGAACTCCTCGAACGGTGTCCTGAACTCTGGGAACGGCACCATGGGCCTCCCCTTGACCACCTGTGTCGTGGATATGTTGACCACCGTGGGCATGAGCCTCTTCGCCAGTGCGACGAACGACGGAAGCCCGGCGGAAGACACCTCCTTTGCCGAAGGCTCCTTCCAGAAGTCCTGTGCGTCGGTCGGACCGGTTATGTCGAGCCTTGTCGTGACCGCCACGCCCACAAAGACAGAGACGAGGGCCACGAGCACAAGCGTCTTTATTCCGAACCTTTTATGTTTCGTATCCATTGATAGTGTCCTTGTGAAAAGGGGAAGGCTGCCCCTAACCGGCCTTTGCGCAGAACTTCATGCGAAGGTCGTAGAGGATGTTTTCGATGAGGGCCGACTCGGCCTCGGTAAGGTTTCCCTTTGTCTTCTCCTCAAGCATAGCGAGTATGTCAATGGTATGCCTGGCAAGCGTCCGGTTTACTTCTTTCTTTTTTGTCTCCGGGTTTTCTATCTCGCCGAGGTGCATGAGAGCGGATGTGGACAGGGAAAGGATAAAGGTGGAAAAGTCTGCCGGAGGAAGCGTCTGCTCTTCCGGGCCCGGCTGCTCCCCTGTGCGGACCTTCTCCGTACCGGCCTCTGCGGCGCCCTCGCCTTGTTTTTCAGTGGACCTCTTCTCTTCTTCCATGACCACGAACAAACCGGCAGGCTACTCTACATCCACCTTGATATGTCTCGAAACCGGTTCCTTTGCCTTGGGTGCGACTATCTCGAGCACGCCGTCACAGTAGCTCGCCTTCACGCCGTTCTTGTCTATCACGGCCGGAAGGGTAAAGGTCCTCTGGAAGGTGCCGTAGGAGCATTCCATCCTGTGGTAGTGCTCGTCTTCAAACTCCGTCCGGAGTTTCCTCTCGCCCCTGAGGCTCAGGACGTCGTCCTTTATCTCAACATCCACCCCGTCGATATCGATCCCGGGCAGTTCGATCTTCAGTATGACGGCATCGTCCGTCTCGTAGATGTCGGTAGGAGGAGACCACACGCACGTTGACGGCTCCTCAAGGCCCTCGCACATCGAGAGCGCCTCGTCGAATATGCGCGTGATCCTTTCCTGCAGGAAGAGAAGGTCCTTAAAGGGTGTTCTCTTAACAAAAGCCAAGCAAAGCCCCTCCCTGAGACGTAAGCGGGGTCTTCGGGTGCAGGGAAGTTCAGATCCCATGCGCCGGATAACCCGGCGGCAAGATACGGGAAGTACTCAGACCCCGTAACTTCATGATATTTGATTTCTCGCCGCTTGTCAAGAAAAGGGCTCGCTCAGACACCGGCCTTCTCCGCGACCCCGGTCCCGGCCTTTGACAACACGACCTTGCCGTCGACCACGTCCACGACCACGGTGTCCTCCTCCCGGAACTCGCCCTCGAGGATCTTTGTTGCAAGGGGGTCCTGTATCTCGCGCTGCAGGAGCCTCTTAAGCGCCCTTGCGCCGTATGTCGGATCGTAACCCGTATCGGCGAAGTGCTCGCGGGCCCTGTCCGTGAGATCGAGTTTTATCTTCTTGTCCTTGAGGAGCTTCCTTATGCGTTCCACCTGGATGTCGACGATATCCTTCATCTGTTTCCGCGTAAGCGGATGGAAGATTATCGTATCATCGACCCTGTTGAGGAACTCGGGCTTGAATGTGCTGCGCAGGACCTCCATGACCCTCTGCCTTATCTCCTCGTAGTCCTTCTCCTCGAGCTCGGTTATGTACTGGCTGCCGAGGTTGGAGGTCATGATTATGACCGTATTCCTGAAGTCCACGGTCCTGCCGTGGCCGTCTGTGAGCCTTCCGTCGTCGAGTATCTGAAGGAGTATGTTGAACACCTCGGGGTGGGCCTTCTCTATCTCGTCGAAGAGAACCACCGAGTACGGTCTCCTCCTTACGGCCTCGGTCAGGTAGCCGCCTTCCTCGTATCCCACGTACCCCGGAGGAGCACCTATAAGCCGCGCCACGGTATGCTTTTCCATGAATTCGCTCATATCGAGCCTGACCATGGCCCGCTCGTCGTCGAAGAGAAACTCTGCAAGCGCCCTCGCGGTCTCGGTCTTTCCCACGCCTGTGGGGCCGAGGAAGATGAAGGATCCTATGGGACGGTTCGTATCCTGCAGCCCGGCCCTCGCCCTTCTGACCGCGTTGGCGACCTTCTGAAGGGCCTGGTCCTGGCCCACGACCCTCTTGCGCAGCTCGTCCTCCATCCTCAGGAGCTTCTCCCGTTCGCCCTCCATCATCCTTGATACCGGTATGCCGGTCCACTTGGAGACGACCTCAGCCACGTCCTCTGCGTCCACCTCCTCCTTGAGCATCCTCTGGGCGCCCTGGAGCTTTTCGAGCTCCTTCTGGTCCTCTGAAAAGGCCTTCTCGAGCTCGGCCAGGCGTCCGTACTTAAGCTCGGCGGCCCTGCCCAGGTCGCCGGCCCTCTCTGCCTGCGCCGCCTGGACCTTGACCTCCTCTATCTCCTTCTTCCTCTTCCTTATGCGGTCTATTATCTCCTTCTCCTTCTTCCACTGAGCCTTGAGCACCTCGCTCTTGCCCCTGAGCTCCTCGAGCTCCTCCTCTATCTTCCGGAGCCTCTCCATGGACTGCTTGTCGGTCTCCTTCTTGAGCGCCTCGCGCTCTATCTCGAGCTGTATTATGCGACGCTCGATCTCGTCTATCTCGGTGGGCATGCTGTCTATCTCTATCCTCAGGCGCGAGGCCGCCTCGTCTATGAGGTCTATGGCCTTGTCCGGAAGGAACCTGTCGGTTATGTACCTGTTCGAGAGCGTGGCAGCCGCGACTATCGCGGAGTCGGCTATCCTCACGCCGTGGTGCACCTCGTAGCGCTCCTTGAGCCCCCGCAGTATGGCGATCGTGTCCTCCACCGACGGCTCGCCCACGTAGATGGGCTGGAACCTCCTCTCTAGCGCCGCGTCCTTTTCGATGTACTTGCGGTATTCATCGACGGTCGTTGCGCCGACGCACTTGAGCTCGCCCCTGGCGAGCGCGGGCTTGAGCATGTTGGAGGCGTCCATAGCGCCCTCGGCCGCCCCGGCCCCGACCAGTGTATGGAGCTCGTCTATGAAGAGGATCACCTCCCCGCCGGCGTCCGCTATCTCCCTCAGGAGCGCCTTGAGCCTGTCCTCGAACTCGCCGCGGTACTTGGTCCCGGCAATGAGCGCGCCCAGGTCCAGGGCAAGGAGCCTCTTGTCCTTGAGCGCATCCGGGACGTCACCCGCCACTATCCTCTGTGCAAGACCCTCCACTATGGCGGTCTTTCCCACGCCGGCCTCACCGATCAGCACCGGGTTGTTTTTGGTCCTTCTCGACAGCACCTGGATGACCCTGCGGATTTCGTCGTCCCTGCCTATGACCGGGTCGAGCTTGCCGGAGCGGGCGAGCTCCACGAGGTCGCGCGTGTACTTAGTAATGGCCTGGTACTTCTCCTCTGGCGACTGGTCGGTTACCCGCTGGGAGCCGCGTATGGAGCTCATGGCCTTGAGCACGTTCTCCCTCGTTGCTCCCTGCGAGTTGAGGAGCCTTCCCGCCTCGCTCTTTGTATCCGCGGCTGTTGCGGCGAGTATGTGCTCGGTGGATATGAACTCGTCCTTGAGCGCCCGGGCCTCCTTCTCGGCCTCTTCGAGCACCTTCTTGAGGGCGCCGGAGAGGTATACCTCTCCGGGGGCGCCGTATACCTTGGGGAGCTTCCCTATGGCTTCCCTAAGCTGGTCCTTCAAGAGCGTTATGTTGACGCCGATCCTTTCGAGGATCGGAACGACGATGCCGCCTTCCTGGTCCAAGAGGGCCAGCAGCATGTGCTCTGGCGTTATCTCCTGCTGGTTCGCATCCCCGGCTATGCGCTGGGCGTCCTGCAGGGCCTCCTGGGATTTTATGGTAAACCTTTCGAGTCTCATGGATCGGTTTCTCCTTCCACACACCGGTCGTACGGTGTGTTGTTCATCGATAATGTAAACATAACGAACCTACCTATAAATCTATGCCCGCCCGGGAGTTTTGTCAAGGAAGAGGGAGAGATCGAAGCCTTCGGCGGCTAATCTTCACGCGATGCATCTTCGAGATACGGCCGTACGGACGATAAGATCTTGTACTTTTTGTTTGATGTTTTTATAATGTGCCGATGTGTGATCCACCGGGCTCTTCACAGCACGTACGGGTCCTTCCCGCCCCCGAACCGGCAGGCCGTCCTGTACACACCCTTCGATCCGGTGTTTCCTTTTCTTATTCATATGCACCCCATACACCGTAACACCTAACCTGGCAGGCGCCCCGGCTTGCCGAAAACCGAAGGAGGGAGCACCATGCCGAACACTTCTGTACGGACGCCTCACCTGACCAGACGAACAGCGATCCCGTTTTATCCACCCGTAAAGATCAAGGCCGACGGCGCCTTCGAAGGGGGAGGGGCAAAGGGCTTCTGTTACCTCGGCGCCCTCGATGCGCTATCAAGGGCCGGGATATGGTTCAAGAGGGTGTCCGGCTGTTCCGCAGGCTCCATAACAGCGGCCCTGGTTGCAGCCGGATACAGGGTCGACGCCAACTACAGGATCGATCTGTCCGAGCCGTCTTTGGCCGCAAGGATGGTGTCGCCGCCGCCGAGGCTTACACCCAGCCCGCACAACTCGCTAAACAGGATCATATTCGAGGACAGCTACGAGCGCATGTACGACCTTGCACGGACGATATCGACCCGCGAGATAAGCGCAAGCTGGACAAAGAGACTCTTCGACAGGGTGGTCCCTGCGAACGCCGTCCTTGCCCCGCTGAGGGGGCTCAGGGAGCTTGTTGACCGGCTACCCCGCGGCTTCAGGAACGACGCCGAAAGGATCCGGGCGAGAAACAGTATCCGCAAATGGCTCAAGAACTCGAGCAACGTGCCTCCGCTCGGCCTCGAGCACAACCTGGCCGAGGCCGTTGCCGACGCAATCGTCAACACCGCCCGATGGGTCGTCAACCCAGTTGCCGACGCCATGCGTGACAGCGTCCTCGATCTGCTGGACTTCATACCGAGCGACGTCAGCCAGAGGCTGCTCGTGGAGCTCTACACGACCCGCGCCTCGGACCCGGATCCCGTAAGGTTCGCCAAGGCCGTTTTCCGCGAAGGCTTCACCATAGTCGAAAGGGGGGGCATTCTGGCCGGGGATTACTTCAGGGAGTGGCTTGAAGGGCACCTCCAGGCCCGTTACCGGGCTGACCACCCCCGCTCACGCGGCGGAAGCGCCGACGGCCACATCGCTTTCAAGGACCTGCCCATGGACCTCTGCGTGGCCGCCTACTGCCTCGACTGCAACGAGATGATCTATTTTTCACGCAAGACCACGCCGAATTACTCGGTCAGCGAGGCCGTTAGGCGGTCCATGAGCCTTCCTGTAATCTTCGTGCCCCGCAGGCTCAACGAGGGGTATTCGGGCAGGGTCCCCCGCTCCCTGAAGAGGCATGCCACGCACCTGATAATAGACGGCGGCATCAGGGTAGACCTGCCGGCCTGGGTCTTCAGGGACAGGAAAGGTGCGTACATGGACTTAAGGGAAAACGACCTGCTCGTGTGCTGCAAACTCGACGAGCTCAAGGGCATGCCCGAGAAGTCCGCGGCCGGCATTCCGGTAGCCGAGGACATCAAGGCCCCGCGCTTTGACCCGCGCGACCTTCTGGGCACGGTCATCCCCCCAGACTCGGGCGTAAACCCCGAGGACCTCCTCCCTCCGGGCGTGCGTATAATGACGAGGATGGTCGCTCCCACCATCGAGGCCCTCTCGAGCAGGGAAGAGGAGATAAAGTCCTATATACTGACGTGGAAGAAGACGGCCCTCGTGGATATCGGTGTAAAGGACATGGCAGGGGCCGACCCGAGGCCGATGATGTTCAACATATCGAGGAAGGGCAAGAAGTGGATGGCCAAGAGCGGATGGGACGCTGCGATGGAATGCCTTAAGGGACTTGAGCAGGGCATACGCGGCAGGCTTGCCATACCACCCGACGACGTGGACCCGTACGGGCCTGAGAGGTGATGCAAAGGCGCGCGGCAGGCGCTCTTTTCGCCGCGCGCCTCTCACCCCATGTCCCCGAGTTCATACTGGAGTATGGAGACGACCGATATGGCCGCGGTCTCTGCCCTCAGTATCCTCGGACCGAGGCCCACCGGGCGGAACCCTTCACCTTGGGCCTCCTCGACCTCGGCCTCTGTGAAGCCGCCCTCGGGGCCCACGAGCGCCGCCACGCTTCGCGGCCTCCGCCCCTGTCCGAGCACACCCCTCAGGCCCGCAACACCTTCGCCCTCGTAGAATACCACCTTCAACTCCCAGTCCCGCAGCCTGAGGGCCTCGGTGAACCCCGTGAGGTCGATCCGCGGCAGCACGCACCTTCCGCTCTGCTTCGCCGCCTCCACGGCCACCCTTCGAAGCCTTTTAAGCTTCCTCAGTAAACCCTGTGCGTCCGGCCTGGGCACCGTCCTTGAAGCGGTAAAGAATACGATCCCGCTTACACCGAGCTCCGTCGCCTTCTGAACGACGAGCTCCGGCCTGTCACCCTTTATGAGGCCCTGAAGGAGGGTGATCCCGAGCCGGCTCTCGCTCCGGCATAGCCTCGAGCCGTTTATCCGCACCCTCGCCGCATCCCTGCCGATCGATTCGATCGTTCCCTCGAACTCGAGCCCGCTGCCGTTGAAGAGCACGACGTTCCGGCCTGCGGAGAGCCTGAGCGCCCCCTTCAGGTGACGGAGCTCCTCTCCGCGTATCTCGGCGTACGGCCGGTCCGGCCCTATATCCTCCACGAAGAACCTGCGCGCCATGTTCAAACCTTCCTCAGGAGCAACGCCGCCCACTCTCCACTCCTCAACACCCTGTACGGCTTCAATCCCCCGGCCGCAAAACCCCTCTTCACCTCTTCGGCCTCCTCCTTGAGTATCCCTGAGAGGAGGAGGAAACCCTCAGGCCGCACCTTTCTCGTGAGAAGGGGCCTCAGCTCGAGGAGCGTTTTCGACTGTATGTTGGCGACAACCAGCGTGAAAAGCCCCGGGATCTCCTCGAGGGGCCTCTTGGTCAGCGCGACCTTCACGTTGTTGAGCCTTGTGTTCTTCCGTGCATTGGATAGTGCCGCGGGGTCAATGTCGATGCCCGTGGCCTTCCTTATCCCGAGCTTCATCGCGGCTATTGCGAGTATGCCGCTTCCGGTGCCCACGTCGAGAAGCGTGCACCCGGCCCTCTCGAGCGGGGCATTACCGCCCCTGAGGAGGAGCGAGATCCCCCTGAGGCACAGCCGCGTGGAAGGATGACTCCCGGTTCCGAAGGCCATGCCTGGGTCTATCTCTATCACTACCTCACCCTTTCTTCCCTTCGCCCTGCTCCATACCGGCCTTACGAGAACCCCCCCTGACCTCACGGGCCTGAGGAACCTCTTCCACCTCTCCTGCCAGTTGATCTCTGTGTACGGGAGAAACGAGACACTCCAGCCGAGCCTTCGGAGCCGCTCCCTCAACGCCCGTGGGCCGTCCTGCGGGGCGGACCGAAGGTAGGCGGTCAGGCCGGAGCATCCGGCGGTTTCGGACGGCCCGGCCGGTTCGTCCTCGAGCACACCGGGGCTTCCGGCGTCTATAAGAAGCCTTATCGCCTCGTCCCTGGTCCCGTACGGTCCCTGGGCCCTTACCTCAATCCATGCCATTGATACGAGACCTGTTCCGTTGATCTCCCGGTATCGAAGCCCCGGGCGGCCGGGTGAGGGGAGCGAGACCGTGCCTTGAGAGGCGTTCGATGCCCTGGGCCGAGGGGCGCTCTGCCCCGGCAACGCCCCGGCCGTCCGTCAGGACCTCATGTTGACGAACTGAAGGGCTATGTCCATATCCCTTGCCTTGAGCGCCGAGATGACCTCCTGCAGGTCGTCTATCTTCTTGCCGCTGACCCTCAATTGATCGCCCTGTATCTGTGCCTGCACCTTGAGCTTAAGCCCCTTTATGAACTTCACGATCTCCTTGCACTTGTCCTGCGATATCCCCTGCCTCACCTTTATGGTCTGTCTTTTCATCCCGCCCGCCGCGTCTTCGACCTTTCCGTACTCCAGGGCCTTGAGCGGGACACCGCGCTTTGCGAGCTTTGATTGGAGCACGTCTATGACGGCCCTCAACTTGTGGTCGTCGTCGCCTACGACCGTGATCTCCCCTTTCCTCTCCCACCTTATCTCGCTCTTCGATCCCTTGAAGTCGTAGCGGTGACCGATCTCCTTTATCGCCTGGTTGACC
>Ga0256830_1003059_pt1 | contig 10642 bp, 7 predicted proteins | sample 128326metaG_FD_190537 | JGI IMG/M metagenome (GOLD analysis project Ga0256830, IMG submission 190537) | Hydrothermal vent microbial communities from Lau Basin, Pacific Ocean - 128-326 | ecosystem: Environmental > Aquatic > Marine > Hydrothermal vents | place: Pacific Ocean: Lau Basin | collected...
GAGCCGCAGCGCTTCCGGGTCATCGACGCGGCGCAGGATTACCAGGCGGTGCAGGCGCAGCTGGCGCGGGAGCTGGATGCCCTGATGGCGCGCTGCCCGTAGCCCGTAGGGTGGGGTGAATGCAGTGAACCCCACCATGACGCCCTGTGGTATTTCCTATTCACCGCAAAGACGCAGAGGACGCAAAGAAAGGCTTTCCGATGGTTTCCCCTTTGCGGTCACTGTATCTTTACGGTCTGCGTTGAAGACAGCGCGGCTGAACGGTGGGGTTCGCTTCGCTCACCGCCACCCTACGGGGATACCCGATACGGCGGCTGCGGAACCCATCGAAGCACAAGATAGCGAATCATATTAACAATATTAAATAACCTTATGATATAAATAGACTATGTATCCTTGGCTGGAAGCAAACTGGCAACGCCTCATGCAGGCTCGAAAAGCCGGTCGGCTGCCGCACGCCCTGCTGCTCAGCGGCCCGGAAGGCGCCGGCAAGGGGGGCTTTGCGACCGAGCTGGCCGCCTCCTTGCTGTGCCGTCGGCCGCGGGACGACGGTGAGGCCTGCGGGCGGTGCCCCGCCTGCCAGTTGTTTGCAGCGGGTACGCACCCGGATTTCTTCCGCATTGAACCGGAAGAGGCGGGCAAATCCATCAAGGTGGATCAGATCCGTCAGCTGTGCGGTGAACTGGCCATGACCAGTCATGCGGCCGGCCGCAAACTGGCCATCATCGAGCCGGCTGACGCCCTCAACGCCAATGCAGCCAACAGTCTCCTCAAGACACTCGAGGAGCCGACCGATAACACCCTGATTATGCTGGTAACCTCGGTACCGCGCAGACTGCCTGCGACGATCCGCAGCCGCTGCCAGCAGCAGCGGCTGCCGTTACCGGATACGGATACCGCGCAGCGCTGGCTGGCCACCCAGGTGGAAGATGCCGGCCAGGTGCAGGCGCTGCTGGCCATGGCGGGTGGTTCGCCGCTGCGGGCGATGGTACTGCACGCGGCCGGCATGCCGGAACGCTACCGGCACTGGACGGAGCAGGTGCTGGCGGTGGCGACGCGCACGGCCGACCCGGTCAGCGTGGCGGCGGAATGGAACAAGGAGCAGACACCCGACAGCCTGACGTGGTTCAGGCGCTGGCTGCAGGACCTCATCAGGCACCATCAGGCGGGCGTCGACACGGGCGCGGGTGAGCAAACAGGCAGTTTGCAGCGCTTGCCGGAATCGGTAGACTGTCGGTCGATACACGAGCAGCTGGACCGGGTAGGCGATGCGCTGAACCAGTGGTCGGCGGGTCTGAATCATCAGCTGTTACTGGAGGCGGTTCTCATCAACTGGGCGGAGATCTGGCAGACAGGGGCTCGCGGATCTGCCTCCGGGCAAAACCAGGACGTTTAGGGCATGGCAAGGCAACCCAGTAAATCCCGGCAAGGCATCTTGTCGCTGACAATCAAGGACAAGAGTGCCCTGTATGCCGCCTATATGCCGTTCGTCAAGAACGGCGGCCTGTTCATCCCCACCAACAAGAGCTACCAGCTCGGCGACGAGGTCTTCATGCTGCTCACCCTCATGGATGAGTCGGAGAAAATCCCCGTGGCCGGCAAGATCATCTGGATCACGCCCAAGGGCGCGCAGGGCGCGCGTGCCGCCGGTATCGGCGTGCAGTTCAGCGACCAGGACGGCGGTGCCGCACAGAAGAAGATCGAAACCTACCTGGCCGGCGCGCTGGGCGCCGACCGCCCGACCCATACCATGTAAGCGCGGCTGCCGCCGCGCCTCCAGCCTGCAAGGCCCGTCCCATGCTCGTCGATTCACATTGCCACCTCGACATGCTCGACCCGGAGCAGCTGCCGCTCAGCGAGGTGCTGGACAACGCGCGCGAGCAGGGTGTTGAACACATGCTCTGCGTAGCGGTCAGTATCGAGCGTTTCGGTCCCATGATGGAGCTGATCCGGCCCCACGCGCAGATCTCCGCTTCGGTTGGCGTACACCCGGACGGCAGCGGCGTACACGAGCCCGATGAGGACGAGCTGGTGGCGTTGGCCGGCATGGAGCGGGTGGTCGCGATCGGTGAGACCGGTCTCGACTATTTCCGCGTCGAGGGCGACACGGAATGGCAGCGCGAACGTTTCCGCCGCCACATCCGCGCGGCGCGCGCGGCCAAAAAGCCGCTGATCGTGCATACACGGGAAGCCAGGGAAGACACGCTGCGCCTGCTGCGCGAGGAAGGCGCCGCCGATACCGGCGGTGTACTGCATTGCTTCACCGAGGACTGGGACATGGCGCGCCGCGCCATGGACATGAACTTCCATATTTCCTTTTCGGGCATCGTCACGTTCAGGAACGCCCGGGCGCTGAAGGACGTGGCCCGCAGGATGCCGGCCGACCGCATCCTGGTCGAAACCGACTCACCGTACCTGGCACCGGTCCCCAAGCGGGGCAAGACCAACCAGCCGGCCTGGGTCCGTTACGTCGCCGAACACATCGCCGAACTGCGCGGCGAATCGCTGGACGACGTGGCGGAAACCACCACGCGCAATTTCCACACGCTGTTTTCAACGGACAGAGTAATATAAAAAACAATAAGATATATATTACAGTTAATATAATATATTAAGTATTTCAAATCCTTAAAGTCCTGCCGCCCCCGGTCGCTAACGTGTGAACCAGGACACAGTCTGAGCAAAAAGTGTCCGCCTGCGGGCCAGGCCCGTGGCCGTCGGTGCGGGACGTATCGTCCGATTCATTCACCGTCATTACCTTGAGCGCGTCAGGACGGCGCAGGGAGCCGAAGCGGATTCGAACACCGTTGCTCCGCCGCGTGTGGTGCATGGGAACCATGCTTGCCAGACAGGCCTGAAGGTGAACAGATGGAAAGAAGAAAGTCAGCGCGCAGACGCATTCTGGTCGACATCGAAATTGCCCGGCCCGGGGTCCGGCACTGTTCCGGTTACGCCGGGAACGTCAGCCGGGACGGCGTATCGGTGGTTCTCTGGGAGGGCGAACTGCCACCGGACCAGCATTCAGTCATACTCAACTTCAAGATCTGGACGGGTTCGGAGATCTTGTTCCGCAAGATCCACGCGCGGGTGCTGCGTGTCGAGGGTCAACGGGTCGCGCTGGCATTTGCCGAGCAGGACCTGGTGGCCAACGCCATCGTCCAGGATCTGCTGTTCTACAAGAATGCCGAACGCCGGCGGGCGGCGCGCCGGCCGCTGACGGGTGTGCTGGCGGCGGCCGACAACGCGCTGGCTCACACGACGTAGGTTTCCCCCGTAATGGTGGGGTTCGCTTCGCTCACCCCACCCTACGGGTGGTCGTGGGTAGGGTGGCGGTGAGCGAAGCGAACCCCACCGTTCAACGGCACTGTGGTGCAACATCACAGCCTTGGCGGTTAATATCGACCTAACGAAATAAACGGAACTTCCCTGCTACCACACCGCGGATAGCAACGTGCTTCCCGTCAATGCGCCGCATACAGCTGCTCTATGACGGACTGGTAGCGCTCGCAGACACGGTTTCTTTTCAGTTTCAGGGTCGGTGTCAGCAGGCCGTCCTCGATGCTCCAGGGCTCGAGCTGGCAGTTCACCCGCCGCACCTGGGCATAACCGGGGAAGGCTGACAGCCGCCGGGCGATGCGCTCCAGGATCACTTCGTTGAGACGTTCGCTCTTGCAGGACGCCGGGTCGTCCGGGTCGAGCCCCAGCTGTTTCGCCAGCGTCTGCCACTGTTCCGGGTTCAGCACCGCCAGCGCGGCGAGATAGGGGCGGTTGTCGCCGATCACCATGACCTGTTCGAACAGCGGATCCGTGGTGATGGCCATCTCCATGTCGGCGGGCGGCACTTTCTCGCCATTGGCGAGCACGATGATCTCTTTCAGGCGGCCGGTGATGTACAGGTGACCGTTTTCGATGCGCGCCTTGTCGCCGGTATGCAGCCAGCCGTCCTCGTCGATGATTTCGCGGGTGGCCTTCTCGTTGGCCCAGTAGCCCAGCATGACGGCGGGCGAACGCACGATCAGTTCCTCGTTTTCGCCGATACGGGCCTCGATCCCGTCCAGCAGCACACCGACGCTGGCCGGGTCATTGTCTTCGATGGCATTGACGCTGATGACCGGGCTGGTCTCCGTCAGGCCATAGCCCTGCAGCATGGGCAGGCCGAGGCCGATGAACACGCGCGCCACGGCTTCCGGCAGCGGTGCACCGCCGATAATGGCCATGTTCATGCGCCCGCCCAGCTTTGCCATCACTTTGCCGCCCACCAGCCTGTACAGCAGCGGCCACAGCAGCAGCAGGGGATGCCAGGCGGCCCGACCCTGCTGGTACTCGAAGCGTCGCCAGCCGGTGTTGGTGGCCAGCCGGAACAGGCCGCGCGCGACAGGCGACTTTTCTTCCAGGCCGGCCTGTATCTTGTTGTAGACGCGCTCGAAAATACGCGGCACCGATATCATCACCGTCGGCCGTACTTCCACAAGGTCGTCTGCAAGCTGCGGAATGGAACGGTTATAGGCCACGGCCGCGCCGGCCATGATGGGGAGGTAGTACCCCCCCGTGCGTTCCAGCGTGTGCGACAACGGCAGAAACGACAGGAACAGTTCGGTCGGCGCACAGGGCACTATCTGCAGGCTCTGCCAGGCATCCCACAGAATGTTGTAGTGGCTCAACATGACGCCCTTGGGCCGCCCCGTGGTGCCGGAGGTATAGACGATGGTGGCCAGTGTATCCTTGTCCCACTTGTAGGTCATGGGTTCGGCCTTGTCCGGCAGCCACTCGCCGACGCGCTTCAGGCGGGGTTCGGCCATTCCTCCCGTGTCTACATGTGACACGCTCAGCACCCGGTTCAGAAAACCCAGCCTGTCCCAGACCGTCTGCAGGCTGTCCCAGTGTTCCTGGTTGCCGATCAGCAGCAGCTTTGCACCGGCGTTCTGCAGCACATAGGCGACGTTCTCGGCGCGGTCCTGGGTGTAGAGGGGCACCACCACCAGGCCGTTGGCCAGCGCCGCCTGGTCGAACATCATCCATTCGGGACAGTTGTTCATCATTACCGCAACCCGGTCACCCGGCTGCAGATCCTCGCTGGCCAGCGCCGCCTGCCAGCGCGCGACATAGTCACCGGCCTCGCGCCAGCTCATATCACACCACTTGTCGGCGGCCTCGTCGTAGTAGCGGTAGGCCAATGCATCGGGCGTACGCCGTACCCGTTCCTGGAACAGGCCGCTCAGGGTGCCGGCCTGTTCCGGCGTGATGTAATCCGTGGGTGTGGTTTCATTCATTGTCGTTCTCCCGTGAACCCGGCCAGTACCTGCCAGCCGGCATCAGGTCTGAAGCGGGGGCCGTGCTGTTTCTCCAGGTCGCGCAGGCGCTGGTACAGCGTATCGGCACCGATGGTCTCTATATGGCGCACAGGACCGCCGCGGAAGGGCGCGAAACCGGTGCCGAACACCATGCCGCCGTCCAGCAGATCCTGGTCGTCCACTACCTTTTCACGGATGCAGGCCACCACTTCGTTGAGCATGCGCAGGATCATGCGGTCGGTGATCTCTCCGTCGGGATGAAAACCCTTGGGCAGCGCCGGCTTGACCGGTTTGCCTTTCTTGTAGCGGTAGAACCCTTCACCGCTCTTGCGACCCAGCCGGCCCTGCTCCACCAGTCCGCGCAGGCGCGGCGGCACCTCGACGCCCAGGTGCTGCGCCAGTATCTCGCCGACGTGCAGGCAGATATCCAGCCCCACCGTGTCGGCCAGCTCGATCGGACCCATGGGCATCCCGAACGCCACCGCCTGGCTGTCGATGGCGGCCGGCGGCACGCCTTCGTGTTCCAGTTCCACCGCTTCCAGCAGGTAGGGCATGAGAATGCGGTTGACCAGGAAACCGGGCGTGCTGGCCACCGGCAGGGGCAGGCGGTCGATGCGGCGTGTAAAGGCCGTGGCGCGGTTGACGACGTCGGTGTCCGTCGCCTCATCGCGCACAATTTCGACGAGCTGCATCTTGGCCACCGGGTTGAAGAAATGCAGACCCACCAGTCGCCGCGGTTCCGAAAGAACATCGCGCAGCTCCTGCAGGGGGATGCTGGACGTGTTGGTGGCAAGCACGGCATCGGCGCGCATGCGCGGTTCCAGCTGCCGGTAGAGGCTGCGCTTGGCATCGGCATCCTCGAAAATGGCCTCAATGACGACGTCGGCCTGTTCGACGCCCAGGCCCTGATCGTCCGGCATCAGGCGGTCCATGGCTTCCTGGACGGGGCGCGGGCGCTTGAGGCGCCGCTCGAACAACTGATGCGCCCGCTTGACCGCGGGTGCGATACGCTCCGGCGACTGGTCCTGCAGGGTCACCTGCATGCCTTTCAGTGCACACCAGGCAGCGATGTCGCCGCCCATGACACCGGCGCCGACCACGTGCACGCGCATGGGCCTGAAGTCACTTCGGCGTCCCAGCGCCTTCATCTTCTCCTGCAGGCCGAACACGCGGATCAGGTTCTGGGCCGTCGGTCCCGTGATCAGCCGCGCCACCGACTCCGCTTCGGCATGCAGCATGCCGCGCTGGTCATCACCGTGCGCCTGCCACAGGTCGATCAGGGCATAGGGGGCCGGATAGTGGTCCTTGCGTGCGCGTTTGGCGACCTGGTGACGGAATACCCTGGCCAGCAGCGGCCTTGCCCAGGCGTGGTTCCCCAGAGACTGGATACGGGTCGGGCGGTGCGGGAAGGGTGGATCGAGGATGACGGCGCGCGCCGCGGATTCCAGGTGCCGTTCGGGCACCGCGTAATCGACCAGGCCCATGCGCTTCGCCGCCCGCCCGGTCACGGTGCGGCCGCTCAGCATCAGGTCCATGGCATGCATGGGGCCGATCAGCGGCGTGATGCGCGCCGAACCGCCGAAACCCGGGTGGATACCCAGCCGTACTTCCGGCAGGCCCAGGCGCGTAGCCGGATCGTCGCGCGCGATGCGGTAACGGCAGGCCAGCGCCAGTTCCAGGCCGCCGCCCAGGCAGAAGCCGTGGATGAGGGCGACGGTGGGGAAGGACAGCGCCGCCAGCCGGTCGAACACTTCCTGGCCGCGGCGGATAGCGTCCAGCGCCTCGTCGTATTCGAGCAGTCGGGTGAACTCGTTGACGTCGGCGCCGGCGATGAAACCGTTCTTCTTGTCCGACAGGATGACCAGGCCGCGCGGCGACTTTTCCTCCAGGTCGAGGAGTTCGCGATACAGGGCTTCCAGCACGGAGGCCGACAACACGTTGGTACCCGAGCCGCTGCGGTCGACGTGCAGCCAGGCGATATTGTCGTCGTCGATGACGGTGTACAGGTCCCTGTTTTCTTCCGTTGTCATCAATCGACCCTCTCCAGCAGCATGGCGCCGCCCTGGCCGCCGCCGATACAGAGGCTGGTCATGGCGCGCCGCCGCTGCTCACGGTGCAACACCTTGAGGGCGTGCAGCACGATGCGCGCGCCGCTGGCACCGACCGGGTGGCCGATGCTGACGGCGCCGCCGTCCACGTTGAGGCGCGCCTCGTCGATGGGATGGAAGCCACCGTCGAGGCCGAGCTGAGTGCGACAGTATTCGTCGTCCTGCCAGGCGCGCAGACAGGCCAGCACCTGGGTGGCGAAGGCCTCGTTGATCTCCCACACGTCGATGTCATTGCTGTCGAGGCCGTTGCGCCTCAGGATCGGCGCCATGGCGTGCACCGGCCCCAGGCCCATCTGGCGGGGATCCAGCGCCGCCCACTGGCTGTCGACCACGCGTCCCAGCACCGGCAGACCGTATTTGCCGACCGCGTCTTCCGAAGCCAGGATGAGCCAGGCCGCGCCGTCGGTGATCTGCGCGCTGTTGCCCGCCGTCACCTTGCCGAACGGCTTGTCGAACACCGGTTTCAGCCTGGCCAGTTTCTCCATGCTGGTGTCAGCGCGCAGACCGTCGTCGGCGTCGTAGTAATGGCCGTCGCTGTCGTACAGGGTCTCTATCTCATCCAGATGGCCCTGTTCCCGTGCGGCGGCCAGCCGCTGGTGGCTGCGCAGGGCGAAGGCGTCCATCTCCTCGCGGCTGATGCCGAAACGCCAGGCCAGCTCCTCGGCGGTCTGGCCCATGTTCAGTTCCACGAGCGGGTCGGTGAGGCCGCACAGCAGGCCGATGACGGGCTTGAGGAAGGCGGGGCGGAAAGAAGCCAGCACCTTGAGGCGCGCGCCCGCTGTACGGGCGCTGTTGAGCGCCCCCAGCCAGGCGACCATGGCGGTGCCGAACAGCACCGGCGCGTGGCTCATGGCTTCGGTGCCGCCGGCCAGCACCAGCTCCGAGCGGCCGCTGGCGATGTCCTGTGCCGCGCAGTCCAGTGCCTGCAGACCGGAGGCGCAGTTGCGCTGCACCGTCCAGGCCGGTACCCGCTCGCCACAGCCGAGCCGCAGGGCCACGATACGGGCGATATTGACCTCGTTGGGCCCGCCCATGACACAGCCGAGTATGACCTGATCGAAACTGTCGGGGCTGAACGGCTGGCGCGCCAACAGGGCGCGGCCGGCCTGAAAGGCCAGGTCGGATGCCAGAAAGGGCCCGGGTTTGCCGCGTGCGCGCAGGAACGGACTGCGGCTGCCGTCGACTAGGTAGACCGGCCTGCCTGCGGCGAGCGGGTTGGGCTGTGTTGCCATGAGCGACTGTCCTCCTTCCAGTAGTCGGCGGGAAATTCGTCCACTGCGATGACCCGGCGGCGCGCAGCGACCGCTTCGCGCACCAGCACCGCGTCGCGCTCCTCGATGATACCGGCCGAAACGGCTTCGTCCAGGCACTGTTCCGGGTCACCCTGCGCAAGTTGACCACTGCTCATGGCGCGGCGCAAGTGAGTCAGCACCGGTTGTGCCGCGGTCGCCTTTTCCATCGCGTCCTCGAGTTGAGCCAATGACTCGTCCATGTCATCGGGTACGAACAACCCGTCGCTCAGGCGTTCGCGCGCCGCGCCCCAGCGCAGGATGACGCCGGCCGCACGTCGCGTCAGTTCATCGTCCGGCGACTTGTGGCTGCGCCCCAGCGGGAACAGGGTCCAGCGCAGCAGGCGGCCGACCAGCCGATCGGGCATGTTGTCGTACACCTCGAACAGGCGCTGTTGCATCCGGTGCAGCAGGTCGTCGAGGCTCCATTCGACCAGCGGCCAGTCCGCCTGCTGCCGGCCCTGGTCTTCGAAGCGCTTGAGCACGGCGCTGGCCAGGTACAGGTAGCTCAGCACGTCGCCCAGTCTGGCCGACAGGGATTCCTTGCGTTTGAGTGCGCCGCCCAGCGTCAGCAGGGCGGCCTCCGCCGTGACTGCGAAGGCGGCGCTCATGCGGGTGAGTTGCCGGTAGAAGTGCGCCTCTTCCCGGTCGGTCGGCGCCCGGGCGAAACGGGCGCCGCTGAGGGCATGGAAGACCGCGCGCGACAGGTTGCCCAGAATGAGCCCGACATGATCGAAGAACGCCCGGTCGAATGTCGACAGATCGCCCTGCTGCGCACTTTGCATTTCCTTCAGCAGGCAGGGATGGCAGCGGATGGCGCCCTGGCCGAATATGATCAGGCTGCGGGTGAGAATATTGGCGCCTTCCACGGTGATGCTGATCGGCATGCCCTGGTAGGCACGCGCCAGGTAATTGCGAGGCCCCATGCAGATGCCGCGACCACCGTGTATGTCCATGGCATCATCGACCAGCCTGCGCATGCGCTCGGTCAGGTGGTATTTGACGATGGCCGAGGCCACCGAGGGTTTCTCGCCGCTGTCGATGGCCAGCGTGGTGAGGCCGCGCGCGGCATCCATGGCGTAGGCGTAGGCGGCGATACGCCCGAGCACATCCGAGACACCTTCGAAACGGCCGATCGGCGTCTTGAACTGTGTGCGGACTGCCGCATAGGCGCCGGTGGCGCGCGCCACCAGCTTGGCGGCGCCGGTGCTGAGCGCCGGCAGTGAGATCGACCGCCCGTCGGCCAGGCATTCCATCAACATGCGCCAGCCCTGTCCGATGCGGTCCTTGCCGCCTATGATCCAGTCCAGCGGAATGAACACGTCACGGCCGCGATTGGGTCCGTTCATAAAGGCCTGGTTGAGCGGGAAGTGACGGCTGCCGATCTCGATGCCCGGGGTATCTGTGGGGATCAACGCCAGGGTGATGCCCAGATCCTCGTCATCGCCCAGCAGGTGATCCGGGTCGTAGAGCTTGAAGGCCAGCCCGAGCACCGTGGCCACCGGGCCCAGGGTGATATAGCGCTTCTCCCAGTCGAGGCGGATGCCGAGCTGTTCACGACCCTCGAACACCTGCCTGCAGACCATTCCCCGGTCGGGCATGGCGGCGGCATCGCTGCCGGCCTCCGGCCCGGTCAGGGCGAAGCAGGGCACTTCTTCCCCGCGTGCCAGGCGTGGCAGGTAGTGGTTTTTCTGCTCCTCGGTACCGTAGTGCAGCAGCAGCTGGGCGGGCCCCAGCGAGTTGGGCACCATGACCGTGACCGCGGCACTGATGCTGCGGGTGGCGATTTTCATCACCACGCTGGAGTGGCCGTGAGCCGAGAATTCCAGGCCACCGTAGGCCCTGGGAATGATCATGCCAAAAAAGCCCTTGCTCTTGATGAAGTCCCAGACTTCGGGCGGCAGGTCGTGCAGATTCTCGGTGATGTGCCAGTCATCGAGCATGCGGCACAATT
>Ga0256830_1003060_pt1 | contig 10641 bp, 9 predicted proteins | sample 128326metaG_FD_190537 | JGI IMG/M metagenome (GOLD analysis project Ga0256830, IMG submission 190537) | Hydrothermal vent microbial communities from Lau Basin, Pacific Ocean - 128-326 | ecosystem: Environmental > Aquatic > Marine > Hydrothermal vents | place: Pacific Ocean: Lau Basin | collected...
GGTGGCTCAAATTTTCTTACTTCCCGATATTGCGGTTCAGCGCGTCTTTGTACCTGTAATATTCAATAACGCCATTTTCCGTTATAGCGACGGGTACGGGCAAGTATTCCGACAATTCGCGAACCGCCTTATTGTCAATGTCAAATCTGATGACCGAAAAAACAAACAAAGAATAAAACATCGCGAACAAAAGAACGGCGGCCAAAAAAACAAGAACCGCGACGCCGATAACCGATAGCGAACGTTTCGCCGGAAACGGAACTTTTTTTCTTGGCGCGAGGCTTTTCCCGATTAAGGCGCCGCCCCTCTTCCGCGCCTCGTTATTTCTTCCTTGGCTATTCGGCGCCGTTGTTTTTCTCCGCGCTCTCGGCGGTGATGTCCTTTTTTGCTTGACGGCCGCCGGCTTGTTCGCCGACTTTCGCTTATTTTCTTTTTTGGCTTCCGCGTATTCTTCCTTCTTGCGAGGCAACGGCGGCCGGCTCTCATTCTTTTTCTTGCCTTCTCCGATGGCGCGCTTCACCTCTTCGGCGCTCCGGGCTTTTTCCGACTCGGATAATTCAATCTCCCCTTTTGTTTTGACGTTTTTTCCGTCTTTGAAAAACAACGGCGCGGAATCTCGCCGCGTTGGCGTTTTTGCCGCGTTATCTTTTTTTCGCCGCTTTTTGTCCCCGATGGCGTCCAAAATAATCTCGCGCGCTTTTTCTACATCCAAGCCGCCTATTTTTTTTGTTTTGTTGTTTGCTTCATCGGGCATACGCGAAAAAAAATAATTAATTACGGTTTTGGGGTCGCTTATCTTTCGGTTGTCTTATTTTACCCGCCAAAAAAGTATTTCCACCATCTTTCCGGATTACCGATTTTTTTTCGAGGTTCGGCCTTGTCCGATTTCTCCAAAGCGGGGATATTGTATATTGATTTTGCCAAGCCGGATTTGGCTTTACCGCTTGGCGAACTTAACTCTTCGGCGTTTTCAAGTCTCTCCGCGCCAACGGGCGCGGAAGAGTCGCCGCCGATATTAACCACCACCGTTTCCTCGCCCTCTTTTTTCAAGCCGAAATTAAGCCGAGCCTGCTCTTCAACATATTGCTCCGAGCTCAAATAATCTATCAGTTTTTGCAGTTGAGCGTTCTTATCCTCAATTAGCTTAATTTCGTTTTCCAGCTCCTTCACTTCCTTGTTGATGTTATGGCGCTGGCTGACGTTTTTCGCTATGGGAAAGCTTATTAAAACAATAATCGCCACTCCCAAAAAAGCCAGAGTGCCGGGATTGAATAAAATATAAGCGATTAAGTTTCTTTTTTTGCCGTATGACATAAATTTTACGCGTTTTGCCTGTTTTTTCCGGCAAGGAAATAACACTTTACCGCCTCAACCATTAACACGCTGACAACGCCCGCCAAAACAATCAATACCCAAGCGTTCGCGCCCAACGATACCGTTGACAGCGTTTTCTGCAGCGGACGCCAGTAAACGGCCGACAGCAACAGCGCAAAGCTGACAAGCGCCGCTCCGACCAAATACAGATTGGAAAAAGGGTTCAAACGCCAAATCGGATAATTTAAATCGCGCAAACTGAATATGGCCATCAACGACTTGGTTCCGAGCAGCGCGAAAAACACGGTCCTTAGGTACGCGATATCCGTTCCGGCGTTAAACAAATAGATAAACAACCCGAAAACGAGCAAATCCCTGGTAAGGCCGACCCCGAAAATAATAACCTTCATTTCCTTGTTCATAATCGGCTCTTGTTTTTTAATCGGCTTTTGGCGCATTACGCCTTTGGCGCCCTTTTCAAAGGCCAAGGAAAAATGCGGCAAGCCGTCATTTACTATGTTAATCCATAAAATCTGAGTCGGCAAAACGGCCAAAGGCGCTCCGAAAATAATGGATCCGACTATCAAAATCACCTCGGAGAAACTGTCGGAAATCAAATAAGTGACAACCTTTCGTATATTGGCGAATATAATCCTTCCTTGGCGCACGGCCGCCACTATGGTTTTGAAATTATTATCCAACAAGACTATGTCGGACGCTTCTTTGGCGATGTCCGTGCCGCCGCCGAGCGATATGCCGATGTCCGCGGCTTTCAAGGCCGGGGAATCATTTATGCCGTCTCCGGTCATGGCCACCACTTCTCCGCGGGATTGCAGGGCTTGAACGATACGCAATTTATGGTGCGGGCTGACACGGGCGTAAATATCAATTTTTTTAACCTGGCTTTTTAATTTTTCGTCGGACATTTTGTCAAGCATTTCGCCGGTAACTATGTTTTTGTCTTTCACTTTAAACCCCACCTCCACGGCAACCGCCTTGGCCGTTAAAGGATGATCACCCGTTATGATAACCGGGCGAATGCCGGCCTGCCGGCAAATTTTAATGGTTTCCTTGGCCTCCGGCCTAAGCGGGTCCTTTATCGCTATAAAGCCGATAAAGGTCAAATTATTGTCAATGGCGGACCAGTTAACGGTTCCGTTATTCGCCGTTCCGCCCCTTTTCGCGGATAAGCCGGGGATATTTTTGACGTGGCGTATGGCCACTCCGATAACCCGTAATCCCTGATTGGTCAACTTATTGTAATTATTGTTTAGTTTTTTTCTTTCGGCCGCGGTTATTTTGCGCGCCTTGCCCTTATGGTAAAACATAACCGATTTGTCCAATAATCTCTCGGGAGCCCCTTTTTCGTAAAGCACGAACCTGTCTCTTTTTTTATGCAGACTGATCATAAATTTATTATTGCTGTCAAAGGGCAACTCTCCGACTTTCGGTTCAATTTTTAGCAATTTGTCCTTGTTTAATCCGGATTGAACCGCGGCCGACATTAAGGCCGCGTCCGTCGGCGCCCCCACGATTCTCCATTCGGCCAAAGCGTCTTCCGGGTTTTCCACAACCGCGTCATTGCACATCATGGCGGTCTGCAAGGCCAGGCTTACCACCCTGGCTTCAACACTGTCTTGCCTTGATCCCAATGTGCCGACCTCAAATTCCTTTTCTCCGATAATAATGCGAGCCACATGCATCTTGCCCTCCGTTAGCGTGCCGGTTTTGTCGGTGCAAATCACGGTGGTTGATCCGAGCGTTTCGGCCGCCACCAGCTTTCTGACCAACGCTTTTTGCTTCAAGATTCTCTGCATGCCCAAAACCAGTATGACCGTTACTCCCACGATTAGTCCCTCCGGAATCGCCGATACCGCCAAAGCCACGCCCATAATAAACATATCAAACAACGGCCTTCCCTGAATAATGCCGTCCGCGGCCACAAGAATAATTACCGCCGCGATAACAATGCCGAGAAAATTTGAAAATTTCGCCAATCTGGCTTGGAGGGGCGTCCGATCGTCCTCCGTGTCCTGGACCAAACTTGCTATTTTTCCGATTTCGGTTTTTTGTCCGGTGGCCACCACCACCGCTCTGCCTATTCCCCTTACGGCAATCGTGCCCGCGTAAACCATATTTTTTCTATCGGCGATGGAAGTCCCTTTTTTTTGCGTCGCGACATTTTTCATCGCCGGCACGGATTCGCCGGTGAGCATAGATTCGTTAACGAGCAAATTATCGGCCTCCAACAGACGCGCGTCGGCGGGAATACGATTCCCCGCCTTGATTATGATAATATCCCCCACCGCGAGCCGGCAGCTGTCTATTTCCGACTCATGCCCGTTCCGCAGAACATAGGCCTTGTGCTTAATCAGCCGCTTTAATTTGCTGAGCGTGTTATTGGCTTTATTCTCTTGGATAAAGCCGATAATCGTATTTATGACAACCGCGCCGAAAATAACGCTGGCGTCAACATAATCGCGCAAAAACAAAGATATTGTTCCGGCGGCCAATAAAATATAAATCAACGGACTTTTAAATTGGGACAAAAAAATGGTTAATTTGCCCAGCGGTTTCTCTTTGGGCAATTCATTGGACCCCGATTTTTTTATCCTTTTTTCGGCCTCTTTGTTTGACAAGCCGTTGATGCTTGATTTTAATTCCGCCAAAACTTGGCTTGCCTTTTTGCTGTGTGGGTTGGGCATAAATTAAGAAAAACAAAAAAATAAATACCGAAAAACAAAAGCGACACACCCCGAAACTTAAAATCCCCGTGTTTTTTAATATGTTTTGAATTTTATTATTTTTATTATAGCACAAAAATTCCCCCTTGATAAAGAAGTTCATTTTTCGCGCCCCCTTCTTTCTCCGGGGTTTTGGCGCGGGAGCTCGCGGAAAAACGAGACGGAGCCGCGAGGCGTCCACCTTCCAAACAAAATACGCGGTTTTTAATCCCGCGTATTATTCGCTTGAATTTCATAAACAGACTACCACAGCTCGGGCACGCTTTCGTATCTCCACTCAATAATATCATTGCCGGACAACCTATAATCCGGTCCGGCCTTGGTTATTTTCCCGTTCACGTAAAGCAGCCAATGCGCGTTGGCGGAAGGATTGTTTTTTACGCCGTTAATTTCTTCCATAAACGTTCCCGAATCGCTTTCGCGATATTTAAAGCTAAGGCCGTCCTCTTGGCCGATTAACTCCATTAAATCCAGAACACTAATCCCCTTGTCAACTTTTTTTGAATACTCGCCGGGATTGTTTTTTGAAATTATTTTCATAATAACATTGATTTTATTTTCTTTCTCCGGCGGCGCTTTATCCGCGTAATCGGATATCTGATTTTCTATCCGCTTGGCCCTTTCCGCGGCCAGCTTCGCGATATCTTCGGCTTTGTCAATTTGCTTTTTAAAGCCTTCCGTCCGCGGATTATCTCCGACCTGGACCAAAGATTTATATGAAAAATATCCGATGGCGGCAACGGCTATAAGCAGCAACAAGGTGCTGGCAAATCCTTTTTGATTTTTGGTCTTGGGCATATGTTTCTTTATAATTCCTCTGCGCGGCAAAACATCTTGTCCGCCGCGCTTTTTCGCCCTCGGAAATTTAACGGCGAAAGAGAATAAAGGTCGGTTGCTTGCCGGCGCTTTCCCTCTCCTTGGCTGTTCTTTTAAAATTATTATAGCAAATCCCGCGAAAAACGACAAATAAAATTAGCGGAAAAATTTTCAAGCCAAATCGGCGAAAAGCCGAAATTTAAGCCGTGGCCGGATTCGGGCGGCAAGTCCCCCGTCGCGAACGGGATTTCAAAACAAAAATCACCCGAATTCGGATGATTTGCGAATCTTGAATTTATTTTTGATTTTACGTCAAAAAGCTTGGAGCTATTTTTTGTTCCTGTTTAAATCCACTTCAACTATGACCGGCTTTTCCTCTCCTCCGCTCGGCTCAAATTTAACGTCAACGGATTGTTTTAAGACGTGGTGGCCGATGACCACGCCTCTTTTGCCGTCAACGTTTACTCTGGCGCCGATTGGCGGCATTTTCTCGGCCAGTTCCGCGTACCCCTTCTCCTCGTATGACAAACAGCACATCAACCGGCCGCAGACACCGGAAATGCGATCCGACCCTCTGTGGGCGCATTGCTGAGTTTCCGCCATATCGGAGGTTATGGAAGTGAACCCGCGCAAAAATCCGCGGCAGCATAATTGTTTCCCGCAATGCCCGTAATCTCCCATCATTCTCGCCTCGTCCCTGATGCCTATTTGCTGCATCCTGATACTGCGATTAAAGTGGCGGGTCAAGTCTTTTACCAAATCCCTGAAATCAACCCTTGACTCGGCGATAAACGCGAAAGTAACTCTTGAACCGTCGTAAGCGAAATGAACGCCGGATAATTTCATCGGCAATCCGTATTTTTTTATTAATTTTTTGCAAAACTTCAAGGCTTCGTCCGCTTCTTCCTTTCCGGCGACTTTGTCTAAATCCGCCGAATCGGCAACGCGCAAAACCGGCTTCATCTCCCTGTCCGCGGAGTTGCCGCAACCGCCGCATCCTTTTTTCTCCCGACATCCGCAACCGCCGTCCGCGTCCGAATACTCCTTAAGCCCGACAACTTCTCCAATTTCCATGCCCATCTCGGTTCCAACGACAACCTTGTCGCCCTTTGTCAGGTCAAGGTTATTTGAATCAAAATAATAAACCTTGTCCCAGGGAGTGAATTGTATCATGGCTATCTTGTTCATTTGTTTCCATTCCCGTTAATCCTTCGGGAGCGAGCGAATCCTTTCGCAAACTTACAAATGCCGCTTTTTTATTTTCGTAAATTTGCCGAATTTTAAACTTGAAAAATTTACGCCGTTAACGGCTATGGCCCGTGGCGCGTTCGCGAATTGACTTGTCGGTTCGCGGAAGTTTACAATGAATATCTGATAAACTTCTCAATCTTAACGTCTCCCAAAACATCTTCCACTTTTTTCTTGTCATCCTTGATGTATTCCTGCTTGATAAGGCAAACCTCTTCAAAGTATTTATTGATTTTTCCCTCCAGAATTTTCTCAATTATGTTATCCGGCTTCCCCTCTTTTTTCAGCTGTTCGGCGTAAATTTCTTTTTCCTTGTTTATTTCCTCTTCCGGAACATCTTCCGGAGAGATATATTTCGGGTTGGCGGCGGCGATATGCATGGCGATGTCGCGAGCCAAATCACGGAGACGAGGCAATGCCTCGTCTCTACCATTGGATAGAGCGGCCAAAACGCCTATTCTGCCGCCCATGTGCGAATAAGCGGCAACGATCCCGGAAGATGACAAAATATCAAATTTTTTAACATCCAGCTTTTCGCCGATAGTTCCGCTTAAAGTTTCCAAATTTTCTTTGACCGAGCCGGATTCCATATCGGCGCCCATTAACTCTTCCAAATCGGACGGTTTTTCGGTTTTGACAATCTCTAAAATTTTATCGGCCAAATTTTGGAATTTTTCGTTGCGCGCCACAAAGTCCGTTTCGGAATTTATTTCCAAAATATATCCCTCGTTGTTATCCGCGTTAACGTCAACTTTTATAATTCCTTCGCTCGCTTCGCGGTCGCCCCTCTTGGCCGCCTTGGCGATTCCTTTTTTTCTTAAAAGTTCAACCGCCTTCTCAATGTCGCCGTCGGCTTCATCCAACGCCTTTTTGCAATCGGCGATTCCGGCGCCGGTTTTATTTCGTAATTGTTTAATTTTTTCCATAGAGTTTTATACGTTAAAAACTTAATTCTACAAACTTATTATCTTGGTTTAAAAATCCAAAATCAAAATTGCTTATTTAAACATTTTATCATTTGGATTTGATTTGTCATTAGGACTTTGTCATTAAGTTTTTATTAGAAATTATAATTTATAATTTAGGAATTTATCAACCAATGATTTCCTTCTAATTCTTGTTCCCGCCTCTCCCTTCTTCAATCGCTTCTTTGACCAAATTCAGAATCATCTTAATCGTCTTGGTCGCGTCATCGTTCGCCGGAATAACATAATCAACGCCTTCCGGATTGACATTGGTGTCGCAAACGGCGACTACGGGAATATTTCTTTTTTTAGCCTCGGACAAGGCTGTTTTTTCTTTTTTTATGTCCCAAATGAAAATCGCGTCCGGAGCCTTGGTTAATTTCGCCATACCGCCGACTCTTGATTCCAGCCTCTCTATCTCGCGGTCAAATTCCAGCTGCTCTTTTTTTGTGTACTTGCTTAATCGCCCGTCTTTCTTTTTTTGAACCAAATCGTTGTATTTTTTTATGGACTTGCTGATAACGTTAAAATTTGTCAGGCACCCGCCCAGCCACTTCTCGGTTATGTAGGGCATCCCCGTTTCTTCGGCTATTTTTTTTACGGTTTTTTTGGCCTGCGTCTTCGTGCCGACAAGTAAAATGTTTTTTCCTTCGCCGGCGTTTTTCTTGATAAAGTCCAACGCCTCCATTAACATTTTTCTGGATTTGACCAAATCAATGATATGGATATTATTTCTTTGCCCAAAAATAAAAGGGCCCATTTTCGGATGCCATTTTGATGTGCGATGCCCGAAATGCATTCCTGCCTTAAGCATCTCCTCAATAGTGGGAATTTTAGTCATACTTTTTTCTTTGCGCCTCTACTTCCGCGTATCCCTAACAAATATCGGGACAAGAAAAAATATTCGGAAGTATGAGAGATTATTGATTTATTAAAATTATTTATTTAATTCACATAATACAGATTATAATATTGCGATTATTTTGTCAATCGCCTGCCGGTAATTATCGGCAAATATCGGCCGATACCCGAAAACGATTAAGAGCCGCTCTTGCCAAAAATAAAAGCTTGTGTTAATATAAACCAGTAAATAAACTTAATTAAACTAAATCCATAGCTAATACAGTATTCAACATAATATCGGTGATCTGTGTTAAGTTAAGGCCATATGAAAAAAGACATACACCCAAAGTATCACGAAAACGCCAAAGTAAGCTGCACTTGCGGCAACAGTTTCATTGTCGGCTCAACCGAAGAGGAATTAAAAGTTGAGCTTTGTTCGGCGTGCCATCCCTTCTACACCGGAAAACAAAAGCTTGTTGACACCGCCAAAAGAGTGGAGAAGTTTCAGGCGAAGATGGAGAAAAAGAAAACAATAGCGCCGACAAGAAGGGGTAAAAAGGCCAAAAGAGCGGCTCAAGCGAAAGAAAGAGCCAAAAAAGAAGTGACGGTTAAGAGCGCTTCTTCCGCCGTTAAAACCCCAAAAGGCAAAACTGAAACCAAAAAGACAAACACGAAAAAAACCGGCGAAAAATAACCGCTTTAAAACAGTTATTCTGTTTTCGCTTATTTTATTTATATGATAAATGATAACGCGCGAAAACAGAGTAACTGTTTTTATTTAAAATCAAAAATTTTAAGCATCTCGCTTTGAATTTTGAAATTAACCAAGCTGTCGCCCAACACCGCAATGTACCGACAAATTAAAGAAAAATTCAAGGAACTTGAAGGGGAGCTGCAAAAGCCGGAAGTGATTAAAGACCGGAAAAAAATACAAGAAGTTTCCCGACAACACGCCGAACTCAAAGGAATAATTGAGATGATTTTGGAATTGGAAAAAATTGAAAACAATATCAAGCAAAATAAAGCGATATTGAAAAACGACGATGAAGACGGGGAATTAAAAAATATGGCGAAAGAAGAGTTGGCGAAATTGGAGAGAGATTACGAAGAATTAAAAAATAAAATAGAAGAGGAGCTTAGTCCGGCGGACCCCAACGACAAAAAAAATTGCATTATGGAAATACGAGCCGGGACCGGCGGGGACGAATCCGCCTTGTTCGCGGCCGATCTTTTTAAAATGTACTCCAAATTCGCCGAAAGCCAAGGATGGAAATTGGAATTGCTAAGCTCCAATCGTATCGGAATCGGCGGATTCAAGGAAGTGATTTTCTCCGTAAACGGCAAAGGCGCTTACGGCTTGCTGAAATATGAAAGCGGCACCCACAGAGTGCAGCGCGTTCCGGAGACGGAAAAACAAGGGCGCGTCCACACCTCGGCCGCGACCGTCGCTGTTTTGCCGGAAGCGGAAGAAATTGACCTGGAGATAAAAAACGAGGATTTGCGAATTGACACTTTCTGTTCATCCGGGCCCGGCGGGCAATCGGTTAACACGACGTACTCGGCCATAAGAATTACGCACATCCCGACCGGTCTGGTAGTCTCGTGCCAGGACCAAAAATCCCAGCATCAAAACAAAGACAAGGCGATGCAGATTCTCCGTTCGCGGCTCTTGGCCAAAGCGGAAGAAGAAAAAAAATCCAAGGAAGACCAAGCGCGCAAACAGCAAATCGGCACCGGCGACCGCAGCGAAAAAATCAGAACCTACAATTTCCCCCAAGATCGCGTTACCGACCACAGAATAAAAAAATCATGGAGCAATATCGCGAAAATCTTAGGCGGAGAACTTGATGATATTATCGGCTCTTTAAAAGAGGCGGATATGAAACTGCGGTCAAATAACAAATAACTCCCAAACAATTTTACGGACATAATTTCTTAATACCGGCAATTCGCCGTATTTTTTTTGGTTCTTTAGATAATTCTGTGGGCAATATAAATCATTTTTTCTTGTCATTCCGGAATTTTTATTTGAGCGGAGCGAAAATAAAAATATCCGGAATCCGGGGTTAGTCCGTATAGTCCCTTTTATAATGCGTCAGTTTTAGCATTGAATTTTCGCGGTTTAACCCCGGACTCCGCGTCTCCCCCGCGTCAAGCGCGGGGTCCGCGCGGAATGACAAGGGGGGCAAATAAATGATTACCCGTAAAATTATCCGAAGAATCTCTTTTTTGAAAAAATCACCTAAAAATAATAATTTTAGCATTGTGTTTTCACGGTTTTTTCGCTATACTAAAAATACAAATTTAATTTATCCGCAATATACAAAAAATACAACATAATTCCACATAACATACAAATCCCCGCTATTTAAAAAGTAAAAGTTTGTATAATAACCAGTTATGTGAAATATTGACTAGATTATTTTGATAAAAATGTTTTTACCAATAAAAAAGTCTTTGCGGTTTTAAACTGGTAATCAAATAATCCCGTCAACACATCACATAACACTGTGTATCTGGTTCCGTAAAAGAGAAAATAATTTGCAATTTGACAACTAAAAACCACCTCGGAAATGAGACGGTTTTTAATGTGGACCCGGCGGGACTTGCACCCGCTTCGTCAGGTACCAACGCTGACTTGTTACTACATACAACACGGGCCCTCGGATCCACAATATTGATTATACAACAGAAAAAGCCCTCCGTAAAGA
>Ga0256830_1003061_pt1 | contig 10640 bp, 9 predicted proteins | sample 128326metaG_FD_190537 | JGI IMG/M metagenome (GOLD analysis project Ga0256830, IMG submission 190537) | Hydrothermal vent microbial communities from Lau Basin, Pacific Ocean - 128-326 | ecosystem: Environmental > Aquatic > Marine > Hydrothermal vents | place: Pacific Ocean: Lau Basin | collected...
CGCAAAAGCGTTGACCCGAGCCCCGTTTATCGTTTCGACGGCTTCATTCTTCAACGACACTACAAGGTTCGCTGATATGATTCTGCCGGAACCGGTATGGTTGGAAAAATGGGATCTCAGCAGGAAAGTACCTGGATTCGAGTTCCTTCACGTAGGCGTTCAGCAGCCAGTGATTGAACCATTATATGATACTCGTCAAATTGGTGATGCTCTTATCCAGGTAGCCGACTCGATCGGGCGGAATATGACTTCGATATCCAGCGGGAAAACCTATAAAGATTATATCGCGACACACGCCCGCGACATCTACCTTTCCGGTGAAGGGTCCATCGTCTCAAAGAGTGCGGAGGTTTCATGGATATCGTTCCTGAAAAAGAGAGGCTGGCAACCGTACGAGTATTCTACCTTTGATGATTTCTGGAACCTCCTTCTCGAAAAAGGTGGGTGGTGGGACCCCTTCTATCCCGAACCTGATCCAAAACGAATCTTCAAGACCCCGTCCGGGAAGTTCGAATTCTTCTCCCAAATCCTTGCAGATGCTGGAGAGGTCGTTGAAAAAAAATTGACTGGAACAGGGGACGAACGTTTTCTCCCTCATTTTGACGAACCACGGTTTGATCTACCCGACGAACGCTTTCCGTACAATTTCATGTTATACCAGGTAATCTCGAATCAAATGGGTCGCGGCGCTCACTTATCGTTGCTCCAGGAAATGGCCGGACTGATCTCGCGGGAATACTGGAAATCCTGGGTGGAAGTAAATCCTGCAACCGCCGCCTTACTGGAAATAGACGACGGTGATCCAGTGAAAGTCACTTCTGTCCATGGATACGTTATTGCTCGAGCAAAGTTGGTTCCGTCCGTTAAACCGGATTTAATTCTCATGCCCTTTGGGATGGGGCAGGTATTTCCCGGTGGGAAATCAGGACGAGCCGGTGTCAATCCCCTCGATATTGTTAACGCCGATATGGATTACCTAAGTAAAACACCCTCGTGGATATCCACGAAAGTGCGGCTGGATAAGGTGGGTTCCAACAACGAATCGTAATTAATCTGGAGGCTTGTCAATGCCCAGATGGGGTATGGTGATCGATCTCAATAGATGTACCGGCTGCGGTGAATGTGCTGCGGCATGTAAAATCGAAAACAACGTTGCCATCGTTGGCCCGGAAGAGTCGGATCAGGGAAGAACGATGTTGTGGATGGATATACTGACGGAATACGAAGGCGAGTACCCGAATGTGAAAGTTCGATACATCCCCCGGCCCTGCCTGCACTGCGACAACCCTCCATGTACGAAAGTGTGTCCCGTTCGAGCCACGTATCTGAACGAAGACGGAATTGTCGCCCAGATATTTCCCCAATGCATTGGCTGCCGGTATTGCATGGCCGCCTGCCCGTATACGGTGAAGTCGTTCAATTGGTACCGACCGGAATGGCCGGATACGATGACTTCCGCTCTCAACCCCGATGTATCTGCGCGGCCCGCAGGAGTCGTGGAGAAATGTACGTTCTGTATCCATCGTTTGCAGATCGCAAAGGAACAGGTTGCTGCTGAAAACAGGGATTTGGAGGATGGAGACTACGTTACAGCCTGCACGGAATCCTGTCCCACGGATGCGATCACATTTGGTGATCTTGACGATCCTGACAGCGAAGTTAGTCGCCTCCGCCGAACCGCGCGCGCCTTCCGCTTGTTGGAAGAACTCGGAACGGAGCCGAAGGTCTATTATCTGTACGAAGTAGAATGAGGATTCCATGAACGGAAATGAAATCGCCTCGAAGGATGACGCGTTATTCCGCTCCATCGAGTACACGGGAAAAAATTTCTATTATGCCGTTGGCATCTTCGTAACTATTATTGCCTTTGCTGTATTTCTGTATGCCGGTCAAATCATTTCCGGTCTCGGTGTCACGGGCATGGCCCAACCCGTTTCATGGGGTTTTTATATCGTCAATTTCGTGTTTTTCATCGGGATCAGTCACGCGGGAACACTGATTTCAGCGATCCTGCGACTTTCCAAGGCCGAGTGGCGGCGACCGATTACGCGAATGGCCGAGGTGATCACGGCCATCGTCCTGGCGATTGGTGGACTCCACCCGATTCTCGATCTTGGCCAGCCCGGTCGTATATGGCACCTCGTGACAAGCGGCCGGCTGCAGTCTCCCTTACTGTGGGACGTCACGAGCATTACGGCGTATTTTGCCGCAAGCACGGTGTACCTTTTTCTTCCCCTGATTCCGGATATCGCCATTTTGCGGGATCGCGGGACCAAGCCCCGGTGGTTGTACCAGTTTCTCTCCTGGGGATGGCAGGGAACGCCGAAACAGCATAAGGTGCTGGAGCGGACCATAAACATTCTCATGATCGGTGTTATTCCGATCGCCGTGTCGGTTCACACGGTGATCTCTTACATTTTCGCCATGACAGTCCAGCCCGGCTGGCATAGCACGATCTTCGGGCCCTATTTCGTGGTGGGAGCGATCTTCTCCGGTATTGCAGCTCTTCTTATTGTCATGATCGTGTTCCGCCGTGTATATCACCTTGAAAACTACTTGAAGGAAATTCATTTTTCCTACCTTTCCATCCTGCTGTTGATTATGTCGTTGCTCTGGTTCTACTTCACGTTCTGCGAGTACCTGACGACACATTATGGAAACGAGCCGGACGAAATGCGTGTATTCTTCTACAAGTTTTCGGGAGACTTCGCCCCGTATTTTTGGGCAATGATCTTATGCAATTTCATTATTCCCGTGGCGATACTCAGCAACAAGAAGACCCGCAAGATAAAGGGGATACTTATTGCATCGTTCACGGTACTCATCGGTATGTGGCTGGAGCGATTGATCATCGTTGTTCCTTCGCTGGCTAATCCCCGCTTGAATTATCCCACCGGCATTTACATTCCCTCCATCACGGAATGGGCGCTTTTTGCCGGGGGCATAGCTGTGTTCATGATGGGGTTTCTGTTGTTTGCCAAGTTCTTTCCCCTTATTTCCGTTTGGGAAATACAGGAGGGGAGGGCTTCAAGCGTCAAGGAGGTCGCTCACCGGTTGCGTTCGTATCTGCCGGACGAACTGGAAGAAGATGATATTACGAAAGCGTTACACTGATCTGGTATAGGAGCGAGATATGACTTCGAGAACAATCCAGTTCCTTCAGTATGCTTCCATCGCATGGATATGGATATTCGTTCTTTGCGTAGATGGGTGGATCATCAGCTTGTTGATCGTTGCAAGAAGGTTGCACGACGCAATCAATGCATCGGTGGCTATCGGGATCATTGCCATCCCGTTGTTCCTGGGAATCGCCAGCGCGTTGACCTATGTTTTTTTCGGGTTAAAGAAGCATCGTTTGGTTGAAGAACCAGAACGCAGGGAGCTGTAATGGTTGTAGGGAACATCGGGAAGAAATGCCAGGTAAGCCTGCTGGTTGTTCAATGCAAGGTTGTTAATTCAAGTGAATGGAGTCTTCGATGAGGGGCAGAAAAGATCAACAGGAGAATGCCATGATGCGGGTACGAGAAAAAGGGAGATTCAACGACTTTACGTTTCCCTGCGTAGCACTGTTCGCGGTTCTGGCGATGCTATTCATTACATGCAAACATGCGGCCGGACAGGACCTCATGGTACCCGAAAATCCACTGGACGGACGATTCGTTTTCGAGCAAAAAGGTTGTGTCACCTGTCACGCCATTGAAGGACAAGGAGGGGAAATCGGACCGGACTTGGGAGAGAAGAAGTTTTATGGAACATTCTTGGAGCTGGCCGCAATCATGTGGAACCACTCGCCGGTGATGTTGCGCCGGATGCGGGAACTGGATCTTCCTTTTCCGGAATTCAACCGGACGGAGATGATGGAACTCATCGCGTTCCTCTATTACCTTCGGTACCTGGATGAACCGGGAAATTTATACCGTGGAAAAATGCTGATCAAGGAAAAAGGATGCCTGAATTGCCATTCCGTCGGGGGGAAAGGAAAGAAAGTAGGGCCTGCGTTTGACAAGTTGAGAAAATTCGTCTCCCCGTTATACATGGCCCAGGCCCTTTGGAACCACGGTCCTGGAATGGAAAAGGAACTGGCGAAACGGGGGTTGAAACGACCGACGTTTTCGGGAAAGGAAATTGTCGACTTGAGCGCGTATCTGAGGTCGGCGAGTAAAGGAAGAAACCGTGAAAAAGTGTACATGTCGCCCGGAAACCCACGTGACGGTCAGTTGGTGTTCCGGAAAAAAGGATGTGGAAAATGTCACTCGGTTGATGGTGGGGGAACGAAACCGGGGCCGAATTTGAGGGAAATGGAGTGGGACTACACCGTGACGGAAATAGCAGGGTTGATGTGGAATCATGGTTCAGCCATGCGTGAAATGATGCGTGAATACAACATTTCATGGCCGAGGCTCGAAGGCAAAGAGATGGCGGACCTGATAGCGTATCTCTATTTCTTGAAGTTTATCGACAAACCGGGGAACGCCGACTCCGGGAAGAAGATTTTTGTTGCAAAAGGGTGTGCGCGATGCCACGGGGCGGATGGGGCAGGTGGCGATATCGGTCCGGACATCCGTACCACGCACGCAGTTTCTTCGCGGGTCAACCTGGCTCGTATCATGTGGAATCATGCTCCGATTATGGAGGAGTTGATCACCGAGAAAGCGATGAAGTGGCCGAACCTGACGGGTCAGGAAATGCGCGACCTCTATGCTTTTCTCCAATCGCTTCGGAAGAAATAGGACTCGTCTCTGAAAGCGATTCTCTGCGGATTAAAGGCAAAGCTGAAGTACTACAGAAATGGTATTAGAGTGTCCGGGCAGTTCGTGCGCAGGACAACATGGGCAAACGTAGCATCACTCTTTCATTGTATTCCGTGATGTCGTTGAAGCACCCTTCCGGTGCCCCCTTAGTTATCGTATTTCAATAGAATGGATACTGACGCATGGTCGATCTTCTGCAACAAACGAGACTCTTTCGTGAATGCACCCGCCACGAGCTGGAGGATATCGCGAGGTACTGCGAGAAAGCTCGCTGCTACGAGGGGCAACGGATTTTTGAAGCTAAACAACCGGCGGAAGATATTTTCATCGTAAAGAACGGAATTATCGATCTGACAATGACGGTTGTTCACTACACGGTTCCACAAGACATCACGATCGATCGGAAATCCGCCGGGGATGTGTTCGGTTGGTCGGCGCTGACGGAACCCTATCGTTATACTCTTTCGGCCGTCGCCGTGAAAGAATCGGAAGTGCTGAAAATCAATCGGCTTGTTATCAAGCGAATGTGCGAGCAGAACATTTTTTTCGGGTATATGTTGATGAAGACAATTGCGGCAATTATTGGAGAACGATTCGCCTTGGCCAGGCAGATGCTGATGGAAATGATTCAACAGGATCTCTCCGAGATGGAATTATAAACCCCACGATTAGTTGTATGACAATGCCCTGTACCAGATAGCAGAACTCCCAGGCTTCACGAGCAATGTGAGGTCTTTACCGGGGAACACCAGATTATTCTAATCATTTTCAGGAATGTTGAACGATCTTTTTCACAAAAACAGAAGAGGTCCTCATGACGGCTGATAAATATCATTCCACGCATTTCTTGTTGCTACTGTTTATTGGTATTACATGGACGTTTTTCCAAGGCATCCCTGTCGTGGCCCAGGGGGATTACTGCCAGGAATCTCCCTGGAAGGGCAAGAAGGTGTTCAAAGAGAAAGGATGCATAGAATGCCACGCTATTTACGGGCGGGGGGGCGACATCGGTCCGGACCTGGGGAAGAAGCAATTCTACGGCACATATATGCAATTGGCTTCACTGATGTGGAATCATCTTCCGCGAATGTTTTCGGTGATGGAGAATCGAAAGCGGCCTTTTCCGAAACTGACGGAAAAAGACATGAACCAGCTTCTAGCATACCTGGCGTTTATCCGTTATATCAGCGAGCCGGGCAGCGAACACCGCGGCGTACAGCTTCTTCGTTCCAAAGAATGCACCGCCTGCCATCGATTTGGTGGAGAGGGAGGGACGCTCGGTCCTGATCTCAGCAAGAGAAAGGAGTACCTGTCGTCGCTTTCCATGGTCAGAGCGATGTGGAATCACGGACCGAAGATGCAGGAAATATTTCGTCGGAAAGGGATCGAACCCCCGGAATTTTCGGGTACGGAAATTGTCGATCTCACTGTAGCTGTTCGCTCGTATATGTCGCCGGCAAGGGTTCCATCATCAGCGTTCAATCTCGGCGAACCTTCAAAAGGGAAGAAACTGATCAAAACCAAGGGATGCTTAAAATGCCATGCGGTCAACGGGAAGGGGGGAAAGGTAGGACCGGATTTCGCCACTGTTGATTTTAATTATTCCGTGACTCAAATAGCCGGGAAAATGTGGAATCATTTACCAAAGATGTGGGAAATGATGAGCAGTGAAAAAATGGCGTTTCCAAAATTTACCGATGAAGAAATGGCGGATGTCATTTCGTACCTCTATGCTTTGAAATTGAAGGACCCACCTGGCGACAGGAAAGCCGGAAAAGAGATCGTGAAGCAGAGAAATTGTCTTTCTTGTCATCCCTTGCGGGGCAAGGGAAGCAAGGACGCGCCCGACTTAGCCAAACTTGGGCCTTTGAGTAATCCGGTTTCCCTGATTACGAAAATGTGGAACCACGCACCAATAATGAAGAAGCAATTGGAAAAGAAGTCATTGCGCTGGCCGTGGCTTTCCGGGAAGGAAATGACAGACGTGTACGCATACCTGCAGACGATGGCGAAAAAGAAGTAAGCTGTTAACGGAAAATGCGAGCGGAACGAAGACGTGCAGGTAATCAGATACTTTCAAAAACACGATCCGTGCATTGTTATTGCAAAGCCGCCGCAAGCGGAAGACTCCGCCGCGGGTAGGTGAAGCAATTTCGTCCAAATTCACAGATAACTTTTTTCCGAAGAAAACTGACGCTTTATATTCGGCAGCAACGCCCTGAGGGCATGTCAGTATCGGCATCCGGGTACCTGCGAGTTTGTCGATGCAGTCCGGGTCAAGCATAAACTGCCATGTTTTCCCGAAGACAATCCGAACGCGGCGTTGCGACGTTTGCGGACTATTGAATGCGTATCGGTCATACCGTATTTTCGCGCTGTGGAATATTGTTGTATTCCAAAATGTGATACATTTCCAATCGTGGCCCCGGCCGACGACATCGGCAGGGCCAATTTGTAGAATTAAGTGAATCCATGTCCATGAACGTACTGGTCATCGAAGACGAAATTAAAGTCGCCGATTTCATTGCAAAGGGACTTCAGGAAATCGGATTCTCGGTCCACGTCGCCACCAGTGCCGCTTCCGGCGAACGACTCATTTCCGAACACGTTTATGATGTTATTATTCTCGATATCATGCTACCGGATAAGGATGGCTTTTCCGTGCTTCAGTCGGTGAGGGAGAAAGGCGTTGACGCGAAAGTCCTCATGCTGACAGCTCTCGATCAACTGGAAAACAAGGTCCGCGGTTTAAACCTCGGAGCGGACGATTACCTGACGAAGCCGTTTGATTTCGAAGAATTGAGCGCCCGGATAAACGCCCTTCTGCGCAGGGGTCGTTATGAGGAAAAAGAGGTGCTCACGGCAGGAGACATCGTCCTGGAGAGGAACACGCAGAAGGTCACGAGAGCCGGAAAAATGATCGAACTGACTCGCCGGGAATTCATGCTTCTCGAATATCTTTTGTTGCACAAGAACGAAGTTGTGACTCGAACGATGATTGCCCAACACGTCTGGAATCTGGGTTTTGAGACCGGAACGAACGTCATCGACGTGTACATCAACTACTTGCGTCGAAAGATCGACTACGGCTTTTCCACCAGGCTTATCCGGACTGTCCGCAACCGCGGCTACATGCTGCAGGACGAATCATGAAGCGCCCGTCTCTTCGAGCTCAGCTCGTCGGCGTTTTTGTCCTACTGTACGGTATTCCGTTTATCGTGTTGCTCGTATGGATGATGAATCATATACAGGAAGATTTCCTGGCGGAAGTGGATGACCAGCTTCAAATGGTTGCCGTTAAAATTGATTCTCTTTGTCTTCACAGGGTTAACAATATCTCTCAAGCGAAAAAAGCTATACATTCGTTTTCGACTCTTCTCGATCCGTCTCATACGCTCCTGGTAAATATGGACAGTGTAACGCTTTTTCGCTCGACAAACTTTCCATTCAATGTTTCCCCTTTATTGGATCGGGATCACGCGGCGTTCGGCACTGTGCGGCAAGGTGATGAATGGTACAGGGTATATCGAAAGCAAACCGACAGTTTAGTTATTCAAATAGCCGACAATATCACAATCATCGAGCATACGATCTCCGAGTCGCGTTTATTGCTGTTCGCCTATATACCTTTCGTCGTGATCATTTCCATTGTCACGGGGTATTTCCTTGTCAGGAGAATTCTGCGTCCGCTTGACGACATTATTATCAAGGCCCGGGAAATTTCATCGGAGAACCTCAACCAGAGGATTCCCAATCCCCACAGCGACGATGAGATCAGCAGGTTGATTACTACCTTGAACGAGATGATCGAACGCCTGGAGCGGTCGTTTGCCCAGATGGAACGATTTACTGCCAACGCCTCGCATGAACTGCGGACGCCGCTGACTGTTTTGAAAGGGGAGTTGGCGGTTGTACTGCAGAGAGACCGTACGGCCGAGGAGTACCGCGAAATTATGAGGAGTAACTTCGAAGAGGTGTCGCGAATTTCCAGTACGGTAGAGCGGTTATTCATGCTGGCGAAAATCGACAGTAACCTGATTCCGGTAGAACGCGAAATGGTCGATCTTGGGGCTCTTGTTGAAGAAGTCTATTCAGAGGGGATGATCCTGGCCAGGGATACCGATATCACATTGGAATTGAACGTTGGAGACAGGGTCCTAATGCGAGGGGACGTTATTCTTCTCACGCAAATGCTTCTCAACCTGGTGGACAACGCCATCAAGTTCAATCATCCTGCCGGATCAGTGACGATTTCACTCGAGAGGATCGACGGCACGGCCAAGGTATCTGTAACCGATACTGGGATCGGCATTCCCGAACATTCCCGGAACAGGATTTTCGAACGTTTCTATAAAATCAAGGCGGGCTCATCGGCAATAAAAGGAGGAGCCGGGTTGGGCCTTTCCATCGTAAAGTGGGTTGTGGATATTCATGATGGAACGATTGAAGTGCACAGCCAGGTCGGCGTTGGGAGCACGTTTATTGTCTCTCTTCCAATCCTCACCTGATATAACCCTAATAACCTCTAAGGCTCTTTTAATCTTATTCTAACCAGATTTTAATCTCTTTCGTTTAAATTTATGGATGAGATTATTGTCATGTGTTATTATTTGGCTGTTAATCTCGCTCTCGATAAAAAGTGTCTGCATTATCGCCCGAAAAACGGGAATTACTCTAAATCCGATGTCCATGTTCTCTGAAATCTTTGGAGGGATTGCATGAGAAGAAAACTACTTTTCATTGCCACGTTAACCGGAATCGCGTTGTGTTGTGTTGTTCTGTCGACACCGGTTGTGGCACAAACGTATGTCGGGTCGCAGGTTTGCATGACGTGTCATAACACGACGAATTCCAATCTCGGATACAACATCTGGGAGGAGTTCATGAAGACCGGCCATCCGTACAAGCTGAACAAGGTCAATGGCAAACCACCTACGTATCCTCAAAACACGTCGCCCGGTGTTCCCAATCCGCCGGCTGGTACCCAGTGGAGCGAATTTAGTTATGTGATCGGCGGGTACGGGTGGAAGGCTCGGTTTATCAAGTTGGACGGTAAAATTTACACGACAACTGATAAAGTCCAGTACAACCTTGAGGACGGAAGTTGGGTGGCGTATCACTTCGGTGAGGATAAGCCGTACAACTACAATTGTTTCCAGTGCCATACCACGGGACCGGAGTCAACCGGATCCTGGAACCAGCAGACAGCGGGTCTCGGAACTTTTAAGGAACCGGGTATTCGTTGTGAAGGTTGTCATGGCCCCGGGAGCGACCACGTTGCTGATCCGACGAATGTGAAGCCCCCAAACCAGGGGAGCGTCCTCAAATATGATCGCTGCGGTGATTGCCACCAGCGGGGTGGCAAAACGAATGCCATTCCCGCATCGGGTGGATTCATCCGCCACCACGAGCAGTTCAACGAGATGAAGGCATCGAAGCATGGCGATGGAAACGGAACCGACTTGACCTGTGCCTCGTGCCACGACGTACATATTGCCGGACGGTATCCGCAGGCCGCTTCGACGGGCCTCAAGGCTATCAAAACAGATTGTGCCACGTGTCATCCGAACCATATGATAACGGTTAACGGCAAGCCGAAACCCATTGCTTGCGCCGATTGCCACATGCCGGATGCGAGCAAGTCCGCTATCGGCAAACAAGTCGGCAACGGATGGCGCGGCGACGTGGCCACGCATATCTGGCAGATCAATACGAATCCAGTTCCCAAGGATTCGATGTTCACACCGGATGGAAAAGCCGTAGCTCTGGATAAGAACGGGTTGGCCGCGGTGACGCTCGACTTTGCGTGCCTTCGTTGCCACCAGCAGAAGGACGTGCAATGGGCTTCCAAGTACGCGAAAGGCATTCACAAGAACGGTATCGTGACTC
>Ga0256830_1003062_pt1 | contig 10638 bp, 12 predicted proteins | sample 128326metaG_FD_190537 | JGI IMG/M metagenome (GOLD analysis project Ga0256830, IMG submission 190537) | Hydrothermal vent microbial communities from Lau Basin, Pacific Ocean - 128-326 | ecosystem: Environmental > Aquatic > Marine > Hydrothermal vents | place: Pacific Ocean: Lau Basin | collected...
GCAAATCGGTGCCAGCCGGGGGCGCTCGCGCCCCTCTCCGCACAACGTGCTGGACCTCCGCCGCCCGGGCGGCATCATAATCCGTCGTCCGGGAAAGGACAGGGCCGGCCGCGGTGAGGAGGAACGGGAGTGTCGAACGGTTTCGTGGCATCGCCGGCATGGTTGCGGATCGCCGGTTTCTCGCTGGCGTGCGTGTTGTCCTGGCTGGCCGCCCCGGAGCGGGACGCGGTGGCGGAAACCCTGTCGGACGCGCTCGAGCTCACCTACGAGCGCAATCCCGATCTGGAAGCGGCCCGGGCCAGGCTGCGGGCCGTCGTCGAACAGGTGCCGCAGGCGCTGGCCGGGTTCCGGCCCCGGCTCTTCGTCGATGGCGTGGCGGAGACGGTCCGGGGACAGAGCGAGCTCGCGGACATCGATCGCGATACCTACGGCGCCACCGCACGGCTGCTGCAGAATCTCTATGCCGGCGGCGGCACCACCGCCGCCGTGGCCCGCGCGGAAGCCGCCGTGCGGGCCGAGCGGGCGCGGCTCTACGCGACCGAGCAGGAGGTCCTCCTGCAGGCGGTCGCCGCCTATACCGCCGTGGTCCGTGATCGCGAGGTGCTGCGCATCGCCATCAACAACGCCGAACGTCTGAAGCAGCATCTGGCCGCCACCAGGGACCGTTTCGAGGTCGGCGAGGTGGCGCGCACCGACGTCGCCCAGGCCCGAGCCCGCTACGCGCGCGGGCTCGCGGACGTGGAATCGGCGCGCGCCGATCTCGCGGGCTCGATCACCGAATACCGGCGCGTGGTGGGCCAGGAGCCGGGCGAGCTCGTGAGCGAGCCGGCGCTCGAGGCGTTGCCCGCCAGCCTCGAGGAGGCCTACACCCTGGCCGACGGGCATCCCCTGATCGAGGCGGCGCGCTACCAGCTCGCCGCCGGCCGCCAGGCGGTTCTGGAGGCGCGGGCCGGTCTGCTGCCGACGGTCGATCTCGAGGGGCGGCTCAGCTACACCGAGGATCCCACCTCCCTCGTCGACTGGCAGCGGGAGGCGCGTCTCGGGGTGAGCGTGTCGATCCCCCTCTACCAGGGTGGCGCCGCCTATGCGCGCGTGCGCGAGGCGCGCCAGACGGTGACCCGGTTCCAGCGCGAGCTCGATTCCGCGGTGCGCCAGGTGCAGAAGCAGGTGGGCGAGGCCTGGGAGCGGCTGAGGGCGGCGGCCGAGCTCATCCGCGCCTTCGAGGCGCAGGTGGAGGCCAACAAGATCGCGCTCGAAGGCGTCCAGGAAGAAAATCTGGTCGGCACCCGGACGGTGCTCGACGTGCTGGACGCCGAGCAGGAGCTGTTCGATTCGCGCATCGGACTCGTACGGGCGACGCAGGCCCACGTCCAGGCGAGCTACCAGCTCAAGAGCGCCGTCGGCCAGCTCACGGCGGCCGATCTCGGGCTCGAGGTGGAGGTCTACGAGCCCGACCGCTACTACGAGCGGAACCGCGCGCGGCTGTTCGGCCTCGAGTAGGTTCCCGCGCCCGATCGGAAGGGCCGCGGCCGTCAAGCCCCCGGCGCCGGGGCGAGGCGGCTCCGGGGTATGTTCCGCCGGCGGCTTTTACGGTCCGTTAAGGGGCCTCGGGCTACAGCTCCTCCCACGTCCGATCTCCGGCTGCTGCGGCGGGCGGAGGCGATGCGAGGAGGAGAGAAGCGATGAAGAGATGGCGCGGATGCGCGCTGGTCGCCGTGATGGCCGCCGGCGCCGTGCAGGCGTCGCCGGCCCGGGCTGCCACCACCACGGCGACCCTCGCCCTCCAGGTGGAGGTGGTCGGCGGCTGCGAGGTGGGCGACGCCTCGCTCGATTTCGGAACCTACCAGAGCGGACAGGTCGACGATCTCGTCGTCAACACCCAGCTCGTTCTGAGCAACTGTACCGTGGACAGCGTCGTGGTCGAGCTCGACGGCGGCCAGGCGGGCAACACCCGGGGGCGGCGTCTCACCGGTCCCGGCGGTGCGAGCCTCTCCTATCAGCTCTTCAAGGGTCCCAATCTCGGCAACATGTTCGGTGACAACGGTGACGGGCGGACCATCGACATGACCGGGCGAACGACCCTCAACGTACCGGTCTACGGCCGCATCCGCGGTGGTCAGACGGTTCCCGCCGGCACCTACACCGATACCATCAACGTCACGCTCACCTTCTGAGGCCGCCGCATCCTCGGCCGACGGGGGCCGTCCGAAGGGGCGGCCCCCGTGGCAGGCCGGGACGGATCCGCCGTCGGCGACCGCCGTCGGCGAAGACGGGGAAGCGGATCCTCCGCCGGGCACTGCCTCGCCGCCCGGCCCGATGGATACTTTCGCGCGGCCCTCCCGCATCGAGCCGGGCCGGGGAGGAGCAGGGGAAATCGAAGGAAAGGTCACGGCCGCCGAGCGTCTCGAACGGGGCGAGGATCCGGGCGGGCTGCTGGAGCCGCCGCGGAGCTCGCGGGAGTTCCGCAAGCTGTTCGGCCGCTTTCGTGCGATGGCGCGGGCGGTGCAGGAGCGCGAGACCATCCTCAGGCGGCTCGTCGAGGAGGACCGGCTCGCCCAGCTCGGCCGGCTGGCCTCGGCCATGGCGCACGAGGGCAACAATCCGCTCGCGGGGCTGCTCACGGTGGTCGATACGCTGCGCCGCCGCGGCAAGGACGACGCCGTGCGACGCCACGCGCTGGAACTCCTCGAACGCGGTCTCTTGGGTATCCGCAACGTGGTGGGCACCATGCTCGTGGCCTGCAAGGAGGACCGCGAGGCGCCGGGGCTCACGCGGCGGGCGATCGACGACCTGCGCTATCTCGTCCAGCACGAGGTGGCGCGCAAGCGTCTCGAGCTCGTCTGGACCAATCGCCTGCCGCCGGTCCTGCCGGTCGACGGCGGCGCCGTGCGCCAGGCGCTTCCGAACCCGCTGCTCAACGCCTGCGGGGCCTCGCCGGTGGGCGGAAAGGTGGTGTTCGAGGCGGTGGCGGAGGATGGCGGCTGCCGCTTTCTGATCGCGGACGAGGGTCGTGGCCCTCCCCCGGACATGGCCGCCATTCTCGAACGCTCGGGACCGCCGACGACACCTCCCGGCCGTGGCCTCGGATTGTGGACGGCGGCCACGCTGTGGCGGCGGATCGGTGGAACCGTCAGGGCCGAGCGGGAAGAGCGAGGGGGAACGCGGATCCTGCTCCTGGGGCCCGTCGCGGAGCGGACGGAGGTGGTGCGATGAGCGGTGATGTGGGGACCGTGGCGATCGTCGAGGACGATCCGATCATCGGCGCGTCCCTCGCCCAGCGCTTCGCCATCGAGGGCATCGCCACCCAGTGGTGGCGCAGCGGCGAGGAGGCGCTGGCCGGTTTCGCCCGCCATCGCCCGCAGCTGGTGGTGTGCGACATCCGCCTGCCCGATCTCGATGGCGAGGCGCTGTTCGGGCGCAGCACCCGACTCCTGGGGCCGGTGCCCTTCCTGTTCATCACCGCCTTCGGCGACGTCGAGCAGGCGGTGCGGCTCGTGCGGGCGGGCGCCGTCGGCTACATCACCAAGCCCTTCGCCGCAGACGAACTCGTGGCCAAGCTACGCGATCTGGTGGCGGCCGAGACCGCCCGCAGCGACGGCAGCCTCGGCGTGTCGCCGGCGATGCGTGCGATCGAGGTGCTTCTCCGCAGGGTGGCGCGGATCGACAGCCACGTGCTGTTCCTGGGCGAGAGCGGCGTCGGCAAGGAAGTGTGCGCCCGCTTCCTCCACGCCGTGTCGCCGCGTGCCGAGGCCCCGTTCGTGGCCGTCAACTGCGCCGCCATTCCCGCCGAACTCGTGGAAAGCGAACTCTTCGGACACAGCGGGGCGCGTTCACCGGCGCCGTCGGGCGTCACGCCGGCTTCGCCGAACGGGCCGGGACGGGCTGCCTGTTCCTCGACGAGGTGGGGGAGCTTCCCCTGGCCGCCCAGGCGAAGCTCCTCCGTCTCGTCCAGGATCGCAGCTTCCATCCGGTGGGGGGGGAACGGGCCCTGCCGTTCGACGCCCGGCTGATCTGCGCCACCAACCGGGATCTCGAGGAAGCGGTGACGGCCGGACGCTTCCGGGCCGACCTCGATTACCGCATCAACGTCCTGCCCGTGCGGGTACCGCCGCTGGGCGAGCGCCCCGAGGACATACCGCTGCTGCTCACCCGCTACCTGCGCGAGTTCGCGGCACGTTTCGAGGTGCCGATCACGGGCTTCGCCCCGGCGGCCGAGGAAGCCGCCCTCGAATGGTCGTGGCCCGGCAACGTGCGGGAGCTCGTCAACCGGGTGGAGCGGGTGGCGGCGCTGGCGGAGCGATCGGTCATCGGCCCCGGCGACCTGTTCCCGGAGCTGGTCGGCGGGGGTGGCGGCGGGGAGCGGGGCTTCCAGACGCTGGAGGAGGCTCGGGCGGCGGCGGAACGACGCCAGATCGAGCGTGCGCTGGCCATGACCGGCGGGCGCATCGTCGAGACCGCACGCCTGCTCGGCATCTCGCGCACGACGCTGTGCGAGAAGATGCGCCGCCTGGGTCTCGGCCCGTCCTCGGTTTGAGGCTGATGCCCGCTCCCGGGCGGAGGCGAAAAAAGGGGCGGCCGTGGCCGCCCCAGTTCCCTCCGAGAGAGGTCGTCAGACGTCGTAGTAGAGAACGAACTCGTAGGGGTGCGGCCGCAGCCGGATCGGATCCAGCTCCGAGGACCGCTTGTAATCGATGTAGGCCTCGACGAAGTCCGCGGTGAAGACGTCGCCCTCGAGCAGGAAGTCGTGGTCCGCTTCGAGGGCGGCGATCGCCTCCGAGAGCTGACCGGGTACCTTCTTGATCTCCGCGGCCTCCTCGGGCGGCAGATCGTAGATGTTCTTGTCCACGGGGTCGCCGGGATCGATCTTGTTGCGGATACCGTCGAGACCGGCCATCAGCATGGCCGAGAAGGCGAGATAGGGGTTGCAGGAGGGGTCCGGGCAGCGGAACTCGACCCGCTTCGCCTTGGGGCTGTCCGAATACATCGGGATGCGGCAGGCGGCCGAACGGTTGCGCATCGACCAGGCGAGGTTGACCGGCGCCTCGAAGCCCGGCACCAGCCGCCGGTAGGAATTGGTGGTGGGAGCGGCGAAGGCCAGGACCGCCGGGGCATGGCGCAGCAGACCGCCGATGTACCAGCGGGCGACCTGCGACAGGCCGGCATAGCCTGCCTCGTCGGCGAACAGCGGCTTGTCGGCTCCCCAGATGGACTGGTGCACGTGCATGCCGGAGCCGTTGTCGCCGTAGAGGGGCTTCGGCATGAAGGTGGCCGTCATGCCGTGCTGCCGGGCCACGTTCTTCACCACGTACTTGTACTTCATGAGATTGTCGGCCATGCGGAGCAGGGTCGCGAAGCGCATGTCGATCTCGCACTGGCCGGCGGTCGCCACCTCGTGGTGGTGGCATTCCACGTCGATGCCGAGCCGCTGCATGACGAGAGCCATCTCGCTGCGCAGATCCTGCAGCGTGTCCGAGGGCGGGCAGGGGAAGTAGCCCTCCTTGGGGCGGATCTTGTAGGCGAGGTTCGGGGCCTCGTCGGCGGTGGAGTTCCAGTGACCCTCCACCGAATCCACCTCGTAGGTGCCGTAGTTGGTGTCCTGCCCGTAACGGACGTCGTTGAAGACGAAGAACTCGGCCTCGGGACCGAAGAACGCGCGGTCACCGATGCCGCTGCTCTTCAGGTAGGCTTCCGCCTTCTTGGCGATGCCCCGCGGATCGCGGCTGTAGAACTCCTTCGTGACCGGATCCTTGACGTCGCAGATCAGCACCAGGGTGCGGTGCCGGTAGAAGGGATCGATGAAGGCGGTGGTGGGATCCGGCATGAGCAGCATGTCGGATTCCTGGATCTGCTTGAAGCCGCGGATCGACGAGCCGTCGAAGCCCAGCCCCTCGGTGATCGCATCCTCGTCGAAGCAGGCCGCCGGGAAGGAGGTGTGCTGCCAGGTCCCGGGCACGTCGGTGAAGCGCAGGTCGACGACCTCCACCCCCTCGTCCTTGATCGCCTTCATCACCTCGGCCGGAGTGCTGCATCCCAGTGTCATGACGGATCCTCTCTCGCTGGTGTCCCGCGCTGCGGGTTGTGGTTGCTACCCGACGGGGAGCGCCGGAACGTGCCCTAGAGGGCGTCGGCGCCCCGTTCCCCGGTGCGGATGCGCACCGCATCCTCCACCGGAATGACGAAGATCTTGCCGTCGCCGATGCGGTCGGTCTTGGCCGCCTTCTGGATGGCCTCCACCGCCCGCTCCACGAGCTCGTCCTCGACCACGACCTCCACCTTCACCTTTGGCAGGAAGTCGACGACATATTCGGCTCCGCGATAGAGCTCGGTATGGCCCTTCTGCCGGCCGAAGCCCTTGACCTCGCTCACCGTCATGCCCTTGAGGCCGATCTCCTGCAGGGCTTCCTTGACCTCGTCGAGCTTGAAGGGCTTGATGACCGCCTCGATCTTCTTCATCCCGCCGTACTCTCCATGGTGGGGCGGCCCGAAACGACCGCCGGCGCTCTGCTTCGGTTCATGCAGGGATCGTGCCAGCCGGATCGGATGCCGGCGACACGTTTCTTTCGCGGCTCTCTCAGCAGGAGGGCTGCCCAGAAACCGTGCAGCCTGCACATTTTCCGGGCAGCTCTTCCGATCGCAGCGACGGGCGCCCTTGACGTCGGCCGGCGGCGGCGATAAGGATCCGCGGCCCGGCGCGTCCTCGCGCGCCGTCTTCGCTTTCTCACCAACGGGACGTTCCGCCATGGCACGACGCTGCCCGCTGAGCGGCAAGGGTGTGCTCGTCGGCAACAATGTGAGCCACGCCAACAACAAGACCAAGCGCCGGTTCCTGCCCAATCTGCAGCAGCGGCACCTGTTCAGCGAGACTCTCGGCGAATCGGTGCGTCTGCGCATCACCACGAACGCGATGCGCACCATCGACAAGCGGGGCGGGCTCGACGCCTTTCTGCTCTCTTCCGCCGACACCGATCTGCCGCGCCCACTGGTACGTCTCAAGCGGCGGATCGCGGCCGCCCGCGAGGCCCGCGCCGACAGCTAGCCGGGTTCCCGCGGCCCCCGGGGACGGTGCTGCAGTCGCACCAGAAGCGTCGCCTGCAGCGGGCTGAAGTTGTCGTCGGAAACGAGATAGATGTCCCGTACGCCGTCGGCGCCGCGGCGCACGGCGATGCCCTCGAAATTGTCGCTCGGCAGAGGTGTCTGGAGCCGGGCGAGCTCCCGTGGCGCGAGCAGGGTGTCGGCCTGTGGCCGGGCCGGCGGCTCGAGGGCGAGGATGCGCGCGGCGAAGCCGCCGAACAGCGAGAACCGCCGCTCCAGCACGTAGACGGTATCCTCGATTGCATCGGCACCCACGGGCACGAACCCTTCTCTCGTCGGGTAGCGGAGCGGCAGGAAGTCCCGATCCGTCCGGAGCGCGGCACGCAGGATGCCGGGTGCCACGAACATCCCTTCGGTGAACAGCAGCAGGCGGCCGTCGGAAAGCCGCGCCACCGCCTCGAGGCCGGCATTGACGGGAGCGGCCCGCAGCCAGCCGGGGAGGGGCAGCGGATCGAGGCCCGGACCGCCGTCCGGGTCGAGACGGTAGAGGGCGTGGTTCCCCTCGGCAGCCAGGATCAGTGCACCTTCGGTAGTGGCCAGACTTTCGGTGTCGGGCACACCCGTTGCGGTGGAAACCCGGCAACGATCCCAGCGGGTGGCGTCGGCCGCGCGCTCGTGCAGGAGGGTCTGCGGGAGACGCCAGAGGGTCCCGCGGTCGGACAGGGCGAGGAGCCGTCCGTCCAGGAATGCGAGAGCCGAGAAACCGCCGAAGGCGGGGTCGCGGGATCGGAGCCGCATCACCGCCAAGAGGCGCAGCTCGCCGAGGCGGATGCCCGATCCCTCGTCGCCGGGAACCGGGAGCAGCGTCGCCTCGACCGGCCGTGAGGGTTCCCACGGACAGGCCCGCGCTTCCCCCGTCCCGGTAAGCGGCAGGAAGGCGATCGGTACCCAGCATACGCACCGGCCCGCCTCGCGAAGGAGACGGGCCGGCGGCCGTTGCGCGGGCAGAGAGCTCGTCCCGCGGTCAGTTGCGCTGCTGGCCGAACAGCTGCAGCAGCATGATGAACAGGTTGATGAAGTCGAGATAGAGGCGCAAGGCGCCGAAGATGGCCTTGCGGGTCGCCACTTCCGGCGAGTCGTAGGCGTAGTACTCTTCCTTGATCGCTTGGGTATCGTAGGCCGTAAGGCCGACGAAGATGCCGACGCCGACGATGCTGATGACCAGCTGCAGGGCGCTGCTCATCAGGAAGATGTTGACGAGCCCGGCGACGATGATGCCGATCAGTCCCATGAACAGGAACGAGCCCCAGGCGGTGAGATCGCGCTTGGTGGTATAGCCGTAGAGGCTCATGGCGCCGAAGGTGGCGGCGGTGATGAAGAACACCCGCGCGATGCTGGTGCCGGTGAAGACGTAGAAGATGCTGGCCAGCGACAGGCCCATGACCACGGCGAAGGCCCAGAAGGTGAGCTGGGCGGCGCTCAGGCTCATCTTGTGGATGCGGGCGCTGAGGAAGAAGACGAAGCCCAGCGGGGCGAGCATCACCACCCATTTGAGCGGCGTGCCGAAGATGAGCGCCATCGCCGAGGGGCTGAGTGCGACGACGTAAGCCGTCAGCCCGGTCAGCGCCAGGGCCAACCCCATGTAGTTGTACACCGACAGCATGTAGCTGCGCAGGCCCTCGTCGATTTCGGCGGCCGCGAGCCGGGCCTGAGCCGCACGGGGAGTGAAGTGTTGATCCATGGTCCTGTTCGCTCCTTGGATGCGCTCTCTGGTGATGCGGTCGCTCGATCCGAAACCATGATATGGCGGGGGGCGGCGGCCGATCAAGCCTCGCCGAGGCGCGCCCGGACGCGCCATGAACAAAGTTTCATGTTTTCTCAATGCCGGCGAAAGTCGCTTCAGCCGATGGTGGCGAACACCGGGAAGGTCTCGAGCAGCCAGTAGGCGATCACCTCGAACTGCCCGGTGATCATCAGCCCGCCCATGATCAGCAGCAGCACCCCGGCGCCCTGCTGCAACCGGCGCCCCAGCTTGGAGAGCCGCTTCATCTGGCGCAGGAGCTGTTCGGTGAAGAGCGCCGCCAGCAGGAAGGGGACGCCGAGGCCGAGGGAGTAGATGCCGAGCAGTACGGTCCCCTTCTCGAGGCTCGCCGTGCTCGCGGTCATGGTCAGGATGGCGCCGAGCACCGGTCCGATGCAGGGGGTCCAGCCGAAGGCGAAGGCGACCCCCAGAAGGAAGGCGCCGGTCACCTTGCCGCCCGGAATGTTCAGATGGAAGCGCGCCTCGCGCTGCATCAGCCGGAAGGGGGAGAAGCCGAGGAGATGGATGCCGAAGACGAGGATCACCGCCCCGGCGATGATCCCGAGTTCGTAGCGGTAGGTCAGCAGCAGCCCGCCCAGGGCCGAGGCGCTGGCGCCGAAGGCCACGAATACCACGGAGAAGCCGAGCACGAACCAGACCGCGTAGAGGAGCGCCCGCAGCCGGTTGACGTTCTCACGCTCCATCTCCTCGAAGGAGCTGCCGGCGACATAGGACACGTAGCCCGGCACCAGCGGCAGCACGCAGGGCGAGAGGAAGGAGATGACGCCCCCGAAGAACGCGGTGACGATGCCGAGGAGCGTGAGATCGACCATCGGGATTCCCGGTCCGGAGCTGTCCGTCCGGTAAGAAAGGGCGTGGCGGCCGGCCCGACAAGGGGCTCGCGCGAACGTGTCACAATCCGTCGCATCCCGGGTCGCCGGGTGCGGGCCGCGGCTCAGAAGGGGATGTCGTCGTCGAGGTCGTCCTCCCTCGGCGCGGCCGTCGCCCGCCGCGCCGATGCCGGCCGGTCGAGCGTGCCCTCCGGATCGGGCAGGGCGTCGGCGCCGCCGTCGCCACGACCGCCGAGGAGCACGAGTTCACCGCGGAAGCGCTGGAGGACGATCTCGGTGGTGTAACGCTCCTGACCGTTCTGGTCGGTCCATTTGCGGGTCTGGAGCTGGCCCTCGATGTAGACCGAGCGGCCCTTGGAGAGGTAGCGCTCCGCCACATCGGCGAGGTTTTCGTTGAAGATCACCACCCGATGCCATTCGGTACGCTCGCGCGCCTCGCCGGTGCCGCGATCCTTCCAGCGTTCGCTGGTGGCCACGGTGAGATGCACGATCTTGCGATTGTCCTGGGTGTAGCGGACCTCCGGGTCACGCCCGAGATTGCCCACCAGAATGACCTTGTTGACGCTGCCGGCCATGGGATCGGCTCCACTCTGCTGTTGGCGGGGACGACATTTCAGCCCCCTGGCGTGAAATCAAGCTTCGTCCTTTCCTCTCGCGGCCTCGCGGGGCTCCCGGGCCGCGCGCTCGTCCAGCGCCGCGCGCAGGCGCTCGAGCAGGGCCAGCCGGCCGCGGTCGCTCGGAAGTGCCTGGAGCCGCTGGCCGAGATCGAGGAGCAGGCGGGCGTAGGCATTGTGCCAGTCCTCGCGGGCGTGGACGAGATGGTGCGGAATGCGCGGTGCGGGCCGTGAGCGACCGGGTGGTGCCGCGAGCTCCAGCGTGAAGCGCTCGTCGAGCTCGGGGATCACGATCCGTTCCGCCGGCAGCCCGCGCGCGAGCAGCGCGTCGCGCAGGGCG
>Ga0256830_1003063_pt1 | contig 10636 bp, 6 predicted proteins | sample 128326metaG_FD_190537 | JGI IMG/M metagenome (GOLD analysis project Ga0256830, IMG submission 190537) | Hydrothermal vent microbial communities from Lau Basin, Pacific Ocean - 128-326 | ecosystem: Environmental > Aquatic > Marine > Hydrothermal vents | place: Pacific Ocean: Lau Basin | collected...
CTTATCAGAGTAGACCCCATTCCCGTTTTGATCTTTGACGAGATCGACGCCCAAATCGGCGGCCGCCTGGGTAGGATCACCGGCCAAAAATTGCGCGACATCTCGCGCCAACGCCAAGTGATCCTCATCACCCACCTCCCCCAAATTGCCGCATTCGCCGATCGCCACTTCAAGGTAGAAAAACACACGACCTCCAACCACGCGGTCACCCGAATCAGGTCCCTTGCGCATGACGATCGTGTCCGGGAATTGGCCCAGATGATGAGCGGTCATCAAGAGACAGCGATTTCCCTGAAACACGCCAAAGATATGCTCCAAAAAACCTCCTGTCCCTGATTTTATGCTTGATTTCCCCTTTAAGGTATGCTAGTTTAGCATTTTTCCAACTAACAAATAACGCCGTGTGCGACTTTTAGCCCATACGGTTTTTAAGCTTCAACGGATTAAAATTTTTCATACAAGAACCAAGGAGTATACTATGAAAAAAATCGGTATTATCACCAGCGGCGGCGATTGCGGTGGATTAAACGCCGTCGTCAAAGGGGCCGCCTACATGGCCCGCAACCTGAATATCTCAACCTACGTCATCCCCAACGGCTACGCGGGGCTCTACAATCTCATCGAATTTGATCACCTGGTGGAGCTCACCAGGGAACGCATCGACTTTGTGAACTCCAACCTGGCCGGGTCCGAGGCAGGACACTCACGGGTGAAGATCAAAAAAATCAGCGATCCAAATAAATACGATCGAATAAAGGAAGGCTTGAACAAGTTCCAGTTGGACGGTCTGGTCATCAGTGGAGGCGACGATTCCGGAAGCGTAATGGTGGACCTGGCCGAAAACGGCATCCAGTGCGTACACGCGCCCAAGACCATGGACCTGGACCTTCAGACCTATTCCGTCGGGTTTGACTCCACAGTCAACCGTATCGCCGCCTTCGCCGACGACATCAAGACCACGGGACGCACGCATAATCGCATCATCGTGATGGATGTCTTTGGACGCTACGCCGGACACACGGCCTTCCGCGCCGGCGTGGCGGCCGAAGCCGACGCCGTGCTGATCCCGGAGATCCCTGTCGATTTCGACCTGCTTTACACCCACTGCCGCAATCGCTTCATGCACCGGGTCTCCACCAGTGACGTCAAGGCCGGGACCTACCTGGTCATCGTGGCCGAAGGGTTGAAGAACGCCAACGGCGAGGAGCTCTACGACGAGACCGCGGGCGTGGATCCATTTGGGCACAAACGCCTGGCCGGCGCGGGAAAATACGTGACCAACGAATTAACCAAACGCTTCAAGGCCGATCCCAAGGTCAAGGAATTCATGAAACGCGAAAAGATGTTTGTCGAGGGCCTTTACGAAGTGCCTGAAGTCCGCGCGGTCACACCGGGTCACCTGGTGCGCTGCGGGCACTCTTCGGTCTATGATGTAAACTTCGGCAAAGAAGCCGGGGCCTCGGCCGTAATCCTCCTGACCAAAGGCCTCTCGGGTGTGACCATTGTTGGCGTCAAGGAAGGCAAAATCCAATACATGGACAGCGCCGAAGCCATCAAGCAACGGCACGTGGATCTCAACATGGTCGCCTTTTACGAGCGTCTTGGTATCTGTTTTGGACGAGCCGGCGTCACAGAGGTCGACTTTCCTATTGAAAAAAAGGAAGGTTACATCGACCGACCGATGTAAAAATCATACATTCTCCTGAACTTTCCTGAAAAACAAGAAATTCCGACAAAATTCACACAGGACAAGGAGGCCTTTGCCGCGACACGAGTTTCGGGTCTGCACCGAAAAACGGAAGAGGCCTCCAACCTGTCCGGGGGACATCCCGATCACCGAACCCGATTGGGACGATAGCGTCTTTTATAAATGCGGTTATTGGAAAAGGTCTTGATGCGCCGGCCACTGTTGACGGCGTTGCGCGTGGTCTCTTGATTGGACAATCGCGATCGGTTAGGGGCTTCTTTTACCCGAACATTGTTGGGGGTCTGCCGGGAATTGAGATTTTTTCGAATGAGAGAACGATTGCTCGGGTCCTTACTGGATCCTATCGCGGATGTCGCCCTTTCTTTCGTTTCCACGCCCATCGAGGTCTCTCCATAAGAATAGTCAGAGGCGGATCCACCGTATTGTTGTTGCAGACGATTGGCCCGTTCCACCAGGCGGTGGGACTTGTAGAGTAAAAACGTCTCCGGCTCACGCTCTTTCATATACCCCACAAGGTCTTTGTTCTTCCACAGCTTTATCCATGTCGCGTGGATCTTTTCTTCGTCCCCGGCCAAGACCGCGGACCGAAAGTCTTCGACTAGACGCAGATCTAGCGGGTCTTTGGCGCCTGCCACCCGCATATTCATTAAAGCAACCAGACCAAACACCATCATCTCCAAAATCACCTGTCTTCGCATCGTATCCTCCCCGATTAACACGCCCCGACGGCGCGTTTTTTCCTAAAACAGGTTATCGAGATCCCGTTGAAGCCCGTTATACAGACCGAGGCCCGGCAGAAACCGCCTTCAACCGGACATAAAGGGATTTAAACAACCTACTCCTCGATCCCGACGCCATATCCAAACACCATCTCACCGCCCCTGTGACCAGTAATCCCAATAAACGCCGCCACCACTATTAACAGGACCACGAAAACCGGACGAAAATAAGCGCCGTATTCCTTACGCAGCACCCACAGCGCCGGAATCGACATCAAAGACGTCCACATGGCATAAAGCGCGAAGCGTTTATGCACGTCCAACACGGGATGGTTTAACTTCACGCGCTGGACCTCCCAGATGCCCGTTCGAACCACCAAGGGCGTGATCAGGGCCGCGGCCACATAAAGATGCCACGCCGTTCGATGGAACACCTCTTTTTTCGTAATCCAACTCAAGACCTCAAACCCAACGGCGGCGACAAAAAGGGCGATTGGAAAATGCACCATCTTGGGATGAAGGGGTGTTAGAAAATCTAACATCGAAGACCTCCTTTTTTTAATATTCAATGCTGCGAGCGACTCTTTAACACGACACCGAACAAGCAAGCGCCCAAGACCTCTTTCAGCGTCAATTTAACCAACCCATACGAAAAACACGTATCTGCGCCTCAACGAGGCCCGCGAACCCGCTCCGAAAAAACTATCGACTAAGCCTGCCATGTTCGTCAGTCCCCAGCACGGCTTTAGTATCAAGCCTTTTCGGAACAGGTTCGGGCTTCAAATCAACCACCTCGGGAAAAACGCTTTCGTGTCGATAAAACCACCGGTCACTCGTGATGCCCCGTCTCCCCTCCCGGAGACGATTCCACGGCATGGTGGTCCTCCCCTCCATGCGCGGCGTGATCGTGGCCCGCCGAAGAGAGGAGATAACCGTACCCCCCCAATCCGACGACCATAACAGCCGCGACGAGCCATGTCTTGTTCACCGCAACCTCCTTTCGCTTAATGATCATGCCTCCCTGTCTGTCCGTCCTCATCCCCATGGCCTTCCCGCGCGGCGACCTCTTGATCGGCGATGCGGCTGAATTTCTCCGGGTCTTTTTTAAAGTCCCGCAGACACATTCGGCAGCACAAATTATAGACTCGCCCCTTGTACTCATATTGCACAGGGCTGCCCATGGCGTCGACCGCTTGTTTACTGACCGGACAAATCTTATTACCCACCTCTACGACATCCTCGGAAAACGATTGTTTCTTGGACATCCCGTTAGGCCCCTTATGTCCATGCCCCATTCCAGCCGAAGCAATACCGGTGATCCCGGCGACAACAAAACTTATTCCTAAAATAAACATGAATTTGTTCATCCCATTATCCTCCTGTTTTTTCCATTTATCAAAAACTCTTCCCCTTTAACCAACTCATCTCATTTTTCCCCTCCTTTCTTTTGATACCAACGTTGGAGTTCCATTCTCTTCTTCAACTGTCGCTCCTTTAACCAGCAGTACCCAACAGGTACGATAAACAACGAGATCAAGGCCACCATCATACCCCCCACCGACGGGAGGGCCATGGGGATCATAACGTCGGACCCGCGTCCCGTGGAGGTCAAAATCGGCAAAAAGGCCAGGATCGTGGTGGAGGTGGTCATCAAACAGGGACGAATACGCCTCTTGCCCGCCTCCAACGTGGCCTGCCGAATCGCCTCGACCGTATCGGGTTTATGCGCCTTGAAGCTTTGCTCCAAGTAGGTCGCCATCACCACACCATCATCGCTGGCGATGCCAAAAAGGGCTAGAAATCCCACCCAGACCGCCACGCTGAGGTTAAAGGATCTCATGTTAAACAACTCGTGAAAATAATCGCCAAAAAACGGCAACTGGAAGAACCAGTCCTGACCGTACAGCCAAATCAGGATGAATCCCCCGCTGAACCCCACCACGATTCCCGTAAAGACCAGTGCCGTGGTTGAGACAGACTTAAACTGCAAATAAAGGATCAGAAAAATAACCGCCAGGCTCAACGGCAAGACGACCCGCAACTTCTTCTCACTGCGGACCTGGTTCTCATAGCTGCCGGCGAATTTATAACTCGTGCCCAGAGGCAAGGTAAACTCCCCGGAGGCGATCTTTTCCCGCAAATATTTTTGCGCCCTGTTGACCACATCCACCTCGGCGATGTCCGCCTTCTTGTCAAAAAGGACATATCCGATCAAAAAGGTGTCCTCACTCTTGATCACCTGCGGACCCCGCGTGAACTTCAAAGTCGCCACCTGGGACAACGGAATCTGCGAACCCGAACGCGTCGGCACAAGGACCTGCTGAAGAGATTCGGGCGAATCGCGCAACTCCCGCAGATACCGAATCCTCACCGGATACCTCTCTCTTCCTTCCACCGTTGTTGTAATACGCATCCCTCCAATGGCCGTCTCAATCACGTCCTGAACATCCCGAATATTCACGCCATAGCGCGCGATCTTTTCCCGATCGATAAAGATTTCCAAATAAGGCTTGCCCACAATCCGATCGGCAATCACCGAGGCCGGCTCCACCCCCGGGACTTCCTTCAGAAACCGCTCAATCTGAAGCCCGACGGCTTCGATGTCTTTTAAGTTCTGTCCCATGACCTTCACCCCCATGGGCGCCCGCATTCCCGATTGCAGCATCACGATACGCGCGGCGATTGGCTGCAATTTCGGCGCGGAGGTTGTCCCCGGTATCCCGGCAGCCTTGACGATCTCGTCCCAGATGTCGTCTGTCGACTTGATATTGTCCCGCCACAACCGCGGACGTTTACCCGTCTTGGGGTCCTTCGGCCCATACTCCGGCTTATACGTGATCACGGTCTCAATCATGGAAACCGGCGCGGGATCCAGGGGCGAGTCCACCCTCCCAATCTTTCCCACAACCGTCTCCACCTCGGGAATCTGACTGATGCGAATATTCTGTTTCTGCAAGACATCCAAGGCCTCTCCAATCGAGGCGTGCGGCATCGTCGTGGGCATATACAAATACGACCCCTCATCCAGGTTCGGCATAAATTCCTTGCCCAGCCCGGGAAAGGCCTTCTGAAGAGACGCGAAAGGCCAGGCCTTCATTACCGTCGAGGACGGAACCCCTACGCGCTCCAGGACACTCGTGACTGGCGAGACGACCTTGGCAAATCCAAGCCAGATCATCGCTCCAAAGAGAACGATAAGAGAAGGGACTATCAAGAACGTCTTTTTTCTCTTCAAGAAAATCATCAGCAGCGTGGGATAGATCTTTTGAAACCAGAAGAAAAAAGAAATCAATAAAAACACGCTGAGACCAACAAAAACCAGGTTCAGCAACAGGCCCTTACCCAATCCCAACGGCATCCACTGTGTCGTCAGATAAAACCACATCACGCCGATGGCCAACCAATTCACGTAGCGTGTCCATAGATCTTTCCATCTCTCCGGAATCCTTTGGTGAAACATCCACACGACCCCGGCTAAAAAGACACCGGCGGCCAGTATCCAGGAGACCATCCCCGCCAGAATACTCAACAGAACCACCGACAATATCCGCTTGCGAAAGGAAGCCGGAATGCCTGTCGGGCGCCGCTTGACAAACAGCAGGTGCGCCAGCGCCGGCACCACCAACAAGGCCAGAATCACGGATCCAATCAGGGCGAAGGTCTTGGTGTAAGCCAGGGGCCTGAACAGCTTCCCTTCGGGTCCCGTCATGGTAAAGACCGCCAGGAAAGAAACGATGGTGGTGGAAATCGCCGTGAGGATCGCGCTGCCCACCTCGCTGGCGGCCTGGTAAATCACACGGATCGCCGGTTCTTCCGGAGGGGCCTCCTTCAATTTCTTGAGGATATTTTCACACATGATGATGCCCATGTCCACGATAGTCCCGATGGCGATGGCGATCCCTGCCAGGGACATGATATTGGCGTCGACATGAAACAATTTCATCAAAATAAAGGCCATCAAGACCGCCAACGGCAGGCTCAGGGAAATCAGCAGGGAACTGCGAAAATGCATCAGAAAAAAGAGGATCACGATCACCGTGATGAGGATCTGTTGCTTTAAGGCCTCGCTCAAGGTCCCCAGGGTCTCGTGAATCAACTGGGTTCGATCGTAAAACGGAACGATCTTCACCTTGGAAACCGTTCCGTCGGGCAAAACCTTGCTCGGCAGGCCCGGTTCCAGGAGCTTGATCTTTTCCTTGACGCGCTTGATCACGGCCATGGGGTTCTCCCCGTAACGCGCCACCACCACGCCGCCGACCACCTCGGCCCCTTCCTTGTTCAAGGCCCCCCGTCGCAGGGCCGGACCCAACGAAACACGCGCCACATTGCTTAAATAGATAGGGGTGTCGTCGTTGACCTTAACGACGATATCTTCCACGTCTTTCAAGGTCTTGATAAAGCCGATCCCCCTGACCACGTACTCGACCCGGTTGAATTCCAGGGTCTTGGCCCCCACGTCGATATTGGCCCTGCGCACGGCCTTCATCACGTCCATGAGGGAGACCCCGTAAATCCACATCGCGTCCGGATCAATATCAATCTGGTACTCCTTCACATACCCACCCACAGAGGCCACCTCGCTGACCCCTTCGGTGGCCTGCAGGCCGTATTTGATATACCAGTCCTGAATCGATCGCAGCTCCTGCAGACCGAACCCCTTGCCCTCCACCGTATACCAAAAGATCTGCCCCAGGGCCGTGGCATCCGGACCCAGGGCAGGGGTCACTCCCGAGGGGAGGTCTTTTTGCGCCACGCTCAAGCGCTCCAGGATCCGCGAACGGGACCAATAAAAATCAACGTCCTCATTGAAAATAATATAAATAGTGGAAAACCCGAAAGACGAGTAGCTGCGGATACTCTTGACCCCGGGTACGCCCTGAAGGGCCGTGGCCAGCGGATAAGTCACCTGGTCCTCCACGTCCTGGGGAGAGCGGCCCATCCACTCCGTGAAGACAATCTGTTGGTTCTCGCCAATATCCGGAATCGCGTCCACAGGCACGGGGTCCCTGGGCACAAGATGCTCCGGGACGTCAAAAGGCACCACCATCGCGCCCCACAACAAAATCCCGCCTATCAACAAGGCCGTCATCAATTTGTTTTCCAGAAAAAACTTTATCGCGTGATTAATCATGATGTTCGTCCTTTATATTCCAGTGCTTCAGCTTATCGTCTATTTCGATAAACGATTGCAGACAATTTTCCCATATCAACCCATCAGGGCGCCGTCCAGCCTTTTTTGGTCTCGCCGCACCCCAGCATCTTGTTTCCATAATAAGGATTCTTCAACTCCTCCTCGTCCTGAAGCCAATAGCCCCCCTTACCCAGTGCCATGGGGCAGAAATTCAGGAACAACGAACCCTCTTCGGGTTTGTAGGGATACTCCGTCAAAATGCCTTTCAAGATCGTGGAGACCTCCCGAAGACGCCGGCGCAACCCCTTAATGTCCCGTGTGTCGTTCGTCAACACCTGGGCAAGGCGGTTGACCTCGCTCCCCAGCCCCGCGGTGGCATCCGACCATCCTTCTCGATCAAGAGTGGCGGCAACCTCTCGTCGAAAGTCTTGATAAGCCGCCAGGGCCGCCCGCTCGTCGTCTTGAGCCAAGGCCTTCGTCAACCGTAAATACACCGCCAAGGCCTTATTCAGAACACCGACGTCCTGGACATCCGCCTTGGCATCGGAAAACGTCTCGTTACCCTTGGTATAATAATCCTTGGGATTCATCATGCTTGGCTTGGCCTGGATCTGCAGATCGCTGTCGATCTTGAAGTTCCCTTTCACCACCACGCGTTCGCCGGGTTTCAACCCGGCAAGAACAATGTAATTGTCTCCCGCCGTCGGTCCCAAAACCACCTCGCGACCCTCGTAACGATGAACCCCGCTCTTGTCGTCGGGATTCTCCACATAGACCACGGCCCGTTTCCCCGTGATCAAAACCGCCGTCTTCGGCACGACCAGGACCTTCGTTTTCAAGGAAGGATCGTTTATAAACCCAAACTTGCTCGTCTCAATCAACGACATCCCGCACAAATCACATGTCCCTGGACGGTCCTTCACTACATCCGGGTGCATGGGACAAATCCACTTACCGGCCAAATTCGCCTCGTAAATCCGTCCTCCTTCGCCAACCACCGACTTGATAATCGCCCGCACGAACATCCCCGGTTTCAACTGTTCATCCGGATTATCGATGTTGACCCGCAGTTTGATAGTACGGGTCTTCTCGTTGACAAACGGCTCGATAAAGGCGATCTTCCCGCGAAAAACACGCCCAGGAAAGCTCTCGGCCTCAATGACCACGCTCTGCCCGTAATGCAGCCAAGGGATGTCCCGCTCATAAGCCTCCAAAAAGAGCCACACACGGCTCAAATCCGCTATCGTATAAATCCGGTCACCCGTTTTGACATACATTCCTTCAAATCCTTTTTTGTGGATCACCGTCCCGGAAACCGGCGAGCGAATAATCATGTGTTCCCGCGGCTTGCCTCGTCGCTCCAACTCCCTCACCTGCTGTTCGTCGATGCCGTACAGGCGCAGCTTCTCCCTGGCGCTCTTCAAGGTGGCCTCGGCGGTCTGGCGCATCACCCCCAGGCCGGTGTCGCGGCTTTCTTTAAGGTTTCTAATGGCCTGAAGATATTCCTCCTGGGCCGCCAGGAGTTCGGGGCTGTACAGCTTGATCAAATGATCCCCCTTGCGCACCTTGATCCCGGTGAAATCCACGTATAGGCGATCAATCCGTCCGTCGATCCAGGCGCTGATGTAGGCCAACCGTGTCTCGTCATAATCCACCTTACCCACCAAACGCACCTCATGCACCGCTTCCTTATAAACAACCTCCGCCGTCTCCACCTCGGCCAACCGTCGGGCCGTCTCGTTGAGCGTGAGAGAAACCTTGTCTTGACCCCCGACATCGTCTTCATCCCCTTCGTAGACAGGAATCAAATCCATCCCGCAGATGGGACAGAGGCCTTTTTCCGGCATCTTGATCTGCGGATGCATGGAGCAGGTCCAATACTTGATCTTCTTTTCGCCCTTAGTCTCCGCGTTCACGCCGGATCCGTCCCTTTTTGAAAACACAGCCTGGCCGGCCTGCATCACGACAATTCCCGCCAACAGCCCACCCATGAACAAGGCGCCGTATTTCTTAATCTCTGGATTCATCGATTCTTTCTCCTTCCTCTCTTAATAAAACCTCTCCCACCAAGGCGGCCAATTTCGCCTCCATCTGGAAACGATTAGCCTCGTACCGATAATACGCCAACTGAAAGCTCAGTAACATCCGCTGGGCGTCAATCAACGAAAGAAAGTCCGCCTTGCCTCCCTCGTATCCCGTCTTGGTGGCGTTCAGGGACTGCACGGCCTTTGGGATCAGACCGTCTCGATAAAGCCTGACCTGGCGCAAGGCGTCGGTGTACTGATAATGAACCATCGCCAAACGGGCCGTAAGGTCGTTGAGGGTGGCCTGCCTGGTATCCATGGAAGCGCGCACCCGGGCCTGGGCCTCCTCGACACCGGCCTTGAGGCGTGAAAACCAAATCGGTACGTTCACGCTCAAGGTGACCATCATCGGATCCTTGCCGCTGTCTGTCACAGAGGGATTCAACGCGTCACCCGTCGTAATGCGTTTCACTCCGACCGTAAGGTCCGGGAAAAACGATCGTTTGGCCAACTTCAAACCCTCTTCACTTTGCTGAATGCGGTAGTCTTCGCTCAGCAACCGTGGGTTTTTGGCCTTTAAACGGGCCATCAAGGTCTCCATGTCCTGGTAGTCCCTGCGTGAGCGCAGCTCCTCAAAGGTGACCTCGGGCCAAGGAACGCGTGTCGTCTCCGGAAGATTCAGCAGCGCGTTCATCCTGGCCTCCAATACCGGGCGCCTGGCCCTCAGGCTCAACAAATCATTCTCCAGCTTTCCCAATTCCACCTGGACCTTCAATAAATCCTGGTTCTTTGTCAAACCGGAGGCATATCGGGCCTGGGCCACCTGCTCGAAATTTCCCAGCAGTGTCATATTCTCTTCCGTCAACGAGATGGCCTTACGTAAGTAGAGATATTCATAATAAACCTCCGCGACCTGCGCCATAATCTGCAAACGGATCTGTTCCAGGCGATAATACAAGGCCTCGGCCGACTTAAAGGCCCGGCTCTTGCGAATCCATAATTTATCCGGTAAAGGAATCTTTTGTTGAATGGCAAAGGCCCTCTCCTGCGACCC
>Ga0256830_1003064_pt1 | contig 10634 bp, 3 predicted proteins | sample 128326metaG_FD_190537 | JGI IMG/M metagenome (GOLD analysis project Ga0256830, IMG submission 190537) | Hydrothermal vent microbial communities from Lau Basin, Pacific Ocean - 128-326 | ecosystem: Environmental > Aquatic > Marine > Hydrothermal vents | place: Pacific Ocean: Lau Basin | collected...
CTGGAATACATAAGGGCGATCACTTACCAACATCGCTGCGGCACCTGCACCGGAACTGGGCTCTGCAAAAGACCAGCCTTCAGACAATACTCCACCTCCTTCTGCCACCAGAAAGCGCGAGATATCCGTCGCAATCACCAGTGCCTTGGCACCGGGAGATACCTGAGACAAAACAAAATTTATCCCCATCTGTAGCCCGGTTGTTCCTGAATAACACGCACTTTTAATTTCAAACAAACGGCAATTCCGGTTTAATCCCAAATAATCATGCATGTAGGAACTCATGGATTTCCCAAAATCAAATGAAGACTCTGTACACGTAATCAGCATTTCAATCCGGTCTTTTTCGCTGTCACTCAATGCATCGATAATGGGTTTTGCTGCATTTACACCTAAAGAAACAGGGTCTTCATACGGTAATGCCACGGACTTTTCTTTCATCAGCAAGTTGTCAAACCGCGTTTTGTCCAGGCCACGATGGCTCGCCAGCTGGTCAACATCCAGATAAGCACTACCGCCAAAAACATTCAGCATCTCAATTCCAACCGGTTGCATATAATTATCCTTTTACTTTTATTACGCTCTGCTCAATATTTTTAAAAAATGGCATACATATTTTTGAATTAAACCCAAAGAGATTAACAAGCATTCTGAAAAACGATACTGGAATTAATTCCGCCAAAACCAAACGAGTTACTCATCGCAAGCGCTATCCTGGCTTTTTCAGATCTTGCACCACTAAAACGGAGTTTGTGATCAATAGGATTTTCCAGGTTCTTGTTGGGATGGATAAATTCACCCTCCATTTGCAAAACAGATGCGATAAGCTCAACAACTCCGGCTGAATATAAACAATGCCCGGTCAGCCCCTTGGTCGAATTGACCCGGAGTTTTGAGACATGATCTCCGAATACCTGTTTAATCGCCTCCACCTCGGTGGCATCCCCCAGCGGCGATGAACTACCATGCGCATTCAAATAATCAACATCAGATGCACAAACTCCTCCTCTGCGCAGTGCCTCACTCATAGCTCTGGCTTCCCCTGAAGCACTGGGTGCCGTCGTGCTGACCGCATCGAGATTCATTGCTGCGCCCAGTATTGTTGAGCGTACTGTTGCATTTCTCTCTGTAGCAACATCACAGGATTGTAAAATCACACAAGCACTCGCCTGACCAAATACAAAACCGGTATGTTGATCGTCAAAAGGACGTGATGTCTGGTCTGGTGTTTGAAACTCATTCCCTCTGGCCATTGCACCCACATTAACGAATCCCTGTAATTCCATGGGTGACAAATCCGCAACAACGCCGGTAACAAGACAAGTATCAACAATACCTGCCTGAATCAGTTGCACCGCCTTTATGATGCCCACGTTGCCGCTTGCAGAAGCGCCACCGACGACAAATCCTTCTCCTTTAATTGTCAATATTTCACTAAGAACACCAACCTGATGGGTATCCAGAAACTGAAGTGCATACCGGGGCGAAAGATATTCCGGATCATTTTCAAAGTCTGCATGTAACCCGTATCGGTAATTTTGAGTGGTACTCTCTCCGGCAACAATCACTCCCAGACGTTCAGGGTCATTTTCCCTGGCAAACATTCCTGAGTCTTGCCATGCTTCCAATGCCGACAGCACTGATGTCTGGATTGAAAAAGGTGAACGCTGCGCACAATGTCTGGCCTTTTGTAAAAGTGTCTCAGGGAGATCAGAATAACGATAAAGACGATCAAGAAATGAAAATTCTTTTATTTCGGCACCAATATCCACAGACAGTTTTGGTCCCTTTCTGTCCGCCAGTCGAGTGATTCCCGAAACACCTTTTTTAAGGGATTGTTTGAACTCAAAAATATTATCGCCAATAGAACAGACTATTCCCATACCGACAATAGCTACCCCATGATCTGATTCTTGTGTCATTCCATTTCCCTGTATTAATCGCTGCATAGGCACCCGATAAACCTGCACATCCATTACAATCAAAATCAGCTGTTATTATCGATAAGCATCAGCCATAACATCAACCATATCTTCAATATTTTCCACACCACCAAAACTCACTAATGGCATTTTTATTCCCAGTTTTTCCATTGAAGACATCACAATTTCCGTGCGATCAATTGAATTTGCTCCCAATGATTTGAGGTTTTGTTCAATGCTGACAGCTTCAGTATCAACATCAGGCAATACATCTGCAATTGCATCTTTTACAACTAAAAATATATTTTCCTTTTCCAAAATTAATTCCTCTGTAGTGATAATATGTTGACATTTTGTAGTTAACTGTTAACCGTGAAGAAACCAGCTTTCAAATAGAGGGCTTCCTGACATTTTTCTTATATTTTCCAGTTCATTTCCCGCAGGCAGAGTGTGCTTGATATCCGGTGTTTCCATCACTTTCTGAGCAGACTGTCCCGGCCTGGAAACCCAGTAAGGCTTATTGTCAAATGGATATGTGGGTAAAGAAATCCTGTTGATTATTTTTCCCTTGTATAACAAATCCCAGGGGATTTTCCCGCCCAGCACCCAGCACTGCCCGATCTCTGAAAAATTTCTATCCTGAACCAATTCGTGAATAAAATGATGATCCGGGGTTTCATTTTTTCCCTCACCTGAATAACTTAAAGGCACAGAGGTGCCGGTAGCATCACTCATGCTCAGATAATGTTTTATACCGGTTATCAATGCTTCACGATCAGACACAATCATAGCCAGCCTGACATCCAGCTGATCCCGTCCAACCTGGAGCGTATACGCAAAACTGTCCAATGATAATTTTTCATGTGCCAACACATAATCCAGCATCTGCCGCACAACGGCCTCAAGTTGTTTTTTATTTTTTGCGGAAAACACGACGAGTTGAATTGAACCTGTATCACTGACCTTTTCCTGCCCGCTGACATATTCCTCCAGGATGACATGTGCATTAACACCTCCCATACCAAACGAACTGACACCCGCCCTGCGCGGTATGGGTTTACCGGAGCCATCAGATAATGCCTGCCATTTTTGCGCATTCTGAACGACAAAAAACGGGCTTTCATTGAGTTGCAAATAGGGATTCAACGGATTGGTGTTGAGATTTTTAACCAGCATCGCATGCTTCAGCTGAAGCAACACCTTAATAACCCCCACCACACCGGAGGCTAACTCTGTGTGACCTATGTTTGTTTTGACGGACCCCAGGCCGCAATACCCTTCCACAGCCAGGGATGCATTGATATCGCTTGTGCCAGGTTCCTGTTGTGATCGGGTAATTAATGATTTGAATGCCGTCTTGAGAGCATCAATTTCAATGGAATCACCCAGTTGGGTACCTGTACCATGCGCCTCCAGATAAGTGACGGTTCGTGGGTCAATATTGGCTTCCTGGTAGGCTTTTTCCAATAATTGTGTTTGCGCTATGGGGTTTGGTGTTGTCAGTGAGTGTGCCCGTCCACCATGATTTTCAGCACTTCCACAAATCAATCCATAAACAGGATCACCTGCTTTTTCAGCATTGCCCAGTTTCTTCAATATCAGGATGCCTGCCCCTTCACTTCTTACAAAACCATTGGCATTAGTCGAAAAAGTTTTGCATCGCCCATCTTCACTCAACATACCCGCTTTCTCGTAGGCAATATGTCCAGTGGGTGTCAATAAGGTATTAACCCCTCCCACAATGGCCATTTCACAACCATCGTTTAAGGCCGCTATTCCACGTCGAATGGCCACCAAAGAACTTGCGCATGCAGTTTCAATGGGCTCACTGGGCCCCCGAAGGTCAAGATAATAGCTGATCCTGTTGGGTCCCACTGAAGGCTGTGTTCCTGTCGCTGTAAATGCTTCAATCTTGCTCCCGGATTTCTCAATCAAACGGTCATAACCACTGTTTGCTGTACCGATAAAGACAGCGATATTTTTTCCGGAAAGACTTTTTGGGCTATAACCCGCATCTTCTATGGCACGATAAACATACATCATGATCAGCCGTTGATTGGGGTCCATCAATTCTGCTTCATGGTCGGATATACCAAAAAATTCAGGGTCAAACTCTGCTATCCCATCAATAAATCCCCCCCATGTTACATGCGCCTCACCTTGCTGTGTTGCAATAATGTCTTCTTTTAAACCGCTACGATCAGCGGGTATTTCGGAAATACAGTCTTTCCCGGACTTAAGGTTATTCCAGAATGCATCAAGATCATCCGCCATGGGTAACCTGCCACTCATCCCGATAACCGCAACCCGTTCTGAATACGAAATACCTGTAGTGCATTCCTCACTTCCTTCAGAAGGTTTAACCGCAGATTCATTATTTTTAATTAAACTGGTTTTTATTAAACCGTTTTTCATTAAACAATTCTGCTTTCCAGATACACCTGTATTTTTCGATATGTTTCTGCTTTCCGATGAATTTACAGTACTTCGGGATTTTGTGTAATGCTGAATAATCGCTTCATTCTCATCAGATAATAAATAATCTGTTAATTTTTCCAGCGTATAATGTCCAAACAGAACAGCCGGTGGTATTTCCATACCAAAGTATTGAGAAAGACGATGTGAAAATTCTGTTAAAAGAATAGAGTCATAACCAAATTCGGAAAAACCAGTGTCAACATCCAATAACTCCGGATTTATTTTTAATTGTTCATGAATTATCCTTTTAAGGTCATTTCTGATGTGATTTTCAAGTTCCTCTATACTTAACGTATTTTCATGTATTATTTCTTTATTATTCAGCTGTTGACTATTATCTGTTGGTAATTTATATAGAAATCGTTGATTATCTGGCGCTTGGTCCTCGTCGATAATAGTGAAGGTGCACTTGTTATCCTGTGTGAATGCCTGAGAAAATATTTTTTCGAGGAAATCAATATCAGAGTACAATGATTTATTTTTTTCCTGAATGGGTTGATTTGACTTGTTAGTATCTTCTTCCATCCAGTCAATAATAATGGATTTCCCGCAGGTCATACCTTTCTCTTGAAGCCCGTCCAAATCGCTCACTTGTGCTACGCGATAAACATTTCGGCTATCATTACCCGGAAACTGCCGTCCAACCATACTTTCGTCAGACAATAAATTGCACACGAAATCCGGAGACTCATATGAAAAAACAGAATTCGGGTAAATACTACTAAGTATAGTTTCAGCCGATAATGAATACTCTGCTGCTTTCCCGGTATAAAAAATGCCATTTATTTCATCTATCAAACCCCTCATATCCACCGGAATATTTTCCAGGGTAAATGACTGTATTGAATCAATAGTGATATATTGTATATCAGCAGCCAATCCTTTAATTGCCTGTAGTCTGCCTTTGAAAGAACATATGGATGAAGAATGTATAACCAAAATAAGCTTTAATGCACCAGAACCAGCCAAGTATTCGACCAATATCTTCCCTGTTTTTTCACATTCACATACCATCAAATACGTGCCGCCATATTTTATTGGGCTCATATCAGATTGAACCCAGGCATTCTCAAACCCACCCGGTTGTTTTTTTCCTGTGATTTCTGCCGGTAATAATTTTCTTATGCGATCAACATCACCATGCCCCGTGCTTTTGCAATCATCCGATAAATATATACCGATCTCATACCCGATTATTTTTACACAGACATTCCCCTGATCATCACACAGGCTGATATCCATTTTGAATGTACTGCCACAGGAAGAACCACTTTGTGCATACCGTATCCAGGTATACAAAACTCCACAGAGAGGCATCAAAATTTCTATTCTCTCTACTGAAATGGAGTGGGTCTCTGCCATCAAAAACAAATCATCATGCCGCTTTTTCTCTCTCCCTATTTTTTTTGAGGTGTTTTCTGCGACATTACTGATCCCTTTTACGATAGCTGCCGCAGTTTTACAGACCAGGGCCATTGGCGTCGGGTGCAATACATATTCGCTATTACCTACAGATAAATCATCCGGCAGGCAATGCTGGATGACAGCCTGACCATCACCTGGAAAAAATTTCTGAATACCCAAGTTGCTGGGTACACAGTCAAGATTTAATAATGCATAAAGTTCATCACATCGCGATGCATCAAATATGGGGCCGACGGTATTCTCCATCAACGCCGTTATATTTATATTTTGAGGTGAAACCAGAGACTTTAATAAACCGGTGCCTTGTACATGAGTGATTTTTTCTGAAGCATTATTCTGCATCGAATAAATGGTATAACCCACGGAATCAAAATGGTTGTCTTCGCTGAACACCATATCATGCAAATCAATATGCAATTTGACGGGTTCATTTTCGACAACGACGCCGGAAAACCACCTTGTATCATACAGGTCAATATTAACCTGTTCATGTTGATCCCCCAGCGATAAAACAATCGCAATTCTGGCCATCTCCAACAATGCTAAATCTGTCATTGTTGACACCTGAGAGGATTCATTGCGGGTAAAAAAATATTCACTGCCATCAAACACTGAATAATAGCTTTGAAAAAACAGATCAGACTTATTGACTTGTACCAGAGGATGTATAACAAAATGTCCATTCCTTTCACCAGCACGATCTTTGTCTTTTCCGTTTATCTTTGGTGTGACCCAATAGCGTTCTTTGGAAAAAGGATAAGTTGGCAATACAACTTTATTGGGTCTTTCACTTTCATAAAGCATATTCCAATCAACAGCCATACCATTAACCCATAAGTCCAGGTATTTTTCTGTTATCCCTTCCCGCATCCAGGACGCCAGTGATTTTTCAGCAGAAATATCGTTATTGAAACAGGGTAACGTTTTGTTATTTTTTACATTACCTTGATAACATTCATCAATATTAAGATTATTCCCGGCGTATTCATCCAGATTTTTTAACAAGTCAGAAACAGAGTGAACAACAAATACAACACGTTCATCCATACTGTCTCTGCCTGTTTGCAAAGTATAAGCAATCTCTGACAACGTCGGTGTATCCGAAGAATTATCTGATATGCCCGCCTTAAGGTAAGCGGATAAATTAACAGCCATCTCAATCAAACGCGCTTTGTTTTTTGCCGAAAGAGGAACAATAGCCGGAGTCGAATTCTGGCAGGCGGTGTTCGATCCATTGCTGGTATTATTACGGCTGCTGTGCCCGGCTTTGTATTCCTCCAGAACCATGTGCGCATTTGCTCCACTGAATCCAAAAGAACTGACTGCTGCAACACGCTTTCCACAATCGGGCTCTGCCCAATATTCATAATTTGTGCTGACAAAAAAGGGAGATCGCTCAAGATCAATAATATGATTTGCTTCCTTAAAATGTGCGGTTGGCACATATTTATTGTATTTCAAACACAATAATGTTTTTATCAGCCCCGCTACTCCCGCAGTGTAACTGCCATGGCCGATATTTGATTTTACCGATCCCATTGCACAATACTGCCTTCTCTTAACGGTGTGCTGGAAGGCATTTGTCAATGCCTGAAATTCAATCGGATCACCCAGAGGGGTTGCTGTTCCATGGGCTTCAACATATGTAATGTCAGCGGGATTGATTTTATATTTCTGATAGATGCTACTTAACAGACTTTCCTGTGATTTGGCACTCGGGGCAGTAATACCATTTGTTTTCCCATCCTGATTGATGCCTGAACCTTTAATAACACCAATAATGTTATCCTTGTCCTGCTCTGCCTGCGCCAGAGGCTTTAACATGACAATACCGCAACCTTCAGAAAAAACAGTACCATTTGCCGATTTATCAAATGTAAAACATCGGCCATCCATGGATTGCATGCGTACTCTTGAAGTCAGAATATGTGCAATCGGTGTCGAGAAAATACTGATACCACCTGCAATTGCCAAATCACTCTCACCATTACGAATACTCATGCATGCAAGATGTATTGCTGTCAATGATGATGAACAGGCTGTATCAACTGAAAGAGAAGGGCCCTTTAAATTAAGAAAATAGGCTATTCGTGCAGCCAGTATCGCACTCGAAGTCCCCATGAAGGTTTGGCCATTGGTATCTTCGTGGCTTAATGCGAGCAACCGATCATAATCTCCAGTGGTGCAACCAACAAAAACACCGCATTTTTTCGTATTCAACGCAGAAGGAGAATACCCGGCACTCTCAATGGTTCGCCAGGCCTCCTCAAGGAAAATACGTTGTTGAGGGTCCATCAACTCAGCTTCCGATGGAGATATATTAAAAAACAATGGATCAAATTTATCCACGTCATCAATAAACCCACCCCATTTTGAGTATGAGGTATGCTGGTTATCCGGGTCCGGGTTATACCAACGGTCAAATTCCTGCCACCGTCCTTCAGGTACTTCGGTTATGCAGTCGCTACCGTTTTTTAATACATCCCAGAATTCTTCAATATTTTGACTCATGGGAAAACGACAGGACATTCCGATAACGGCAATATCCGCATCAGAATCATTACCTTCAGTGATGATTTCAGATGATGTGGTGACTGCTGACTTTCGACTTGCAAGCGGTTTTTCGCTTAATCCCTGATAACTGTCGGGTTTAACCCGCTGCAACCGCAACGTCTCAATACTCAAAACAATATTGTTATTTTCATTGAGTATTTCCAGATAAAGTTCTATCCAATTTTCATCGAAACCCTTGACCTCGGCCAGTGAGGTAAAATATTTCCCGGTTGTTTCCCCAAAAACAGACAGTCCACTAATTTTATAAGGCAGAAAAAGGTCATTGCCAACATCATGGATACTGCTTAATTGATAGGGGCCGTAGCTCATTGCATTTGCCAATGCTGCGCTGACGACAGATGGATGTAATAAAAATCGATTTTCCTCTATATCGACTGCTATTTTTCCTATTGATTGCTTTGTCCCAAAGGCAATACTTTTCAGAGAACGATAAAATTCACCAAGGAAAATACTGGCATCTTTTGAATAAAATTGATCAATGGAAAATTCCACTTCCTTTTTTATCGGCACGTCAGTTGAATACTTTGCAGCAGCATTATCCTGTTTCCTTACAGGATGTAGCGAACCTCTGATATGAATCTTGTCACTACCACCTCCAGATTCCGTGTCTACTTTAGACCGCACAGTAAATCGAAGACCATCACCCTCCTTTTGAAAAACAATTGTAAGGTCATTCGTCGATGCGCCATTACCCATCAAGGGGTTCATAATGACAATATTATCAAATACCATTGCATCGATATTAAAATATGTCCGGCATGCCACAACAAGCATTTCCAGATAGGCATCAGTAGGAAAAACAAACTGGCCAAACACCCTGTGATGGCTTAAGCAAATATTATTCTCTGTGCTTATTTTATATTTTATGGAAACTTCACCATTGCGCTCAAAATCCCCCGTATATCTAGCACTGTAGAAATATAAATCTCTACAAGATGAAGGTGCCACAGTCGAAAACTCAACAACCTGTCGTTTTTTGGATAAGCGTCTGTATTTTTTCTTGTTTGTACACATTTTATGTATTCACTGATTCTCTTTCCATAATAACGCCCTGTAGCGGGTCACTTCCTGGTTATTACAACCCTTCACCAAACTAATCAGCCATTTCAACGCCTTGAATTTTTTCTTCTTCCCTGTTTCTTATTATTTTTTCAAGGTAGCGGGAAAATTCATGAAGGTTTGTGTAGTCATATACCGCAGTTGCTATAATTGAAGTTTCAAACTGATCATTAATTGCCTTCACCCATTCAACACCAACAATGGAATCCAGCCCCATATCAATGAATGCTGATTCAGGATTGACATCTGATTCATCCATATATAATGCTTGGGCCAGACTTGTTACCAGCATTTTTTGTAAATCATCCACTTGCAGAGTCGTTTTTCTTTTTGGATCTGACGTACTTTCTGTTGTTGGAGAAGGTACATTTTTTCTGCTTATTCTTTTATTTCGCCTCTGCTTGGATTCTCGTGACGTATCACTATTTGTATCTTCCTGAGCTTCAGGTTCGCCGACTTTGTTTTCTAAATAGTGTGAAAAATCCCTTATTGTGGGATAGTCATAAACGATGGTGGCATTGATGCCCAGCGAAAACTTTCTGTTAAGTTCATTGACCCATTCAACGCCAACAATGGAATCCAGTCCCATTTCAGTGAATTGCCGGTCAATATCCACATCACTTAACTCCATATACAAGGCGTTAGCGAGGCTCTCGCTTAACACCTGTACAAAATCAGGGTCTGTTGCAGATTGATGCGCTGATGTATTACTGGCATTAATCAGTGGAGCTTTATCCCTTTCAGCATGAATTGTATTTTCTGTATTTAAAGAAATATCTTCCGGCTCTGCCTGATAAACAGACTGTAAGCTTGATAAGCTAATAGCAGTGGGTTTCTCGGGAATGTTCGGGGGGGTTCCAGTGAAACTGCTCACTGAGGGTAAAATATCCATGCGCTTTTCTGCTTTCTTTGCCTCAAAGCTCAAACCCACCGCCCGGGCGCACACACAGCCATGATCATCGATAAAATCAATATCAAGCTTGACAACACCTTTATCACTCACAGGAAGCACAGAATGATGAACATTTCTGACCCAGGCAAACATGCTTGCTGAAAATGCCTGATATATTTCCATTTTCTTGAGCATTACAGGAAAAGGTGATTGTATCGATGACAGATTATCCAATAACACACTGTTAATCGGTGACCCCAATTTATCCCTGGTTATACCAATGA
>Ga0256830_1003065_pt1 | contig 10632 bp, 11 predicted proteins | sample 128326metaG_FD_190537 | JGI IMG/M metagenome (GOLD analysis project Ga0256830, IMG submission 190537) | Hydrothermal vent microbial communities from Lau Basin, Pacific Ocean - 128-326 | ecosystem: Environmental > Aquatic > Marine > Hydrothermal vents | place: Pacific Ocean: Lau Basin | collected...
ACCTTAGCCACCATATCCTTAGCCCGCCTTTGGAGTTTTTAAAGCTCCAGAGGCTTTTGCGGTGGCTAAGGCAAGCCCCGAGGGGGATTTGAACCCCCGACCTGGTGATTACAAGTCACCCGCTCTTCCGGCTGAGCTACCGGGGCACATCCGAATTTAAAAAGCAAACGTGGCAAACTATTTCTGAATCCAAAGCTCTAAAGCTCAACCGCAATCTCCGCCACAACCTCCTGCGCAGGATTCTGCAGCAGGGCAACGAAGTCGCGGGGCAGATCCCGCGCAGCGTGGCTCGCATTTATCATAAGCGTTCTCCCGCAGGTAAACCTGCTCTTCCTCACCACCATATCCCTGGCATCGGTAAAGCTCAGGCTCTCGTGTCCCCTGCCAACAATCTCCACCTCCCTCCCCTTCGCCCTGAGTACAAGCGTAATTCTTGCCCTGCTGTCCCTCGCCATGCGCTTGAAGCGCTCCGGAAAATCAGCAAGCGCTCTGTCGGCGGCGACGGCGATGATGCAGTCACCTCTCGGCGAAAGCTTCTCATCCCGGGTTATAGCCAGAGTGGTTCTGTGCATGCCCAGGACATTCTCGTGTCCTCTGGCGCGCACTATAACTTTTTCAATCATCAGACAAAAATTAAAGTAGCAAAATAAAAATCTGGTGGTCAGATGTACTGCGAAGCCTGCGGCAGGGAGACTGAGCACAGCGTAGTTAAGCGGAGAGGCAGCGAACTCCTGGTAAAGTGCGCTGAATGCGGTCATGTGCAGCTGATAACCGAGAAACCCCGCCTCAAGGAAGTGAAGGTGGTCATAAGCAGGTACGAGAGGAGTGAGGGCAAAGCTGTGCTCTTTCCCGCAGAAGAGGAGGTTAACACAGGCGACGAGGTTGTGGTTGAGGAGGAGCCCCTCCGGATTACCGCAATAGATACCGAGAGCGGTAAGAGGGTAAAAAGGGCGAAAATCAAAGAAGTGAAAACCCTGTGGTGCATCTCGCTTGCGATACCCGTGAGGGTGAAATACTCACTCCACTTCGGCGGCACAACCACCTCCGGCGAAATCCACACCAGCCGTGACCGCGTATTCAGCGTGGGCGAGGTGGTGGTCACGCCAGAGGAAACCTTCATCATAGAGAAGATAAAAACCAGAGACAGGCTTCTCAGGCGCGGCTCGGCCACGGCGGAGGAAATAGTGAGGCTATATGGCAGAAAAAAGCTACGAAGATAGACGCCGGGAGATGGTGGAGAAGCTTATAAGCTACGGGTACCTCAGGAGCGAGAAGGTCATCCGCGCCATGCTCCGCGTCCCCAGGCACGAGTTCGTACCTGAAGACAGGAGGAAGTACGCCTACTCCGACGAGCCCCTGCCGATAGGTGAAGGCCAGACCATAAGTGCACCGCACATGATCGCGATAATGTGCGAGGCGCTGCAGATAGAGAGTAACCACCACATTCTGGAAGTGGGCACCGGCTCCGGCTACCATGCATGCGTTGTCAGCCTAATTGCCGACAAAGGGGAGGTATACTCCGTGGAGAGGCACGCAAGGCTTGTGGAAATCGCCAGAAGAAACATCATCCGCGCCGGATGCTGTGGAAAAGTGACCATAGTTGTGGGCGACGGCACACTGGGCTACGAGGAGAAGGCACCCTACGACAGAATATACGTAACCGCCGGCGCACCACGCGTACCACCTCCCCTGCTGCAGCAGCTCAAGGTGGGGGGCAAGCTTTTGATTCCTGTGGGCTCAAAGCTGGGCCAGGAGCTGAAGAGGATAACCCGCATTGGCGATGATGAGTACAGGGAGGAGAATCTGGGGGGCTGTGTTTTTGTGCCCCTCGTAGGAAAATACGGGTGGTAGTTACCTGGAGCAACACTCCCCCCGCGGGATTGGCTTGCCGTGAGGGCAGCGCGAGGGATGTCCAAGCTTTATGCACACCGCCTCGGCGATGGCCTCGCTTATGTGGTGCTCTATTGCGCAGGCATGGGCATGAACCTCACTGTTCAGCTCCATATCCAGAAGCTCCGTCAGAAGCAGCTCCGCCAGTCGGTGGCTTCTTATAGCCTGTCTCGCAAGCTCCTCGCCCCTGCCGGTGAGCCTGATTCCCACCCTTGGCTCGTACTCCACGAAGCCCAGCTTCTGCATCTTTCTGAGCATCTCCACGGCACTGGGAGGCGCTATTCCGAGGCGCTCCGCTATCTCATTTATCTTGGCATACTCCCTCTCCTCCTCCTTGAGAAGAATCCACAGCGTCTCCAGATACTCCTCCATGCTCTCGGAAATCATCTTCCCAACCTCTTCACATATATCTGCCTTGCAACCTCCTCGTCCAGAGCGAGCTCCGTCTCACCCACCCGCACAACGAAGGCAGGACGCTTCTGGTGCAGCCTCAGGACGCTCCCGGGCACTATTCCGATGCTTCCAAGCCTGTCAAGGGTCGCATGACTCCTGGGTGCAATAAAGACTATCTTCGCCTCACTTCCCACCTCCAGCTCGGTAAGAGGAAGCACCAGCGGCGACAGCTCACGCCTGAACTTCCTGCAGCAATCCCCCCGCGGGATTGGCTTGCCGTGAGGGCATGTAGGAGGATGCCCCAGGAAGGTGCACACGCTCTCGGTAACCTCCGGGCTGAGCAGGTGCTCAAACTCGCAGGCGTGGCTCTCTGCCAGCTGCTCGCTCACATCCAGCACATCGCTGAGCAGCCGCTCGGCCAGGCGATGACGGCGCACCACCTCGCGGGCTATAACTTCGCCCTCCTGGGTCAGCTCCACCCGGTCATCGGCCAGCTCAACCAGACCGCGCTCCGCCATGTGCCTCAGCAGCCTCTCCGCATCTTCATCCTTGGTAAACTCCAGCAGCGCCGAAAGGGAACTCCTGCCCTCCTCCTTAAGCGTCCATATCTCCTCCAGCAGCTCCTCAATTCGCTTCCTGCGGTACCCTTGTTCACCTCTCATCCCTTCTCCTCCATATACGCCTTATCAGCCTTAATACTTTTGACTCCCCCGGGAGCGCATACCCGCAGCTGGGGCAGCACCTCAGGGAGCAGCCCTTCGAATGCATCGGGCAGGCTGTGCACGCCTGCTCCGGCTCTTCAAACTCGCAGCCGCACAGGGGGCACTTCACAGGCTCACCTCCAGATAGCGCAGCAGGAAGTTAACGGCGGCGCCCACCACAAAGGCGAAGGGGAAGATGAAGCTCACTATTGCCAGAGCCACTCGTGCGCCCCGCTCCTTTACTATTATCAAAAAGTTGGCTATGCAGGGCACAAACAGGGTTATGGTAACCAGGGCCACGACTATCTGCACCGGCGAGAGCATACCCTCCGCCGCGAGGGCAAATAAACCCGCGGCGCCATAGTCGCGGCGCAGAAAGCCCATAATAAAGGCGTCCGTGGCCTCCTCCGGCAGACCGAGCAGGCTCACCACCACAGGCGATGCAAAGTCGCGTATTTCGGCAAGCATGCCCACCCTGTCCAGGATGAAGAGCAGCAGCGTGCCCAGGATGAAGAGCGGCACAGCCTCGCGCAGATACCACTCTATCCTCGCCAGGGTTTTCGCCGCTATGTTCCCCAGCTGGGGTACCCGCAGGGGCGGTATCTCAAGAATGAAGTCGGTGGGCTCCCCCTTAACAATGCGCGCCGCCAGAAATCCCACCAGCAGCATTACGACCACCACCACGCCCGCCCAGATGAGCATCGCCTTTGCAGAAAGCGCCGAGAGCATGCCCAGGATAACGCCCAGCTGCGCCGAGCAGGGCACCGCCAGAGCGAGGAGCAGCGTTGCAATTATGCGCTCCCTCCTCGTCTCCAGGATACGTGTGGTCAGCGTCGCCATGGTGTCGCAGCCCAGTCCGAGCACCATGGGCAGCACGGCTTTGCCGTTCAGCCCTATAACCTTGAAGATGCGGTTGGTCATTATCGCCAGTCTGGGGAGGTAGCCGGAATCCTCGAGCACACCAAAGGCTATAAAGAAGGTGCCCACTATGGGCAGTATTATCGCAATCGCATAGGTTAGGGCCATGGTTATTATTCCGAATTCTCCAACCAGAAGGTCCTGGAGCAGAGCAGATGGCAGAAGCCCCCTTACCACATCCTCAGCAAAGGGATTCAGATACTCCCCGAAGACCACACCTTCGAAGAAGTCCACCAGCGTGCCAGCGCCGAATACGCCCACGAACTCGTACATGGCAAACAGCACCAGCAGCAGGAAGGGTATCCCGTAGACCGGATGCATTGTAAGCTCGCCCAGTTTCGCAAGAGCCGCTCCCGGGGCTGCCTCGCGCTTCTTCACCACGCGCTCCACGATTTCGTCCGCCACGCGCAGCCTGGTTCTGCTTATGGCATAGTGCACACTCGAGAAGTGCCTTTCCAGCCTGCGGCGGATTTTTTCAATCTCTGCCACCTTATCCCGGGAAACCCTCGCAAGGAGCCAGCTGGCCAGACTTTCGTCGCCTGCTATCAACATTACCGCAATGGCCCTCTTCCCAAGCTTCGCCTCCGGCAGCAGCGCCTCCACAGCCTTTATCGCATCCTCCAGCTCGCGGGGATAGCTGAAGCTGAAGGCTGGCCTTGAGGCATGTTCCAGGCTCCTTATCAGCTCGCCCAGCCCCTTCTTCTGCGTGGCTACAGTGGAGACCACAGGCACACCGAGTATCCTGCTCAGCTTCTCCCTGTCTATGCTTATACCCCGGCTCCTCGCCTCGTCCTCCATGTTGAGTACAAGCACCGTGGGCAGACCCATCTCCGCCAGCTGGAGCGTAATTGTCAAGCCCCTGCGCAGGTTCTTGGAGTCCACCACCTGCACAACGACATCGATGCTCTCATTGAGCAGTATATCCCGGGTGACGCGCTCGTCCTCGCTCATGGGTATGAGGTCGTTTACTCCGGGGGTGTCAATGACCAGAGTTTCGCTGTCAAACTTCGCTGCTCCCCGGGCTATCTCCACCGTTGTGCCCGGATAGTTGCTCACAGTAACGTACCTGCCCGTGAGAAACCCGAAGATGACGCTCTTGCCAACGTTGGGGTTGCCCACCAGCGCTATCCTGCGCTTCGCCCTGGTTATGCTCTTGCCCTCGTGGCAGTGCATGGTACCACCCAGTTAGGCTTACCTAATTTGTCCGCATAACATTAATAAAAATTCCAAAACCCTTTAACACGCTGCCGCTGGCGCTTACTTCAAGGAGGGGAAATGCAGCGTCTCCAGCCCAAAAGGCGGCTCTCTGGAGGCGAGCTCAGGAGCAGCCTCAACAGCCTGATATACGACGGTATGTTCTCTCAGGCCATGGCTGTGCTCGCCGGCGGACCCATACTCGCGGCTTACGCTCTAACCCTGGGAGCTGACAACTTCTACATAGGTTTGATAGCGGCGCTCTCCTTCTTCGCAGAGCTGGTGCAGCTTCCCGCCATCTACCTGGTGGAGAGGCTGAGGAGGCGCAAGTACATCGTGGTGACCTTTTCCCTCGCCTCCAGGATGTTCATCGCTTTAATCGCCCTCATACCCCTCCTCCCGGTTAACCCCCTGGATGCGCTTCTGCTCTTCCTCGCTGGGCACTACCTCCTGGCGAAGGTCTCCAGCACCGCCTGGAACTCCTGGATGCGCGACCTCGTTCCCCTTGAAATCAGGGGCATGTTCTATGCGCGCAGGATGAGGCTCAGCCTGGCGCTCTCCGCTGCGCTCGCCATAGCGGCGGGCTACTTCCTGGACCGCTCAGGGAGCATTGAGGCATACTCTCTCGTATTCCTCCTTGCCTTCCTGCTGGGCATGCTCTCCACCTTCTTTGTCTCCCGCATGGAGGAGCCGGAGATGCTGGGCAGCAGATTCTCCCTGCGCACAATCCTTGAACCCTTCGAGGAGAGAAACTTCCGCAACCTGGTGTACTTCGTCGCCCTGTGGAGCCTTGCCTCAAACATGGTGCTGCCCTTCCTGACGGTGTACATGTTCAGGGTGCTCAATCTGAGCGTCGCCGTGGTGATGGTGCTCAACGTGGTGAGCCAGCTCACCAGCATATACTTCCTGCGCTTCCTGGGCGAGATAAGCGACGCCTACGGCAACAAGCCCCTGCTCGCCATAGCGGGGAGCGTGTTCTCCGCAAGCATCTTTTTGTGGACCTTCTCCACAATGCCGGCAAAGCACGCGCTCACCCTTCCGCTTATATTCCTGCTGCACATCTCGCTGGGCTTCGCCGTGGCCAGCATCAACCTGTGCTCCGCGAACATAGCGGCTAAGCTCTCTCCCCCGGCGAGGGCAACCAGCTACCTGGCCACGCTTGCGCTGGTGACAGCGCTCTTCTCCGGCATAGGAGCGCTGGTCTCGGGCAGGATGCTGGACTTCTTCCTGGAGCGCAGGCTCTCGCTGGTAATCCAGTGGTTTGAGCCGCGCAGGGAGGTGGACATCGCACTAATGGACTTCACGGGCTACGACTTCCACTTTCTGATAGCTTTCCTCATAACCCTCCTGGCGCTGCACCGCCTCGCCTTTGTGCGCGAGGCGGGCGAGGCTCCGACGCGGGTGGTGAGAAACGAGCTGATGAGCATGGTGCGCCGCGACCTCCGGGGCGTTGCCACAGTGGGCGGTGTGCACCTGCTGAGCCCGCGCATAATCTACGCCCCCCTGCTGGGCTACACCAGAAGGCTCAGGAGAAAGAAGAGGTACTATGGGGGGTAAGAAAAGACGGCAGTTAGCAAAACTGCGCCCAGCTGCCATCCTGCTTAGGATATAGTACTCCGGAGTGCATATATAAATGTTCTGGGTAGATATTCTAACCTGCTCCTGCGATAACTGCAGAAAATCTAATACAGAGCGGCGCGGGCACCGTACGGGCGGTACTGGGGTTTAGGTTTATTAACCAGCCGGTGGAGAGATTGGCACATGAAGGCGGGTTTTATCCTCCTGCTGGGCTACGCCTCGGCGATGATGAGCGCCATATTCATGCCCAACTACTCCCAGGCCCTGGGAGCAAGCAGCTTCGAGGTGGGGGTAATAGGCACCGCCTACGGCGCAGCGCTCCTCATATCCTCCTACCTCTTCGGCAGAGCCTCCGACCTTCGTGGAAGGCGCGGCTTTGTGCTCCTCGGCTTAGCTCTGGCCGCGGTGGCGCACGCGGCTCAGATTCTCGCCTTCAATGCCACCTCGCTCATGCTTATCCGCGCCTTCGCCGGCTTCGCCATGGGCATATTCACCCCTCCGCTCATTGCCTACACCTACGACTCCGGCGAAAAGCTTGGCAACCTCGCCGCCTTTGGTTCCCTCGGGTGGGCTCTGGGAAGCCTTTTTGCCGGCGTGGTCGCGGGTGCGGGGGAGCTGTACTTCGCGGAACAGCTCATGCCCTACTGGCTGGTTTTTGCGCTTTGCTCGCTCTTATTTTTAATCTCGCTGCGCATAGCTTTAACCCTGCCCGAGGTATCTGCACCCAGCATGGAGGTACCTCTCCTCCCCCTGGATTTAATAAGGCGGAACTACCACATCTACCTCCCCAATCTGCTGCGCCATACAGGTGCCTTTGCGGTGTGGATAATCTTCCCCCTGTACCTGGCACAGCTGGGAGCGAGCAAGTTCTGGATAGGCATCATCTACTTCCTCAACGCCTTTGCCCAGTTCTTCATAATGCGCCGCCTCAACTTCGCCTCCCCCGCGAGGCTTGTGGAGCTGGGCCTGGCCCTGAGCATGGTGGTGTTCCTCTCCTACGCCCTGGTCGAGAGCTATCCGCTGGTGCTGCCGATACAGCTCTTTCTGGCCCTCTCCTACTCCCTTCTATACGTCGGCTCGCTGCGCTACCTCACCGAGAACAACCCGGAGAAGGCGACCAGCGTGGGGCTGCTGGGGTCCTTTATGAGCATCTCCATGGCTCTCGGCCCCATGCTTGGCGGAACAATATCCCATGCCTACGGCTATGAGGCGAGCATGTACTTTGCCTCTGGCATAACCCTGCTCGCGCTGCTTATAAATCTGAGCAGGCGCTTCAGCTCAGGATGAACCTGAGCTTTATAGCCCTGTAGGGGCACTCCTCCACGCACGCCCAGCACAGCGAACACTCGTGCAGGTCTCTGCCCCGGGCCACGTCGAGGTGCATCTCGCAAACGCGGTTGCAGCGCCCGCAGCCTGTGCACTCCTCGCCCACGCGAAGGCGGAATACGGCAAGCTTGCCCAGTGCGGAGAACCACCCTCCCACGGGGCACAGCGATGTGCAGAAAACCCTCCCGTACAGCAGGCTGCTCAGCACAATCGCGAGCAGCAGGGCAATCGCAAGGTAGCGGGGGGATATGGCGAAGGGAAAGCTCAGCTCAATGGAGGGCGAGTAGTAGAGCAGCAGCGCAGTGCCTGCGAGTGCAACGTATTTCCAGCGTCTGTCCAGCTTGGCATGCCTTCTGCTCATGGGTGCAAGAAAGTTAAAGACCGCCGCAAGTGGACACAGCCAGCCGCAGAAGATTCTGCCGAAGCTCAGTCCGAGCACAACGCTGGCAAGGAGGATGACCTCCATCTCCGCCAGGTAAACCTTCACAAAGCCGCCCTCCACCCTGAAGAAGTCGCTGAAGTATCGCCCCCCTACGGCGAAGCCATCGGTAGTGTACATCACCGCCACTACAAGCACAAAACTCAAAAACAGGCGCCTTATGTCCTGTATCATGGGCTCGCCCTTTTTTATATTGTTAACCTTCAGCGCAGGTGGAGCAGAACTCTCCTGAGCTGAGATAGTATCAATATAAAAGTAAGTGGTAATCATGCTGCCGGATGTCCAGACCAGAGCGCCGGAGATAAGGATGCCCCTCTCGCGTGTCGGCGTCAACAACGTGCGAAAGCTGCTCCGCGTCAGGCGAAAGGAGGGAAAGCGCGACATCGTGCTGCTCACCAACTTCGAGTGCTACGTTGACCTGCCCAGCTTTCAGAAGGGCACCCACATGTCCAGAAACCTGGAGGCAATAAACGAGATTATAGAGAAGGCCTCTGAAAAGCCGGTGTACAAGCTTGAGGAGCTCTGCAGCGAGGTGGTGCTCGAGATACTCCAGCGGCACAGTTACGCGAGCATGAGCGAGGTTTCCATGGAGAGCAGGCTGATGGTGCATCGCCGCTCGCCTCTGGGCAGAGCCACGCAGGACTTTGTGAAGCTGATTGCAAAGGCAAAGGCTAATCGCAGAGGCGGGGGAGTTGTCCTCACCAGGGAGGTGGGAGCGGAGATTCAGGGGGTTATATTTCATTTTGCGGGCGGTGAGGGGAGGATGTGCACCCAGCGCGCCGCTGCGAGGCTGATTATTTCAAGCCGGGGAGGGGAGTACGTGCCAATAGAGGGGATTCTGGACGTGCTGGAGGCGTCGCTCAGCGCAAAGGCCTATGGAGCGCTCACAAGAGAGGAGGAAAGGATTGTGCTCTCGCAGGCGTGCTCCACCCCTCGCTCCCCCTGCGAGGTGGTGGATGCAATACTCAGGGGCGTGGAGGAGAGGTTCCCCCAGCTGAGCGAGGATGCACACATTGCGGCACAGTGCTCTGCGATGGAGCCCATCTTCACCTTTGAGAGCACCGCCAGAGTGGAGCTTAGCTTCGGAGAGCTCAAAAGGGGCAGGCCATGGGCATAGCTGTGGTATTCCCCTCGGGCAGGCGCAGCCTGAGGCTGTGGATATACTCGGGTGACAGGCGCATCTTTGAGGGAGAGGTAAAGCTGCGCCGGGGTAAGGTGCACCACCTGCTCTCACAGAGGCTGCGCAACCCTCTGCCGAGAAGGGCGCTGGTGAAGCTGCTCTCGGGTGTGGAATGCCTCGTGCCCAGGGGCTCCCACGCCGGCGAGGCGCTTAAAGCTGCGGGAATAGCCTTCAGGGAGGCGGAGCTGTGCATGGGCTGCCTGCACAGGGGCAGGCTCAGCTTTTTGGACGACAGCGCTGTGCTCCTCGGCAATGCGAGAGTCTGTCCAGAGTGCGCCGCTGAGGAGCTCAGGAGGGAGCTGAATTTCAGGGGCTACTCTCCCGGAACCTTCAGGCGCTTTCTCAAGCTGCTCCTGCGCAGCAGAGACTTTGAGCACGTGCTGAAGGTGCTGGATGCACGCGTTGACGTTCTGAGCGAGGAGCTGAGCCTCTACGACGTTGTGCCAGGCGGGGTGCGCGGTGGCAGGAGCATAGAGGAGCTCCCGGTGAGCGGGGATTTTAGGAGGCTGCTCGCGAGGCGGGGCATCTCCAGGCTAACGCCGGTGCAGGAGGCGGCGCTGCGAAGCGGCCTGCTCGAGGGCGAGAGCCTGCTTGTGGTGAGCGCCACCGCCTCGGGAAAGACGCTTATAGGCGAGCTCGCGGGCGTTGAGCGTGCGCTGCGCGGGGAGCGCTTCCTTTTCCTCGTGCCCCTGGTGGCGATTGCCAACCAGAAGTACGGGGAGTTTAAAGCCTACGAGGAGCTTGGCTTAAAGGTGGCGATTCGCGTGGGGATGGGCAGAATAAAGGAGCGCGAGGAGCTGGTGGTTGCTGATAGCGATTTGAGCAACGCCGGCATAATCGTGGGCACCTACGAGGGCATAGATGCGCTGCTGAGGCGCGGGCGCAGGCGGGAGCTGGGCAGGGTGGGCGTCGTGGTGATAGACGAGCTGCACATGCTGGCGGAGGAGGAGCGCGGTGCGGAGGTGGACGGGTTAATTGCAAGGCTTCGCGGGGCTTTTCCGGGGGCGCAGTTT
>Ga0256830_1003066_pt1 | contig 10629 bp, 15 predicted proteins | sample 128326metaG_FD_190537 | JGI IMG/M metagenome (GOLD analysis project Ga0256830, IMG submission 190537) | Hydrothermal vent microbial communities from Lau Basin, Pacific Ocean - 128-326 | ecosystem: Environmental > Aquatic > Marine > Hydrothermal vents | place: Pacific Ocean: Lau Basin | collected...
ATGCGAGCGATCAATCAGGGAAACCGTTTCATCTGGAGGGTCGAAGGAAGCGGCCAAGGCCGTTGGCCAGAAATTAGCTGAACGGGCCAAGGCTGCCAATATCACGGCAGTGGTGTTTGATCGCGGGGGGCGGTTATTTCATGGTCGGATCAAAGTGTTAGCCGATGCTTCCCGTGAAGGCGGGCTCAACTTTTAGCCCAGGGGGATAACAATTCGTGCGTGTCAATCCTGAAGAATTGAACTTAAAGGATAAACTGGTTTCCATTAACCGCGTGGCCAAGGTTGTGAAAGGCGGGAAACGATTTTCTTTCAGTGCGCTGGTCGTGGTGGGTGACGGTGAAGGATGGGTTGGAATCGGAAAAGGCAAGGCGGCGGAAGTTCCTCCGGCTATTGCCAAAGCGGTGGGGCGCGCAAAAAAGCAGCTCATTCGGGTTCCCTTGAAAAACGGCAGTATTCCTCATGATGTTCATGGATTTTTCTGTGGTGAACACGTTCTGATGAAGCCAGCCAAGGAAGGGACGGGGATTATTGCGGGAGGGGCTGTCCGAGCCATTTTGGAGGTGCTTGGCGCTCATAATATCATTGCGAAAACATTGGGCAGGGGAAACCCATTTAATGTCGTTCAAGCCACGCTGGAGGGACTCGCCCAATTAAAAGACCCGGAAGCCGTGAAGCAGACTCGTCAGGTCCATGAAACCGTTTCATCATAAATCTGGTTGGGCATATTCTTAACTCTTATGACTACTTCTGAAGAAAAAACCGAAAGCGGTCGGGTTGCCATCACGCTTAAGCATAGTCCCATAGGACGCCCATCTAAGCAACGCGTGTTTTTGCGTGGTCTTGGATTAAGGCGGCTTCATCAAACGGTTGAACATCCGAAAACGCCGCAGGTTCTTGGTTTGATTGATAAAGTGAAGCATTTGGTCGAGGTGACGTCATTATGAAGTTGCATGAATTGCGGCCGGCTGTCGGATCCAAGAAGAAATCGAAGCGTCTGGGTCGAGGGCCTGGATCAGGGCGTGGGAAAACCGCGGGTAAAGGCCATAAGGGGTTATTGGCTCGAGCAGGGAATCCGAACCTGGCTGGTTTTGAGGGTGGGCAAATGCCCTTGGCGCGACGATTGCCAAAACGAGGCTTTCATAACCCATTTCGTGTCGAGTACAGTATCGTGAATCTCCAAGCACTCTCCGCGCTTTCCGATGTCGATGAAATCACGCCAGCGCTATTACATGATAGGGGAATCGTTAAAAAACGCTCGAGGCCGATTAAGATTCTTGGTGTGGGTGAGCTGACCAAGCCCCTTGTCGTGGAAGCTCATAAATTTAGCCAGTCGGCCCTTCAAAAGATTCAACAAGCGGGCGGACAAGCCAAGGTCATAGGCCGTGCTTGAGCGGCTCATTACGAGCTTCCAAAACATTCTCAAAATTCCGGAGTTACGCAGCCGTGTGCTCTTTACGTTGGCGATGTTGGCTGTGTATCGGATTGGGGCGCATATCCCCACGCCTGGGATCAATAACGATGAGCTCGCGAAGTTTCTCCTTGATCGCGGTGGAGCCCTTCTCGGGTTCCTGGATATTTTTTCCGGAGGCGCCTTGTCGCGTCTCACGATTTTCGCGCTGGGAATTATGCCCTACATCAGCGCGTCGATCATTATCCAGTTATTGACCGTTGTCATTCCCCATCTATCCAAACTGGCAAAGGAGGGTGAGCGCGGACGAAAAACGATCATTCAATACACGCGGTACGGGACAATCGGGATTGCGCTGGTCCAGGGGTTTGGAATTGCGCTGGGCCTTGAGGGGATGAATCAGGGACAGTTCGTTCTTGAGCCCGGATGGCCCTTTCGCTTCATGACGGTAATTACCCTCACGGGCGGAACCGCGTTTTTAATGTGGCTGGGTGAGCAAATTACTGAGCGGGGCGTGGGGAACGGCATTTCCCTCATCATTTTTGCCGGAATCGTTGCCCGGCTGCCAAGCGCCGTTGTTCAGACGATCGACCTGTATCGGGTGGGAGAACTCAGCCTTCTCTTACTCATTATCCTCGGCGTCGTCATGATTGCGGTCGTGACGGCGATCGTCTTTTTGGAAAGTGGCCGGCGGAAGGTTCCTGTTCAATACGCCAAACGCGTGGTGGGGCGTCGTGTCTATGGAGGACAAAGCACTCATATCCCATTGAAGATCAATACCGCCGGGGTGATACCGCCGATTTTCGCCTCGTCGATCATTGCATTCCCGGCGACGATCACCGGATTTATCCAAGTTCCGTGGGTGCAATCGATCGGTGCTCAGTTGGCTCCAGGGTCATTAGTCTATACGTTGCTATATGTCAGCTTGATTCTGTTCTTTTGCTTTTTTTATACGGCGGTCGTCTTAAACCCGGTCGATATGGCTGACAACATGAAAAAATATGGGGGGTTCATCCCGGGGATCAGGCCAGGGCAACGGACAGCGGATTATATTTACAAAGTGTTGACACGAATCACGTTCGCGGGCGCGATCTATTTGGCCATTGTGTGTGTCATTCCCGAGCTCTTGATTTATCGGTTGAATGTCCCGTTTTACTTTGGCGGCACATCGTTGCTGATCGTCGTGGGGGTCGGATTGGATACGGCCCAACAGATCGAATCGCACATGTTGATGCGTAATTATGAAGGGTTTCTCTCCAAGGGCCGACTCAAGGGAAGAAGTGGGTAGCCGGCGATGCGGTTAGTGTTTCTGGGTGCGCCAGGCGTTGGGAAAGGCACGCAAGCCGAAATGGTGGCGGCGAAGTATGGCATTCCCAAGATATCAACGGGAGACCTGTTACGCGCTGCGGTTGTTCAACAAACTCCCTTGGGAAAAGAGGCGAAACAATTTATGGATCGAGGCGATCTCGTTCCAGATTCGGTTGTGATTGGTTTAGTGGAAGAAAAAATCAGCGAGCCGGAATGTGCCAAGGGGTTTATTCTCGATGGGTTCCCGCGAACCGTGCCACAGGCCGATGCCTTGGCTGAGTTGCTAGCGAGGAAAGGCGTATCGCTTGATCGTGTGGTATACTTTGTAATCCCCAGGGAAGAAATCATTACTCGACTGAGTGGACGACGAAGTTGTTCCAAGTGCCAAGCCGTGTATCATGTGGTGTTCGTCCCGCCAAAGCAGGAAGGGATCTGTGACGAGTGCGGGGGAGCGCTTGTTCAGCGCGCTGATGATCGGAAAGAGACCGTGGAGTCGAGGTTGAATGTTTACGAAGAGCAAACGTCTCCATTAATTGACTATTATCGGGGAAAAAAAATGTTGGCTGAATTGGATGGCTCTGGGTCAGTGGAAGATGTGCAAGAGCGACTCCTCGCGTTACTGGCAGCTTCTTGAGCATCGATGATTGTTCTGAAAACACCAGAAGAGGTCGAAATGATGGCCCAGGCTGCCAAAATTGTCGCCGAGGCTCATCATGTGTTGAAAAAAGAGGTCAAGCCGGGCATTACAACCTTGTTTCTGGATAAAATCGCTGAGGACTTCATCCGAGACCATGGCGGAGTTCCGGCGTTTAAAGGATATCGAAACTATCCAAAGACCTTATGCGTGGCCGTCAATGACGAAGTGGTTCACGGCATTCCTTCGAATCGGGTCTTGAAAGAAGGCGACATCATTGGTCTTGACTTGGGCGCAATTGTTCAGGGATTTTATGGTGATGGAGCCGTGACGGTCCCTGTTGGGCCAGTTTCAGATCGAGTCGCCGTCTTAATGCGAGTGACCGAAGAGGCCATGATGAAGGGGATTGAAAAAGGCGTGGTGGGGAATCGGCTCTCAGATATTTCGCATGCCGTCCAGCAACACGTCGAGGCGCATGGCTTTTCAGTTGTCCGCGATTTTGTTGGGCATGGAATTGGACGTCAATTGCACGAAGAGCCGCAAGTCCCGAATTATGGGAGGCCGGGGCAAGGGCCTCGGTTGCAGGTAGGAATGGTCTTGGCCATTGAGCCCATGGTGAATATTGGCGGGTATCATGTTCGCGTGCTTGATGACCAATGGACGGCCGTGACACAGGATGGGAGCCTTTCCGCTCACTTTGAACATACGATTGCGATTCAACCGACAGGGCCTCCACGGATTTTAACGGCACTATAACAGTGAATTGAGGATAAGCGACTTTGTAAGTAAAAAAGTCCGAGTGTGATTATGGGAAAAGAAGATGTCATCGAAGTGCAGGGTTCCGTGTTGGAGACATTGCCCAATGCGATGTTTCGGGTGCGGTTAGAGAGTGGGCACAAGATCCTCGCGCATATTTCCGGAAAAATGCGGATGCACTTCATTCGAATCTTGCCAGGCGATAAAGTGACGGTCGAGTTATCACCGTATGACTTGACCCGAGGCCGTATTACCTATCGCTTTAAATAAATGTGATATGGGGTGAAAGATGAAAGTCAAATCGTCAGTGAAACCCATCTGTTCAAAATGTACCGTCTACCGGCGGCGTGGCGTGGTGCGGGTGCGGTGCAGCAACCCGAGGCACAAGCAACGCCAAGGATAGAACATGATCAGGCTCATCACTTGAGAGTCGGACAGCAGTTGTGCCTGAGAGGAAGGCCGATGAGCATAAGGAGGACGCATGGCTCGTATTGCAGGAGTTGATCTTCCCGTGGGGAAGCGTCTTGATATTGCGCTGACATATATCTACGGAATTGGTCCGTGGACCGCGAGGAACATTTTGCGGAAGACGGGGATTGACGGGGCCATTCGCGTCAAAGATCTCGGTGAAGAGGAAATCGTGAAACTCCGTGAAATCATTGACCGCGAGTGCAACGTAGAAGGCGATTTGCGAAGAGATATCACGATGAGTATCAAGCGGTTAATTGATACAGGGGCCTATCGCGGTCTTCGCCATCGAAAAGGGCTTCCCGTCCGTGGACAACGCACGAAAACAAACGCTCGGACCCGGAAGGGAAAGCGAGCCTCTATTGGCCGTGCCAAGAAATAGGCGCGGAGTAAAGGTGATGGCATGAGTGTAAAGAAGGGGCGGAAAAAAGAGAAAAAAAACATCCAAATGGGGATTGCCCATATTCAAGCATCGTTCAATAACACCCTGGTGACCATCACCGACATGAGCGGAAATGCCGTCTCGTGGTCGAGTGCGGGCAGTTTGGGGTTTAAAGGGTCACGGAAGAGCACGCCGTTTGCCGCGACGCGCGCGGGAGAAGCAGCGGGACGAAAAGCCATGGAGCATGGAATGCGGAAAATTGATGTCTATGTCAATGGCCCAGGGTCGGGACGAGAGTCGGCTGTTCGTGCCCTGCAATCGGTGGGCTTGCGAGTCAATCTCATTCGTGATGTGACGCCCATTCCGCATAATGGGTGTCGCCCTCCAAAACGGCGGCGAGTGTAATCAAGGCCGGTCGGACGGATACGGTTTTACGTGATGGCGGCATGGCCAAGGCTTAGGTGAAAGGAACGCGACGTGGCGAATTATACTGGACCGGTGTGTAGAATTTGTCGAAGAGAAGGGGTCAAACTCTTTCTCAAAGGAACACGGTGCATGACAGACAAATGCGCGATCGAGCGACGGAGTTATCCGCCGGGGCAGCATGGGCAAGGGCGCCGATCGCGCGTCACGGACTATAGCGCGCAGCTTCGTGAAAAACAAAAATTACGGCGGATGTATGGTGTGCAAGAACGCCAGTTTCGAGGCATTTTCAAGCGGGCCGAACGGCAAAGTGGTGTGACCGGTGAAAATTTGCTTCGGTTGTTGGAGCAACGGCTGGATAATGTGGTCTACCGTATCGGGTTTGCCCTCTCACGAAAGCAGGCTCGTCAATTAGTGAATCATGGGCATATCCTGTTGAATGGAAGGAAAGCCGACATTCCCTCGTTGACGACGTCCGTGGGAGATGTCATCACCGTGAAACCGAAGAGCCATGAACTGTTGGCCATTCAAAGCGCCTTGGAGGTGGCGGAAGGGCGAGGCGCGCCGAGTTGGATTGAGGTGGATCGGGAGGCCTTTCGCGGAACGATCAATGCCCTTCCCGTGAAGGATGATATCGGAGCTCCGGTGAATGAGCAGGTGATTGTTGAATTGTATTCTCGATAATAGGCATTGGTGAAAAATGGTCTCAACCTGCGGCCTTTCCATCCACCCTGCTCAAGAGGAAGAGGAATAGGCGCACGTTTTTGAACCAGTCAGGCATCTCACGGTAGAAACGAGTCACGAAGGTTTTGGACATAGACAGATAAGGCGAAGGGGGGCGTAATGAGCAAAGGGATGAAGGATTTTCAGCTGCCGATGCGGCTGGAGTTGGACAAGGACACGGCCTCTGCCACCTATGGGAAGTTCACCGCCGAGCCATTTGATCGTGGTTTTGGAACGACCATTGGAAATTCCCTGCGGCGGGTATTGTTGTCGTCACTCCCCGGGGCCGCGGTGACATCGGTGAAGATTGAAGGCGCCTATCATGAATTTTCCACGCTTCCCGGCGTGACGGAAGACGTGACCATTATTATCCTCAACATCAAGAATCTCCGGCTGAAATTACATACAGATAAGGCCAAAGCCATTCGGTTGAAAAAGAAAGGGTCGGGTGACGCCAGAGCCTCTGATATTGAGCATGACGCGGATGTGACGATTCTCAATCCCGATCTGAAAATCGCCACTCTCGACAAGGATGGCATGATCGACATCGAGATGATCGTCAAACCGGGAAAAGGCTACGTGCCTGCGGAGCGGAACAAAGAAGAAGGCCTTCCTATCGGGGTCGTGCCGGTGGATTCGATTTTTTCACCGGTCAAGCGTGTGAATTTCCATGTGGAAAATGCCCGGGTGGGGCGGATGACCGATTACGATCGGCTCAACCTCGAAATTTGGACAGATGGCAGCATTACGCCTCAAGACGCGGTCTCCTCTGCCGCGAGCATCCTTCGTGAACACTTGGCCATTTGCATTCCGAGCGAAGAGATGCGGGAAACAGAACCGGATTCTTCGCAATCCGAGATGCAGGAGGAGCTCCATAAGAATTTATCGCGAAGCGTCAATGAGCTGGAACTCTCCGTTCGGGCGGCGAACTGTTTGAAAAATGCCAATATCAAGACCATTGAGGACTTGGTGCATCGCACAGAGATGGAAATGTTGAAAACGAAGAATTTCGGGAAAAAATCCTTGAATGAAATTAAAGAAGTCTTAGCGGAAATGGGCTTAGGGTTGGGGATCAAGAGCGATTCCGCCAACTTCACGAACTCGAAATAAGCCAACGCTTAGAGAAAGAGGGTAATCCAGTGCGGCACAGAAAAAAAGGCAGGCAACTTGGTCGAAATACAAAACATCGTCATGCCCTGTTTCGGAACCTTGTGACATCCTTGCTGGAACATGAGCGGATTGAAACGACTGAGGCGAAAGCCAAAGAGGTCAGGGGATTGGCCGAAAAAATGATTACCCTAGGCAAGGACGGCAGTTTGCATGCCAGGCGACGCGCTCTGAGTTTCATTCAAAAGAAAGATATTGTGTCCAAGCTCTTTGATAATGTGGCTGGACGATTTCGCGGTTGTCCAGGAGGGTATACTCGGATTATTCCTACCAGGCGTCGTCCTGGCGACGCAGCCGAACTCGTTGCGTTGGAATTGATTGCACGTGAAGCATCAGTGGAAACAGAAAAAGACAGTGACGGAGCATCGGAAACAAATGCCGAGAAGACATAAGGCCTTCATCGTTTTCTCTCTATCTTTATTTCCGTGTGTTTGTTCCTCTCAGTGAGCGGCTTTCCCGCTATCCTTTCGAAGGACTTCTAATTCCTCGACATCGCTCGGTAATTCTGCTGCCTTTCCAAGAATGTGTAGTTTACTTGGATAAGGGCGTATGCTATTCTTTTTTTGATCGCTCAACCATCATCCTAAAAACGGCAGTTGGCACTGGCGGAACCCTTCGGCAGGATCAGGCCAGGCCCTTCGACTGCCGCGGAAGCCGCGGCGCTCAGGGCGAACGGTCGCTCACTCACCCATGGGTAAATACTTCAACATCCCGTTCGTGCTGAATCGTGAGCCTGTCGAAGGGTCGAAGTGCGAACGGGCTAACAGCTATCTCACGGCCGTTTCTGGGATCATACATTAATGGGGTGAGGCTGGGATATGTCCAATCGTTTCATACGATGGACGCTAGGTGGAATCATCCTCGGCCTTGCGGCCTTTTTGACGTATGTCGTCATTGTGCAGGTGCGCACCACGGCTCCTTCCTCGCCTGCCGCCTCCCCGGTTCTTGAAGAAGCCGATGCCGGGATGGAGGGGTTCGTGTATCGTCAAACAAAAGACGGGTTGGTGCAATGGGAGGTCGCGGCTCAGAAGGCTGAAGTGTTTGACGCGAGACATGAAGTCACGATGGAAGATGTTCAGTTGCGATTGTTTGGACACGATGGCGAGGAAATGATGTTGCAGGCCGATGAGGGCGTGATCGACACGGAGACGAATGATTTTGAATTACGCAATCGAGACGAACTCATGGCCATTGAATTAGCGAATGGGTATACCATTCTCACGCCGCACATTCATTGGATTGATGCGAACCAAGAAATTCGAACGCCTAGTCCCGTGACCATTCAGGGTAATGGCCTCACGATTACCGGCATTGGGCTAGTGGGATACCTTCAATCAGAGGAATTTACCGTGCTGGATCATGTCCGTGTCCAATCGTCGTCGTAACCTCACCATCTGGGTAAGAGGTGTCGTGGTGGTGGTCGTCGTTGGAGTCCTGGGAGGCGGATTCTGGGGTGAAATGGCGGAGGCGGCTTCCCGTCAAGCAACGACGATTACGTCGGGGACCATGACGGCGCAAGGGAAGTCTCGAACGGCTGTCTTTGAAAAAGACGTTGTGTTGACCCGTGAAGATATGGTGATCCGCGCTGATCGCATGACAGTCCATTTTAAAAAAGATGCGCACGGAGAAACGCGGGAACAAACAGGCGATTCGTTTGGACAACGGGTCGATGTGATTGAAGCTCAAGGAAACGTCATCATTGAAAAGTCGGATGGAAAGGCGACCAGTGGACGGGCTGTCTACTACAAAGACGAAGAAAAGGTAGTGCTCACGGAATCCCCTGTGGCGTGGCAGGAGGGAACGCGTATCACGGGAACACGGATGACGATTTATTTAAAAGAAGAGCGTAGCATTGTCGAAGGGGGGTCTCATGTGGTTATTCTTGAGGAACCAGACGATGAGGAATAGGGCTTCGAGGGGTGAGACTTTTAGGGAGTGCGTGGTTGTTCTGACGTTATGCGGCAGCACCGTGTTTATGCGAAGCAACTGAGAAAGAGTTTTAAGGGACGTGAAGTCGTTCGCGGCGTTTCGCTTGATGTGGAAGCTGGAGAGATTGTTGGGTTACTCGGGCCCAATGGGGCGGGGAAGACCACGATCTTCGATATGGTGGTGGGGTTGTGTCAGCCGGATCAAGGTCAGATTTTGTTGGACCGCGAACCCATTACGCACCTGCCGATGTATCAACGGGCCAGGCGGGGAATCGGTTATCTTTCTCAAGAAGCCTCGGTGTTTCGGCGTCTGTCCGTAGAAGATAATATCATGGCCGTGTTGGAGACGCTTTCTCTTTCCAAAAGTGAACGGCAGACGCGCGTTGATGAACTGTTGCGTGAGCTCGGATTGACCAATCTTCGGAAAAGCAAAGCCTTCACATTGTCGGGGGGAGAACGTCGGCGATTGGAGATCACCAGAGCCCTTGCCACGAATCCGAAATTTTTATTATTGGATGAACCGTTTGCGGGCATCGATCCGATTGCCGTGGCCGATATTCAAGAAATCATTCAATCGTTGAAAAAGAAAAACATTGGCATTTTAATCACCGATCATAATGTCCAAGAAACTCTTTCCATAACGGATCGAGCCTATATAATTAACGAAGGAACGATTTTGGAATCAGGAAGGCCGGAAGCGGTCGTCAGTAGTCCGAAAGCCAGAGCGATCTACCTAGGCGAGCGCTTTAAACTCTAACTCGGTTTCTCGGGGACAGGGACAAATACATGGACTTACGACTGGATTTGAAGTTAACGCAGAAGTTGGTGATGACCCCCCAACTTCAGCAAGCCATTAAACTCCTTCAATTATCCAGGCTTGAGCTTCAGCAAACACTGTCTCAGCACCTCATGGAGAACCCGCTTCTCGAAGAAGTCGGCGGTGATCTTGAGGAAGGAGAGGGAGGGGACGGTCCCGCGGAAGTGAAAGAGGAGGTCTCGCCGGAGGGAGAGTCCGGTAGCGAGGCCGGGCCAACAGAATTTTCAGAACCCCTTTCATCCGAAGAATGGGATAACTATTACGAAAGTGACTGGCGGGCCGGAGGCGCCCCTGCGTCGGCTCCCACACCTGACGAAGATTTTCCTTCCTTTGAGCAAACCCTGACCAAGCCTACCTCTCTTGAAGATCATCTATTATGGCAATTGCGGTTATCCTCGGTTCATGAAGAGGAGCAAGCTATTGGCGCGATGATCATCGGGAATATCGATGAGGATGGCTACCTCCGGACGCCCCTGACAGAAATCGCCGAGGATGCCGGCGTGTCGCTCCATCAAGTGGAAAACACATTGGATCTGATTCAAACGTTCGATCCGCCAGGCGTGGGGGCGCGCGATCTTCAGGAGTGTTTGAATATTCAGTTGCGGCATCTTCATT
>Ga0256830_1003067_pt1 | contig 10626 bp, 9 predicted proteins | sample 128326metaG_FD_190537 | JGI IMG/M metagenome (GOLD analysis project Ga0256830, IMG submission 190537) | Hydrothermal vent microbial communities from Lau Basin, Pacific Ocean - 128-326 | ecosystem: Environmental > Aquatic > Marine > Hydrothermal vents | place: Pacific Ocean: Lau Basin | collected...
AGCCGTGGGTACTGGGTGGGGTTTGCGACGGACACGGGGAGGGTGGAGCTGGACCGCAACTTTGCCCGTTACGAGCGCTGGGGCCACGAGGTGGGCAAGTACCCGCCCAATCCGCTGGGGCTGTACGACATGAGCGGAAACGTTCAGGAATGGGTGCTGGACTGGTACGCGGCGGATTACTACGAGCGCTCGCCGGAGCGCAACCCGCGGGGCCCGGAGGCGGGGACGAAGAAGGTGCTGCGGGGCGGAAATTACCGGGAGTCGCCGGGCGGGTCCACGGTGTACGGCCGGCGGCCGGGGAAGCCGGACAAGGGGGTATACATTGACGGCTTCCGCTGTGTGGTGAACGTCTCCGAGCCGCTGCCCGGGGCGAGGGTGCCGGATCTCGAGGCCATCGATGCCTACCTGCGGCCGCGGGAGGATTTACCGGTCAGGCCCATGCCCCGCATCCACGGGCCGTAATTCAGAGGACGGAGGACAGAGGACGGAGGACAGAGGGGCGCAGGGTGTGATGGCGAAGCCCTCATATCCCATGCGGCTGATCCGATTCTCAATGCAACAAGAACCTCTGCGATCTCTGCGTTTTTGCGTCTCTGCGTTTCAGAGGACAGACGACGGAAGACGGAGGACAGATGACCGTGTAGGGTGCGATGGCGAAGCCATCGCACCGCCCCCGGCAGTCGCCGCTGGGTTCAGAGGACAGAGGATGGAAGGCAGGGGACAGAGGGCGGAGGACGAAGGAGGAGAGACGGCACGTGGGAGGCCGGGCGCGCGCAGTGATGGAATATTCTTGATTCATGACTGTAATGGCAAAGGGAGACAAGTAAATGTCATGTGATACACCGGGGATTCGCGGGATGGTTTTGGGCATGGTCCTGGGGGCGTGCCTTGGCTGTTCCAAACAGAGCGCCGCCGAAGGGCGGCCGCCATTGTTCACCGATTTTCCGGTTGTCAAGCCCAGGACGGTTGTGGCGGGTCAGCAGATATCAGTGTACAACAGCCTTACCTTGTTGGAAGGTGATGTTGAAAAGCCGAAAGTTTTTATCAAGACGTTGGTGTGCAAAGTTGGGGAATATGCTGTATCCACCAATCGGTGTTTTGCTGTGCTTGATGTGTCTTGTGATTCTCTGGCCCGGATCGAGATACCCATGCGGGCAGGCATGAGCAAACAGGTGGATGCAAATGGGTCGCTGCTTAAGACGCTGGATGAGTGGGGGTTGAAACACGGTCGGAAAGACGTGATGACGAGACAACGGCTGTCGATTCCGCATGATGCCCAGCCAGGAGCATACGATGTCTGGTATACGGCGGGAATATCCGAATCGGCATCCTGCGATGGCGTGAGAGAGTGGTTGCCAGCTCGCTACGAGAGGATACACATCGGCAGGGGTGATTGAGCTATCTGAGTATCCGGCCATCGACCGAACCTTTCTCATTTCGTGATCCGAGCCGTGTGGTTTTCATGGGTGCGGCCACGAGGTAATCATGCCGGTTTGTTATTCCCTACAGGTTGCATCGTACCGGCGATGGGGTAACCTGTGCCGCAGGCAGGGGAGGAGCAGGACCGGCAGTGAAGTCACCGTTGGACGGACTGGGCAAGTCGTTGCTGGACAGTGTGCGCGACCTGTTGCCCATTCTGCTGGTCATCGGCTTCTTCCAGCTCGTGGTGCTGCAGCAGCCCATTCCCCAGCTGGGGCGGCTGTTGGCCGGCACCCTGCTGGTGGTGGCGGGGCTGACCCTGTTCGTGCGCGGGCTGGAAATGGGGCTGTTTCCCATCGGCGAGGCCCTGGCCCACGCCTTCGCCCGCAAGGGCAGCCTGTTCTGGCTGCTGGCGTTTGCATTTGCCCTGGGCTTCGGCACCACGGTGGCGGAACCGGCCCTCATTGCGGTGGCGGGCAAGGCGGCGGAGGCCGCGGCGGAGGCAGGGCTCATCGCCCGCGACAGGGCGGCGCTGGAGCGCTACGCCGACGGCCTGCGCCTGGCGGTGGCGCTGTCGGTGGGGGTGGCCATCGTCCTGGGCGTGATCCGGATCCTCAAGGGCTGGCCGCTGCACTGGCTCATCATCGGCGGCTATGCCGGGGTGGTGGTCATGACCGCCTTCGCGCCGCCCGAGATCGTGGGCATCGCCTATGATTCGGGTGGGGTGACCACGTCCACCATCACGGTGCCGCTGGTCACCGCCCTGGGGGTGGGCCTGGCCAGCAGCATCCGCGGGCGCAATCCCATGGTGGACGGTTTCGGCCTCATAGCCTTCGCCTCGCTGACCCCCATGATCTTCGTCATGGCCTACGGCATGGTGGTGTGATATGGAGTTCCTGGCGCTGGTGGCCGACGCGGTGCGCTCCACGCTGGTGGATGTGCTGCCCATCCTGGTCATCATCCTGTTTTTCCAGCTGGTGGTGATCCGGCGGCCCCTGCCCAACCTGCGGCGCATGCTGCAGGGCTCGGTCTACGTGCTGCTGGGGCTGGCCCTGTTCCTGGTGGGGCTGGAGGAGGCCCTGTTCCCGCTGGGCGAGATCATGGCCCGCCAGCTCACGGACCCGGCCTTCATTCACGGTGTCGCCCACCGCGAGGGGATGGCCCTGTCGTGGTCCGATTACTACTGGGTCTATCTGTTCGCCGCGGCCATCGGTTTTTCCACCACCATTGCCGAGCCGTCGCTCATCGCCGTGGCCATCAAGGCCGGGGAGGTCTCGGGCGGCACCGTCAACCCGTGGGGACTGCGCATCGCTGTGGCCCTGGGCGTGGCGGCGGGGATTGCCCTGGGGGCCTTTCGCATCGTCACCGGCACCCCGCTGCACTGGTATATCATCGCCGGCTACGTGGTGGTGCTGGCCCAGACCGTGTACGCCCCGCGGGCCATCATTCCGCTGGCCTACGACTCCGGGGGGGTGACCACCTCCACCGTGACGGTGCCGCTGGTCACGGCCCTGGGGCTGGGCCTGGCGGGCACGGTGCCGGGGCGCAGCGTCATCATCGACGGCTTCGGCCTCATCGCCTTCGCCAGCCTGTTTCCCATCATGACCGTCATGGGCTACGCCCAGCTGGGCCGGTGGCGTGCCCGCCGGGCACAACGCTAGGAGGACTCCGCCATGCACTTCAAGCTCATCATCGCCCTGGTGGAGGACCGCAAGACCGATGCCGTGCTGCGGGCGGCCCGGGACTGCGGCGCCACCGGGGCCACCGTCATCAACCATGCGCGTGGCGAGGGCCTGGAGCAGGCCAGGACCTTCTTCGGCCTGTCGCTGGAGACCGCGCGTGATGTATTGTTCTTCCTGGTGGAGGAACACCTGAGCCGCAAGATCCTGGAACGCATCGCCGAGGTGGGCGAGTTCGACCAGGCGCCGGGCACCGGCATCGCCTTCCAGATCGACGTGGAGGACGCCGTCGGTGTGGCCCACCAGGTGGCGCGGCTGAGCGAGGTGGTGGAGGAAGAGATATGAGCGAACGCAAGGTCATCCGGGTGCGGGACGTCATGAAGACCGAGGTGGACCTCATCGACGGCCTCGAGACCATCGCCGACGCCATGCGCAAGATGAAGCACGTGGAGACCAAGTGCCTCATCGTCAAGAAGCGCCATGAAGACGACGAGTACGGCATCCTCCTGCTGTCGGACATCGCCCGCCAGGTCCTGGCCCGGGACAAGGCTCCGGACCGGGTCAACGTGTACGAGGTCATGAGCAAGCCGGTCATCAGCGTGGATCCCATGATGGACATCCGCTACTGCGCGCGGCTGTTCTCGCGCTTCGACCTGTCACGGGCGCCGGTCATCGATCGCGACGGCGAGGTGGTGGGCGTGGTGAGCTTCACCGACATGGTACTCAAGGGCCTGCATCTCCAGCAGTCCGGCTGACCCCCATGCAGGTGGACCCCGCCAGCGGCCTGCTGGACGCCGCGCGCCAGTGCCCGTCGCCCAACTGCGACGAGCGTCCTGCCGGCTGCACCGTGGACCTGGTGGTCATCCATGGCATCAGCCTGCCGCCGGGGGAGTTCGGCGGTCCCCACATCGATGCCCTCTTCACCAACCGCCTGGACCCGGAGGCCCATCCCTACTTTGCAGGGATCGCCGGAATGAAGGTCTCCAGCCACCTGCTCATCCGCCGCGACGGCGAGGTGGTGCAGTACGTGCCTTTCCACCGGCGGGCCTGGCACGCGGGGGAGTCCCGCTTCGGCGGGCGCACCGCCTGCAACGATTTCTCCATCGGCATCGAGCTGGAAGGCACCGACGAGACGCCTTACGCCGAGGCCCAGTACGCGTGCCTGCCGCGGGTGCTGGCCGCCCTCATGCGGGCCTATCCCGCCGTGACCCCGGAACGGGTGGTGGGCCACTGCGACATCGCGCCCGGACGCAAGACGGACCCCGGCCCGGCTTTCGACTGGGCGCGCCTGCGCGCCGGCCTCCATCTGGCCCTGCACGGACCGGGGCACCCGCCGGGCTGATGCCTGTGATAGGCTGTGCCCCATCCGCACCGGGCAAGGACAACCCAGACCAACGACCCGTGCCATGACCCTCGTCGCCGTACTGCTTGCACTGCTGCTGGAGCACTTCGTGGACGCCGTCCGCGACTGGCGCCGGTTGGACTGGTTCGACCGTTACAGCGCCGCGGTCTGGAATGTGCTGGAAGGACGCCCCTTCCGCGACGGCCCGGGTGGGGTGGCGCTGGTGGTGGGCGGCGTGACCCTGGCGGTGTGGCTGGTCTGGGCGCTGCTGGACGCCGCCGGCTGGCTGCTCGGTTTTCCCTTCGCGGTCCTGGTGCTGGTTTACACCTTCGGGCCCGGTGATCTGAACCAGGACGTGGAGGCCTACCTTGACGCCGCCCGTCGTGGCGACGCCGCCGCCGCCCGCCAGGCCGCGGCCGCCATCCTCGAGGCCGAGCCCCCGGCCGACCCGGCGCAGATGGCCGTGGCGGTGCACCGGGCCATCTTCGTCCAGCTCCACCGGCGCCTGCTGGGGGTGCTGTTCTGGTTCCTGGTGCTCGGGCCCGTGGGGGCGGCGCTGTACCGTGCCGCCTGCCTGGCCCGTGCCGGCGGCATGGCGCTGGGCCGGGGTTACGGCGAGGCCGCGGCGTGGCTGGCGCAGATCCTGGACTGGCCGGGCACCCGGCTCGAGGTGGCGGCCTTCGCCCTGGCCGGCAGTTTCGTGGACACTGTCTCCCGCGTGCGCAGCCTGGAGACCTGGCTCACCCGCGAGGGCGATGCCCTGGTGGCGGACGCCGGCGCCGGGGCCCTGGAACCCGAGACCGCGGGCGTGGAGGAAGAATGGGAGGCGGTGGCCGGCGCCCTGGCCCTGGCCCGGCGCGCGTTCCTGGTCTGGCTCGCCGTCATCGCCCTGCTCACCATCGCCGGCTGGGTGAGCTGAACGGCGCCCGGCCTACTCGGCGCCGGCGGCCTGTTCCTGCCGGATCCGGCGCAGCCGCGGCACCTTGAGGCCGGCCTCGTCGGCCTGGGCCAGGGCCCGGGCCAGGCGCGCGGGGGCCGAGCGGCCCATGCACTGGTGATGGAGATCACCGGCGATGGCCTCTTCCAGGCCTTCGACCAGGCGTTCGCGGTCCAGGTGGTGGCCCACCCGCCAGGCCTGGATATCCATGACCTCGCCCGCCACCTCCAGCGCCAGCTCCCGGTGCCGGTCCCACAGCTCGCCCACGGTGCCTCCCACCACCAGGCCGCAGATGTTGGTGGTGAGGATGTAGACGTTCTTGCGCACCAGCTCGTACTCCAGCTCGGCCTCGGTCTCCAGCTCCCAGCACGGGATGTCCAGGGACTCCAGCGCCTCTTCCACCAGCGGCGCCGCGGGGCCGTAGACCGGCGTGGGGATGAGGACCTTGTAGTCCTGGCCCTTCTTCTTCTCGAACCACACCACCACCACCGTGGGGTGGGCGATGTCGTGCTCCCGCCAGTCGGCCGGCAGCAGCTCGTTCTGCAAGAGGCCGGCACGGTCGCGCCAGGGCGCGGGCAGGCGCCGGAGCACCGGGTGGAGGTCGTCCTCGCCCACCGCCACCAGCGCCAGGGCCGGTGCCGGGACCGCCTTGGCCACGGCATCGATGTTGGTGCGGCGGGAGACGGGATAGACGGGGTGACTGGTGCGCAGGAATCCGCGCGTGAACACGCTCCCCATCTCGCCGATGCCGACGACCACCACCGGTTCCTGCATGCCTGCGCACTCCCCTTCAGGAAAGCGGGGCATTATAGCACCGGCCGGTTGCCTGCCCGGTTTGCGGGCGGGGCGACCTTTTCCGGCATCCTGCTAAGATGAACTCATCATGGAGCACATTAGAACCTATCTCGGAATTCCCCACGGCCGCGCGCCTGGCGATTTTCGGTGGGAGCTGACGGGTATGGCGGCACGAAAAGGCAATCCCGGCATTTTGGCCACGGAGGGCGGTGGGGGTGAAAATCGCCGGCGCCCCAGGGGGTTGCGAGCCACGGCCGCGCCGGCGGCGTTGCGCCGCTGGCCCGTACAATGAGTACTGTGCTGCGCGGCGCGCCTTGCCGGCGCGGCCGTGGGCTCACAACGCGACACGTGCGGAATTCTGAGACAGGTTCTGGGCACCGGAGGCGGTGGCCATGGCGGCTGCCGTGGCTGTTGGCGGTGGTCCCCGTCGTGGCCGGGGCCGGGGTGTCGGCCCGGGACCACGGCGGCCGCCTGGTGACCCTGGATGCCCCGGCCCGGCGCATCGTCACCCTGGCGCCCCATCTCACGGAACTGGTCTTCGCGGCCGGGGCCGGCGCCTTCCTCGTGGGCACCGTGGAGCACAGCGACTATCCTCCGCCCGCGCGGCGCCTGCCCAGGGTGGGAGGCGCCGGCGGGCTCGACCTGGAGGCCCTGGTGGCGCTGCGGCCGGACCTGGTGGCCGTGTGGCCGCCGGGGCTGCCGCCCGGCCAGGAGGCCCGGCTGGAGTCCCTGGGCGTGACGCTGTTTCGCAGCGAACCCCGCGATTTCGAGGACATCGCGCGCGACCTCGAAGCCCTCGGCCGCCTGGCCGGAACTCCGGCCCCGGCCCGGGCTGCGGCGGAGAAACTGCGCGCGCGGGTGGCGGCATTGCGGCGGCAGCACGCCGGGCGGCGTCCGGTGAGAGTGTTCTACCAGCTCTGGGACCAGCCGCTGATGACGGTGGGCGGTGGCCAGTTCATCAGCCGCGTGCTGGAACTGTGCGGGGCCGAAAACGTGTTCGCGGATCTCGCGGCGCCGGCACCGGTGGTGGAACGGGAGGCGGTGCTGGCGGCCCGGCCGGAGGCGATTCTCGCGGCCGCAGCGCCGGAGCGCTGGGCCGGGTGGCGGGCGCGCTGGCGGCGCTGGCCGGCCCTGCCGGCGGTGCGAAACGGGCACCTGTACCGGGTGGCCCCGGACCTGTTGCAGCGCCCCGGTCCCAGGCTGGTGGACGGCGCGGAGGCGGTGTGCCGGCGCCTGGCGCGGGTGCGCCGCGAGGATGCGGCGGCTAAAACCGCCGCCCGGCCAACCGATATGAAAAAGGATTCGGTGGGGGCAGTTCCGGCACCGGACCACCCGGCACGGCCGGGGCAGTTCGATGGGGGAGACGGGGGAGGCCCAGTTCCGTGGCACAGATTCAGCCGGAAGTGAAGGCCGAGGCGGCGCCCGCGCCCGCGGTGCCGGCCTGGCGCCGCAGCCTGCGGCGCCTTCGCGCCAGTTCCCGGCGCTGGATGCGCCGGCTCGCCCCCACCCGTTTCCAGACCCAGCTGCTCACCGTGGTCTTCGGTGCCATCGCCGTGCTGGCGGTGGTGTCTTCCACCGTCATCGCCCATCTCACCCGGGAGATGGTGAAGGCCAACCTGGTGGAACAGGGCCGTACGCTGACCCGCACCGTGGCCCAGAACAGCGGCCTGGCGTTCCTCTACGAGAGCCCCGAGAACGCCCGCTCCGTGGTGGACAACGTGCTGGGGTTTCCGGGCGTGGTGGGGGTGGCCCTGTATCGCACCGACGGCAGACCGCTCCTGTACGCGGGCGAGGTGCAATTCCAGCCCGCCGCCTGGCCCCGCGAGGTGCGGCTGGTGCGCGAGACCCCGGGCGCGTGGTACTTCGTGGCGCCCGCCTACGGCGAGCCCAGCAGTGATCCGGACTCCCCCTTCGAGACCCAGCCGGTGGAGCCGGAACTGCTGGGCTACGTGGCGGTGGTGGTGTCCAAGGGTATCCTGGACCGCATGAGCCGGGACATGCAGCGGACCAACTATGCCGTGGTGGGACTGGTGGCGGGGATCCTGATGCTGCTGCTGCTGATCATCACCCGCCGCATGACGGTACCGGTGCAGGAACTCGCGGCCACCATGCACCAGGCCCAGGACGGCGCCCGGGGCCTGCGCGCGCGCAAGGCGGGTCCCCACGAGATCCGGGAAATGGTGGAGGCCTTCAATGTCATGATGGAGGCCCTGGAGGCCCGGGACCGGGCCCTGCGCAACCAGAACGAGGAGCTGGAGCGCCGGGTGGCCCGGCGCACCGAGGAGCTGCGCCGGGCGCGCGACGCGGCCCTGGAGGCCAGCCGCACCAAGAGCCGGTTCCTGGCCAACATGAGCCACGAGCTGCGCACGCCGCTCAATGCCATCATCGGCTACAGCGAACTCTTGTGCGACGACGCCCGCGAGGCCGGCAACGAGGAGCTGCTGGACGATCTGGAGAAGATCGCCGGCGCCGGGCGCCACCTGCTGTCGCTCATCAGCAACATCCTCGATCTGTCCAAGATCGAGGCGGGCAAGATGGAGATTCAGCGGCAGACCTTCAGCGTGGCCCGGCTGGTGCATGACACGGTGGGGGTGAGCGAGGCGCTCATGCAGAAAAACCGCAACGAGTTCGTGGTGGAATGTCCCGACAACATCGGGGACATGGACTCGGATGAACTCAAGATCCGCCAGGCTCTGCTCAACCTGCTGAGCAACGCGGCCAAGTTCACCAGCGACGGAAGGGTGACGTTCCGGGTCCGGGCCGAGGCGCGGGGTGGCCGTGACGGGGTGGCCTTCGTGGTGGAGGACACCGGCATCGGCATGTCCGAGGAGGGCCGCCGGCGCCTGTTCGGGGAGTTCGTCCAGGTGGACGATTCTTCCGCCCGCAAGTACGAGGGCACCGGCCTGGGGCTGGCCCTGTCGCGGCGCTTCGCCGTCATGCTGGGGGGCGACATCGGCGTGGAATCGGTGGAAGGCGAGGGATCCACCTTCACCCTGTGGCTGCCCCGCACCGCCCCGGAGCCCGCGGCCGATTCCGGCGGCGATGCCGCGGCATCCTGACCCCGTTTCCACCGGAGTGTGAACCGCGCCGCTTTTCGCGGCGGGGCGGCGGTTGCACCGGCGGCGCGGGTATGTCTATAGTTGGTGCATCGGTTTAAGCGATTTTCCCGCCACGGCCGGGAGTTCGCGGCGACATGGGAGCCGGGAGTTGCGCCAGCGAAGGATATCCGCCGCACGGGCGGACGAGCGCCGCCACGTACTGCCGGGCGCGCGGTACGGGCGGTCATAGGTAGCCGTCATGTCCGGCGGGCTGCCCGAAGATCTCAAGCCGGAGCGCAGCCAGGCCGCGGGCAGCGCCATCCCCGTCGCGGACACCGCCGATCTCCTGGTCGCGTACCTCGCCCAGCTCGGCGTGGAATACGTCTGGGGCGTGCCCGGCGGCGCCATCGAACCCCTGCTCAACGCCGTCGCCCGCGGCATGGCCCACGGCGGCCCGCGCCCGGTGGTGGCCCGCCACGAGACCGGGGCGGCCTTCATGGCCCATGGCTACCACTTGGCCACGGGCCGTCTCGGTGTCTGCTTCGCCACCACCGGCCCCGGTGCCACCAATCTCATCACCGGTGTGGCGAGTGCCTATGCCAACGAAGTTCCCATGCTCGTCTTGACTGCACAAACGGCACTGAAGAACTTCGGGCGTGGTGCATTGCAGGAGAGCAGTTGCACCGGCGTGGATACAGTGGGCATGTTCCGCCATTGCACCCGTTACAACACCCTGGTGAGTCACCCGGCGCAACTGGAGATCAAGCTGGCGCGGGCCATACTGGCTGCTTTTCAGCACCCGTACGGTCCGTCTCATCTCAGCCTCCCCATGGACGTTCTGAAGGCGCCTGCACCAGTATCCGACCCTTCGTTCGATCTTTCCCGCCAGATCCATTCTCCTGCGCAGGTGGATCACCAGGCAGTCCAGGCTCTGGTTGAATTGTTGATGAAAGCACGTCATCCGGTCTTCGTGGTGGGGGCCGGCTGTGCCCAGGCGGTGGGCAGCCTGCTGGAGCTGGCAGTGCGGTTGCAGGCGGAGGTGGTGACCACGCCCCACGGCAAGGGGCTGGTGAGCCCCTATCATCCCCTGTATCGGGGGGTGTTCGGCTTTGCCGGCCATGCCGATGCCCGCCGTGCTCTCGCGGCAGACAATGCCGACCTCGTGGTGGCCGCGGGAACCAATCTCGGAGAGTGGGCCACCGAGGGTTGGGATCCGGAATTGCTCGTCAGCCGGAGGCTGGTGCATGTGGACGAATCCCGTTCCAACCTCCATCAGTCGCCCATGGCGCGGCTTCACGTGCACGGCAATCTCGTGGCCGTGTTCGATGCCCTGCTGGAGAAGGTGGAGGGGTCGAAAAAAATGCCGCGGGAAACCTCCATCCACGCCATGGCGGCCGAACACAAGGGCCCGCGCCG
>Ga0256830_1003068_pt1 | contig 10620 bp, 7 predicted proteins | sample 128326metaG_FD_190537 | JGI IMG/M metagenome (GOLD analysis project Ga0256830, IMG submission 190537) | Hydrothermal vent microbial communities from Lau Basin, Pacific Ocean - 128-326 | ecosystem: Environmental > Aquatic > Marine > Hydrothermal vents | place: Pacific Ocean: Lau Basin | collected...
CCTGATGACGGGGAACTAGCGCTGCTTCATGAGGGACAGGTCTTGTTGTCGTTTCTTCATTTCGGAGTTGCCACTCGTGACTTTATAGGAACGCTGGAGAAGAAGAACATCACCGCCATTGCCTTCGAGCTGATCGAGGATTCTGACGGGTACCATTCCGTTCTTTCCCAGATGAGCGAGATCGCGGGGCAGTTGGCGATTGTCGAATCCGCGCGGTACTTGTGCACCGACAAAGGGGGGAGGGGACTGCTGCTCGGTGGAATGCCCGGTGTGGCGCCTGCCGCCGTCGTGATTCTCGGAGCCGGATCGGCGGGGCGCAGCGCGGCGCGCACAGCGCTGGGCATGGGTGCGCAGGTGATACTGCTTGATAAAGACCTGGCCAAGCTCCGCCAGGCGGATATCATGCTGGAGAAGCGCGCCACGACCGTGGTGGCGTCTCCGGACAACATACGCCGTGGAATTTCCTTCGCCGATGTGTTTATCGGGGCGATCACGATTGACGAGGAAGAGGACCATCACATGGTGACGGAGGAAATGGTCAAGACCATGAAGGCGGGAGGTATCATCATGGATATTTCCATTGACGAAGGAGGATGCGTGGAAACCACGCACCCCACGACGATTTCAGATCCGGTGTTCACAAAATACGGTGTGCTGCACTATTGCGTGCCGAACATGCCGTCCATGGTGGCGCGGAGTTCGACATACGCTTTGACCAACGCGATTCTGCCGTTGGTCAAGACTGTCGCAGCCGTCGGAGTGCGTGATGCCTTGCGGATCATGCCGCACCTGTCGAAGGGAATCGCGCTGATGGAGGGCGTCCCTGTTGCCCCATCCTGGAGGAGATGCTGGATATTCCCGTTCACCCGTTGTCGCTTGATAACGATCATGCATAGTCGGAAGGAACCCTGACCATGTACTGGTTGCAGAAATACAAGAATAGTCTTACCGACGCTGAAACGGCCCTGCAAGTCGTAGCCTCTGGCGACCACGTGTACGTGCATCCCGGCTGCGCAGTGCCGGAGGTCCTTATCAAGCAACTGATCAATCGCAAAGACGAGTTGACCGGTGTCACCATTCACCACATCCTGACCGTGGGCGAAGCGGGCTATGTAGGGGAGGGGATGGAATCGCATTTTCGCCACAACGCGCTCTTCATCGGCGGCAACGTCCGTCGGGCCGTACATGATGGAAGGGCCGACGTGACGATGGTTCACCTCCACCAGATCGCGTCGCTTTTTTACCGGGGAATTATTCCCGTGGACGTGGCGCTCATTCATGTCTCACCCCCGGACGAGCACGGTTTCTGTAGTTTTGGCGTCGGTGTGGAGATGACCAAGCCCGCGTGCGAAGTGGCAAAGACCATTATTGCACAGGTCAATCCCCGCATGCCCCGGGCTTTGGGCGATTGCTTCATTCATGTCAACAAGATATCCCACGTGGTCGAAGTTGATGTCCCGGTAAAGGAATTGCCCCAGGTGGATGAAGACCCCGATTCGCCGGAATATGACGTGTACCAGAAGATCGGCGCGTACATCGCGGATCTCGTGGAAGACGAATCGACGCTCCAAATGGGTATCGGCGCAATTCCAGACGCGGCCCTGCGAAGCATGGAAGGCAAGCGACATCTGGGAATACACACCGAGATGTTTTCCGACGGCGTCGTCAAACTTTTCGAAATGGGCGTCATCACGAATGAACGCAAAACCCTGCATCCCGGCAAGATGGTGGCTTCTTTCGTGTTGGGACAACGGCCGCTCTATGATTTCCTGGACAATAACCCGGTCGTGGAATTCCATCCCAGCCACTATGTCAATGATCCGTTCATCATCTCGCAGAACAGGAAAATGGTTGCGATCAATTCCGCGCTTTCGGTGGACCTGACGGGACAAGTGTGTGCGGATTCGCTGGGCCCCCGGTTCTACAGCGGCTTTGGCGGACAAGTGGATTTCATTCGTGGCGCTGCCAGGTCGGAGGGAGGCAAGCCGATTATCGCGTTGCCTTCGACTGCGAAACACGGAGAGGTCTCGCGCATTGTGCCCGTCCTGGTAGAAGGATCCGGCGTGACGACCACGCGCGCGGATGTGCACTACATTGTCACCGAGTTTGGCGTGGCATCGCTGTTCGGCAAAACTGTCCGTGAACGGGTTACGCAGCTGATACAGATCGCGCACCCGAAGTTCCGGGACCAGCTTCGGGCTTTTGCCCGGAAAAACAGGTACATTTGATGATGGCTTGATTTATTCCGGAAAAATACCGACACTTCAACACGCTCTGCTCATTGTGAACCAATACTTATCGGGTTCCAGTACCTGTGTCTTCATCTACAGCATGAATTCCAGATGAAAATTGCCACTAGCCTCTTGCTGCTTTTCGTACCTGCTCTCCTGTATTCGCAGTTCCGCGCACAGCCTGTCATATCTCCCGAGCCCATGCCAGATGTTCTTGGTCCACCCCCGGTTCAATGGATGGTCGGTCTTGACGCCGGATTGAACGTCAACCAGCACCCGGGGTCGTTCAAGACCAAACTCTGCGAGTGCACGTTTTCAGACGGCTCGGGACGGGGCATCTTGCTTGGTGGTGAAATATGGCACCGCTTTTCACGCCGGATCGCCATCTCTTTCAAAGTTCTTTATGACGATCTCCAGGGACAGTATTCATCGATCCTTGAAAATGATACGACCCTGATGGATGACGGCACGAAGGTACCGCTTGATTACGAGAGAATCGGGGATGTTCGCTTGACGTATCTCATGTTCAATCCGATGCTGCAGTATTCGCCGTTCGGGGAATTGTACGTTATGGCTGGTCCGGCTGTGGGTATCACCGCTCGCGCGGAATACCAGTACCGCCTTCGGCACCTGAACCCGGACTACGTGTTTGTGAGCACGCAAACCGATGAAAGCGTGATCGAGGACTGGACGGATATTCCGGATGCAAATACAATTCGGATTGATGTCAGGTTTGGTCTCGGCTACAATCTCTGGTTGAGCCGGGCGGTAGTGTTTTCACCGGAAATCAGTTACTCGGTGCCGATGACCGGCATTTCCAACGTGAGTGGATGGGAAGCAAATACGTTGCGTGCCGTCGGAGTGATCAAATTCGTAATAAAATGAAGCCAGTACGATTTATGAGACTATTCTCTGCAACGTTTCGTTCGACAGTCGCCGTGGCGGGAATCATGGCGTTGGGATGCACCGGTGGATGTGGATCCTCATCCGAAACGATCAAGGATTTTCCCCAGGTACAACTGGAAAACCTCGGTCCTGAAGTCAACTCCCCTTATGACGATTACAGTCCGTCCGTTTCGTATGACGGGCAGGTGCTGTTGTTTACGAGCAAGCGCCCGGCGCCAGGCAGCATTGACCAGGGAGACGATATATGGATGGCCAGGAGGAGCGCTTCCGGGTGGATCGAAGCGGAATATCTGAGCGGAAGCGTAAATACGGAAAATGATGAAGGAGCCCCCTTTGTCGATATCACCGAGCTAGTCGTGTATTTCGTAGAATGCGATGCGGAAGACGCCGTGGGCGGTTGCGACATCTACCGGGCTCGTTACGTGGATGGTCGGCTTGAACAAGTGCAGAATCTTGGAAAGCCGATCAATTCGGAATACTGGGACTCACAGCCGTTCATTTCGAATGACGGGCAGTACTTTCTGTTTGCATCGGATCGTCCTGGAGGCTACGGCGGCACCGATTTATACGTTTCGAAGAAACTGCGGAACGGCAGATGGGGAAGGCCGAAAAATCTCGGTTCGGTAATCAATTCGAGCGGGGACGAGAAATCACCGTTTCTCTCGCCGGATGGCACAACGCTGTACTTTGCTTCCGACGGACATGGAGGTGTCGGAGGAATGGATTTGATGATTGCGTTGCGCAATACGCGGTCACGCGTATGGAAATGGAACTCACCGGTCAACATCGGTACACCGATCAACTCTTCCGCGGACGAGTTGTTCTTTTCCGTTTCCGCCGAGGAGGACACAATTTATCTCGCTTCATCGAGAACGGGAACGCGGGGGGGGCTGGATATTTTCGCGGCTTTTCCCAACCCGTACAAGGACACGACCCGTTACCAGTGGTTCATTGTCGGCAGGGTGGGGGATTCCGCTACAGCGACTCCTCTTCCGATGGCGACGGTTCGCATCCACAACCAGGATTCAGGTGAAAACGTGGAGTTGGTGACGGATCGGATGGGTGCCTACCGCTTTCGCATCAGGCCGGGCAACCGGTTGAAGATCACGGCGCAAGCAAAAGGATATTCAGCCAAGACCCTTGTTGTCAACGTTCCCCGCAACATGCGCTTTCGTGAATACCGGAAAAATATCTTGCTGCCTTCGTTGGGGCAATCCTCGTCCCAGATTGCAACGGTGGAAACGAGTGTGGATACAACGACCTCATTCGTAATACATTTCGATTTTGACAAGGCGGATATTCGCGATGACGCGGTGCGGGTTCTCGATCGTGTACTTGCCGTTTTGAAAGAGAAACCGGGGGCGGAAGTGTACCTGGAGGCGCATACCGACGACATGGGAACGGAGTTGTATAACTTGAGGCTTTCGAGGAAACGGGGAGCGGCGGTCGTGCGATATTTTGCTCATCGTGGAATTAACCGCTCGCGTTTCAAAGTAACAGCGTACGGCGAAGTGAAGCCCGTTGCGCCGAACGAAACCGAGGAGGAGAGGGAAAGAAATCGGCGCGTGGAGATCAGGATCGTGGATCCGCCTTCCACCTCGATGGACAGCGCTCCCTGATCTCTTTTCCGCGAAGCTTGTTTTTTGGGGAGGAATGAATATGCTATCAGAGTTAAAAGATCATGGTCGTAGAGTTCTACTGGCAGCACTGATTCTTGCTGGTATTATTGAGGGGGCTTCGGGGCAGGAATTACAACTTAACGTCAGCAGCGTCGATACCAGTCGGTTTCCAGATATTTCCATGACCGTTCGGGTGACGAACCGTAATGGACCGCTGATCAATATCAATGAATCCAATTTCACCGTGTTGGAAAACGGTGTGGTCCAATCACCGATCAAGCTGGAATGCACGGCGGACTCAAGCTCGCCTGCTTTATCCCTGGCGCTGGTGATGGATGTCAGTTACAGCATGATCTTCTATCCCGGTCGAAATGATGTCGATCCGGATAGTACGAAGCTTGTATCCGCCAGACAAGCGTTTGCAGACTTCGTTCTCAACATGCGCCCGGTAGATGAAGCATCCTTCATGACATTTGCGCGCGACTTCATCGTCGAGCAGACATTTACAGGCGACAAGAAGACGTTGCTGGATGTTATTGTCAACTCAAAACCACGGCCGGGCACGGCTATATACGACGCAATCTACGATGCCGTTCAAAGGTTGCGGAATCGTCCAAACAAAAAGGTGGTCGTCATCCTGACCGACGGAAACGACTTTCTTTCTTCCTCGAACGCGTACGATGCCATAGCTGTTGCGCAGAGGGAAGGTGTCCCCGTTTTTACCATCGGTCTCGGTTCGGACGTCGATTCGACAACACTAAGTCTCATCGCACGGCAAACCGGAGGGAAATTCATTTATGCTCCGGAAGCGAAGGATCTCAAGGCTTTGTACCATACGATCGCCCAGTATATCTATCGGGGACTCTGTACGCTCTCGTACAGAACATCGGAAGACTGCCCGGACGGTATTCTGCGAGTCGTGGAAGTGCTGGTTCGCATGGGCGCCCAGTCAGACCGGTCTTTGTTTTCATACCGGGCACCATACAGTCGTGAAACAGTACAATTCGTCATGCAGGCGCAGGATACGATCCGCGACAACCAGCTCGTGCGGATTCCGATCGTTGCCCGGGGCCGGTTGACCCCGGGTGACAGCGCGCAGGGTTCATTGTTGTGTACGTACAACAGTAATCACATGACCTACGCCGGGTATGAAGTGTCGGGGGGAATATTCGATTCGCTGGGAATCTCCGTGACAGAGGATGGTTCAGGCAACGTCAGGATTCGCTTTCAAGGAGCCAGGCCACGTCTTCCCGCTGGGACGGTCGTAACGTTGTTGTTTTGGGTACCGGACCGGGATACGGAAGCTCATACCGTGTTTATGCTCCAGGCGGGGTCGTTTCGCCAGCACTGCGATTACGAGGTCCTGGGTGATCGCAAGGAAGCGGCGATAACGGGATGCCCGGACGAGGTTGAGCTTGCTCTCTCGGATAACATCATCCTTCCCTCGAATTCCAGGGCGTTGATACCGGTCAGGCTGCAAACTCCCATCGATATCAAGCAGGCGCTTGGTTTCAGTATCAGCGTGCGATATGATCCGGTCTTTCTCTCGTTCAACGGTATTTATTCACGATGGACGATATTCGATGGGCGTCCCATCACTGCGAGCATCTCCGGTCCGGGACTCGTAACGGTGGACGGTGGCCCCGCGTTTGTTGATTCTCTTCAAGGCATTCTCTTTTATCTCGATTTCACGATTCTGTCTTCCCGTTACTCGGATGTGGCCCCGTTGGCGATCGTGACCGCCGAAGTTCGCCAGAGTTGTTGGCCCAGGGTTTTTGTATCCAACTCCACCGTGCTGATCGACGGTATTTGCAGGAAAATATCAAGCCGTGTACAGAACCCTACGATCAGGTATTACGGAAATAGTTTTTCGGCTGAACGGGGTCAGGCGATGTTCTTCATTCCCCGGCGGTATGACGGATCGTCGGCCACGGTGTTTCTGCGGGATGCACGAGGAAAGAGAGTTGCGGAACTCTACCACGGTTCCGTCACGACGGGGGAGCATTTTATCGATGTGGTGTGGTCCGGTGCTCGCGGTTCGCTTCTTTCCTCCGGAATGTATTTTCTTGAACTGCTGGTCGGTGGGAGCCGGGCGGTGGCGAAATGTATCCATTTTCAATAAAACGATTTCAAAGCGTCCTGCCGCGACTGCTTCTTTTTTCCAGCGTGCTGATGTTGCTCGGCGCAGCAGGAGGAAGCGTTCGTGCTCAGCCCTTGTCGGTGAAAATCGTTGATTTCGATACGAGCGATTTTCCGACTATTCGTATGGTGGTACAACTGCGAGAGGGTACGGTGTTGTTTACGAATTATTCCGGGGTAACGTTCATCGTATCGGAGAACGGACGCACACAGGTATTGCAGGAAATGAATTGTCCGGCTGATCCGGGTACACGGTTATCCATCGCGCTGTTGATCGATCGTTCGGGTTCCATGGCGGAGCGCAAGGTCAACGGCGCTATTGTGAACGATCCCGATACAACGAAACTGCGCGCGGCAAAAGCAGCCGTTGCGTCCTTCGTGGATCGTATGGGGCCGAATGACGAAGCTGGAATATTCAGTTTTGCCTGGGAATCCGGGCGAATACGGGGATTCAGCATCAACCAGGATTTTTCCAAAGACAAAGTACTGCTGAAGAATGCCCTTGTACCCATCTCCGCGGGAGGGGGAACGTGGTTATGGCAGGCTGTGCTTGAAACATTGAAACGCCTGGATACCAGGCCGGGGAAAAAGGTTTTGATCGTACTCACCGACGGGAAGAGCGAGAAGGAAACCAGGAGCTTTGCTGACGCAATCAACGACGCGTTGCAACGGAACATCCCTGTTTATACGGTGGGGTTGGGAGAGTACGTATCGGAAACGACACTGAAGACCGTCGCGGCAGCTACCGGTGGAAGATATTACTATGCGAGCAACGCGGATTCTCTTCCCCCGATTTACGACGATATTGCAGATGAAGTCCTCATCGATGGTTGTCGCATTTCGTACGTGACGGACGAACCCTGTTGGAACGGTGTTGTACGGAATGTAACGGTGGAAGCGTTTACTCACCAGCGAGTCATAGGCACGGATACGGTCTATCAACCGGAGAATCGCTTGAAGCCGATTCGTATCTCGGTTCCCGACGATATCGTCGCGAAGGCCGGTGATACGATCGTCGTGCCGGTAATTTGCGAGCCTGTGCTCGACAACGGTGCGTTTTCGTTTGACGTGACGCTCGAGTATGATCACCGTCTTCTACATTTCGAAGAAGTTCGGACATCCAACACACGCACGGAAAACCACCAGGTGCAGTGGGACGCTTCACAGGCCGGACGCGTGCGCATCTACGCGCAGAATCACGCCCCCGCGCTCCAAACGCCGGTATTGTTCAATCTTGTATTCGATGCGGAATTCGTAAAGGATACGAACAGCATCATCCTGGAATTCAACGCTGCGGATTATTTCGAGGATTGTCCCGCCGACGTTGTGACGTTGAACGGCCTTGTGCGTCTCGACCCTTGCGTAACGAATTATGTTTTGTACACAGATTCACTCCGTATTTACCAGGCAGGAAGTGATCTCCGTCTGCCTTTGTATTTCGATCCAGCGCCCGCAAACGGCGATCCAGTCGAGATCACCGTTACTGTCTCCTACGATCCGGCGATCATCAGGTACGTCGCGTTCGAAGAGAAAAACAGTATAGCGCAGGAACTACCGGCAAACGTTTTTTCTTCCGGCGACGGTACAGTGACAATTCAGGCGAAAGGATTCCTGCGTGGCGACCGGGACTTATTAGGAACGTTGTTGTTTACAGTCGCTGACGTTCCTGAAAGTATCATGGCGTTAGTGACGATAGAAAGGGCTTCGATTACCACGCGATGCGTTACATCGATCCAGGCTGATCCCCTCGCCGTCTTCATCGAAGGGCAGTGCCGCAAGATCGCGTCCCAACGTAGAGCTGCGTTTCTTTCCGTGAATCCAAATCCCTTCAATGGCCAGGCTCTCGTTCGTTTTCAGGTTCCGTTCGATGGAACAGTACGGCTGCGAAGTGTGACACTGTCCGGCGCTCCTATCGCCATCTTGCGTGAGGGGTGGATGAAGGCGGGAGAATACACGCTGCCTGTTTCGTTTGACGGTATTCCCTCGGGCGCTCTCTACCTGGTGCTGGAAACACCCGCCGGCGTCAGCGTAAAACAAATCATCCTGGTGAAATAGCATTACTCCCGCGACACCGTATTTCCATTAGCGCTGGAGCCAATCGGCGAGCAACGCCTCAATTTCTTCCTCGCTGAATGCGGGCGTGTCGTACATCCCTTTGCGCAATCGCTGGCGAAGCGTTTCATACAACGTCACGGCGCATGCCACGGAGATATTCAGGCTTTCGACCATGCCCATCATGGGGATGCTGAAAACATCATCAGCGAGGCGCACTGCTTCATCCGAAACTCCCCGGTGCTCGTTCCCGAACACGAAAGCTGAGGGCTTGGTGGCATCGATGTCGTACAGGGAGATACTCGACTGCGAGAGATGCGAGGCGTAAATACGAAATCCCTCCTCGCGCAACGCGGCGTAACATTCCTCGACCGATTTGTGATGCTTGATTTCTATCCATTTCTTGGCGCTGGAAGAGCTCTTTTTTCCCAGCTTGGGAAAAGACTCGATGGTATACACAAGGTGCAAACGATGAATGCCGACACCATCGGCTGAACGCAATACGGCGCTGACGTTGTGAGGGTCGTGCACGTTCTCAATGACCACGGTCAAGTCACGTTGACGCTGTGAGAGGACTTTTCGGAACCTCTCGATTCTTCGAGGAAAAAACGTCTCGAGAGGGCGCTTCACGATTCGGCGGATTTATTTTTGTAATACGTTGCCATGGCCGCGTTTCCAAGCTTGTCGTACATAAGTGCCAGGCAGGTGTACAGGGGGCGGGGGTCCGGGTGTGACCGCAATCCTTCTTTCAGAATAGCAAGGATTTCATGCGGTTGCGGCAGTCCGGTGTTGGGATCGTACGATTCGGCAAGGTATTTATACGGCTCGATACGATGGGGCGCTTCGGCAACGGCTCTCTGGTAAAATGCCAAGGCGGAAGAGAAGTTATCCTCTTCGCCGTAAAAGAACTCGCAAGCTTTAGCCAAGGTCAGGTTGACGTCAAACTTCAGCTCCGGAGCCCGCTGTTCGATCCACTTGCCGAGAAAAACGCGTTCGTCATAAGACAAGTGGGGACTGGTCAGGGCTTCGCGTACGGAATCAACATTGGGCCTGCCGCTCTCGAGTATAGAACGCACCGAGTCGTATATTTCGTCAAAGGATGTGCAATCCGTCAATCTGCGTTTTGGTTGTTCATTTTTCATGCGCCGAAAATATCGGTATAAAAAGCGCAGTGTTGCAAATCCGCGAAAGAAATTTTAAGTTAGTTTTCCGCTTTGGCGGGTTAGCTCAGTTGGTAGAGCAGTGGAATCATAATCCACGTGTCGGGGGTTCGAGTCCCTCACCCGCTACAAATACGGCCCGTCATGCCACACCGGGTCGTTTTCTTTTCCATACAGAACTGGAAGCAGCAATGCGAGAAAGCATGCGAAATATCGGCTTGCTGATACTACGAGTTGGGTTTGGCCTCATGTTTATCTATCACGGAGCTCCCAAGCTCTTCGGTGGTATGGCAAAATGGGAGAGCGTTGGAATGGCTGTCCGGTATTTCGGTATCGAGTCCGGCTATGCGTGGTGGGGATTTATGGCGGGACTGGCCGAGTGTGGCGGTGGCGTGCTGCTCGTGTTGGGGTTGATGGTGCGCCCGGCTGCGTTTTTCATGGCTGTCACCATGCTGGTTGCCGCCACCAGGATGGTGACAGAAAACAAAGGTCTGGGACCGGCGTCCCACGCCA
>Ga0256830_1003069_pt1 | contig 10615 bp, 7 predicted proteins | sample 128326metaG_FD_190537 | JGI IMG/M metagenome (GOLD analysis project Ga0256830, IMG submission 190537) | Hydrothermal vent microbial communities from Lau Basin, Pacific Ocean - 128-326 | ecosystem: Environmental > Aquatic > Marine > Hydrothermal vents | place: Pacific Ocean: Lau Basin | collected...
CGCGCTTGCACGGACCGGTCCTCGTGCACAGAGTCTACGCTGACTTTTTTATTCAGCTGTTTGTGACTGACCTGCCTGTCAGACCGGTTGGTAATCTTCTGGACTGCGGACACAGGACGAACCTCAGGCTCATCGCTTGCTGGCATAGACCTTCCTCCGGCTTTGCCGCCCACAACAGGATATGAAAAATGATAAGGGGTAATTTCCATGCTGCTTATTTTTTTGAATCTTCCATCAGTCGATTGATTTTTACCAATTCAATATCGCCTGCCGGCCATGTACTGTCCAGGTAAACTGAAAGACAGGCCAACCGAAAAATACTTCACTAATAAAAGTCGTACTTCTGTGCTGCTACTGAATATTCAACCAATAATTTTAATGGAATATAATTTTTATAGTTTATTGTTATTCGAACTTCAGGAAGAAGTGTAGCATAAAAAAGAAACAGCAACAGCCTCACCGGGAAAATAAATACCAACCAGATCACAAGATTGAAATCAAGCCGCCCGGACAGCATCCTAAAGCACTACAGTACTTGTTGGAATAGCCGCTGGTTCTACACGGATCTTTACCTGGCTCGCCGGGAACACGACGGCTACAGAATATCGCGGCGGTCGTTGAAGGCCTGTGACAAGGTACTGTTATCGATATACTCGAGTTCGCCACCAATGGGCACACCGTGTGCGATCCGCGTCGCTCGTATTTCACGCCGCGCCGCCATCTCACCCAGGTAATGGGCCGTGGCCTCACCTTCGGCCGTCGAGTTGGTGGCCAGGATCATCTCCTCGACGACGCCCGTGTCGAGGCGTTCGGCCAGTTTGTGCAAACCAAGCTCCTCCGGACCGATCCCGTCCAACGGCGACAGCCTTCCCAACAACACGAAATACTTCCCTTTGAAACCGGTCGCCTGCTCGATGCTCAGCACATCCGCCGGGCTTTCAACGATACACAGCAGCCGTTCGTCACGCTGTGGGCTGGAGCAGTAATCACAGACCTCCTGCTCGCTCAGGTTCCGGCATACACGGCAATGCCGGATCTGCTCGGCGGCCTGCTGCAGGCTTGCCGACAACTGGCTGGCACCCTGCCGGTCATGCACCAGCAGATGAAACGCCATACGCTGTGCTGTTTTCTGGCCGACTCCCGGCAGGCAGCGCAGCGCAGCGATCAGTTGTTCGATCAAAGGTGAAAAACCCATCGTCAGAGCTTGAATCCCGGCGGCAGTGGAAACCCGCTGGTTACCGATGACATATGTTCCTTCGCTTTCTTGTCGACCTTGTGCACCGCATCGTTGATCGCCGCCGCGATCATGTCTTCGAGCATATCCCGGTCTTCTTTCAACAGGCTGTCGTCCAGTGTGACCGACCTGACTTCGTGCTTGCCGTTCATGACGATTTTAGCCATACCACCGCCCGCCTCTCCGGTCACTTCCAGGTTTGCTACTTCTGCCTGGGCCTCCTGCATCTTCGCCAGGGACTCCTGGGCTTTTTTCATTATGTCGCCAAGATCTGCTTTCATCGTTTACTCGTCCTCTTTGGTGCCGATCGCCTGAACCAGTTCAGGCTTGATCGTTGCGTCGAAAATGGTCTGGAGTTCCTGTACTGTCGCATCCTGCTCGATCGCCGCGACCGCCTGCAGATGCTGCTCCTGTTTTGCACGCTGCTGCCGCTGTACCGGCGTCTCCTGCGCCGGGGTCTGCAGCAGGATTTCAAGTTTGATTTCACGTCCCAGCACCTGCTGCAGGGCGTCCGCCAGGCGCTTCTGTGACATGTCGTTACAGATATGCTGGTATTTGGGATCCAGCGCCAACACCAGGCGGTCATCACTGTGCTCGCTCAGCGTGCAGAAATTGGCAAGCTGCCGGGTCGGCCCGCTGAGATTCATCGCCTGGGTCAGCTGCACCCAGTATGTGGCAGGATCGGCACTCGCTGACGGCTGGTCGCCACTCCGGTCCGAGGCCACGGCCGGAGACCTTGCCGATGACGCTGCGGCCGGCTCAGCGGAAGCGGCCGCGGGCGTCCCCGCCGGTGCCCTGCGCCGGGCCGCCGGGCCATCGGCCGGGCCGGCCGGTGTAAACGCCAGCATCCGTAACATCACCATCTCAAACCCGGTGCGCGGATCGGGTGCCAGCGGCAGGTCGCGCCGCCCATGCAGTGCGATCTGGTAGTACAGCTGTATGTCCTCTTCCGGGATACGCTCGGCCAGTGCCAGCAGCTGCTGCCTGTCCTCGTACCAGTCATCGACCGCATCTGGTGCAAACTGTGCCAGCGCGACACGATGCAACAGCGAAACCAGGTCATCGAGCAGCAGGTTGTAGTCCGGTGCAGCCTGGCTCATCTGCTCGATCAGCTTGCACATCCCGGCCGCATCGGCCTGTGCCAGGCACAACAGCAGCTGGTTCAGGTAATCCTGCTTGACTGTACCGAGCATCGCATGCACTTCCGACTCGTTCAACTGCTGGTTACAGTAGGCCAGCGCCTGATCCAACAGGCTCAGCGCATCGCGCATACTGCCGTCGGCGGCCCGGGCGATCGCGGTCACCGCCTCGAGCGATGGCTGGACGATCTTCTCCTTTTCAAGCACCGCTGACAGGTAGTCCCTGATACTGTCCAGAGGAATACGTTTCAGGTTGAACTGCAGGCAACGTGACAGAATCGTTACCGGCAGTTTCTGAGGATCAGTCGTCGCCAGCAGGAACTTGACGTGGCCGGGAGGCTCTTCGAGAGTCTTCAGCAACGCATTGAAACTGTGTGTCGACAGCATATGCACTTCGTCGATCAGGTAGATCTTATAGCGGCCCAGCGCCGGTGAATACTGGACGTTGTCGAGCAGCTCACGCGTATCTTCGACCTTGGTTCGTGACGCGGCATCTACTTCGATCAGGTCGACAAACTTGCCGGCGTCGATCGCCTGGCAGGCACTGCACTGGCCACAGGGCTGTGCACTGACCCCCTGCTCGCAATTCAGCGACTTGGCCAGGATCCGTGCAACGGTGGTTTTTCCAACACCCCGGGTGCCGGTAAACAAAAACGCATGGTGAACCCGGCTGTTATTCAGCGCATTGATCAACGCACGCAGTACGTGCTCCTGGCCGACCATCTCGGAAAACAGCCGTGGGCGCCACTTGCTGGCGAGAACTTGATAGCTCATGTTGATTACCGGCTTTTTTGCTGTCAATAAAAAACTTGATAATTCAAAGCGTTAACAAAAAATCAACCCGGTCCGGCATACAGCCGCAGGGCAACGACGATTATAAAGCAAAACCGGCAGGCCGCGGGGTAAAATAAACATGGATTTTACCAATATAATATATAGAGAAAGACGAAGAATGGTGGCAACCCACACCAGCCACACCCCGGCACACGAATCCGCTATTACCGCTGCTCCCTTCCAGGCCTGACGGGGTTCATAGTTTCTCGTTGCGGGGGGACCGGCATGGGTCACCTCAGGCATGCAGATTATCGCACAACTTCAGAAGTTCGCAAGTGGCAGGGGGATGGACATGGGGGTGGTGCGCATGGCAGGTGGTGCGTACAACGCACCCTACTTTGGGGCGTGATATTTTCTTGCTGCAAATCCTTTGGTATGCTTCGCATACCTCACCACGAGGTAGGGTGCGTTGTACGGCACCAACACCGCGATAAATCGAATCGTATCACGTGGCGATCCTTCTACACACGATATTTCCATACCGCGTCGTTGTCGATACATTGGCACGCTCGGCGTGCCCTACTTTGAAAGCCTGACCTTGAACCGCAGCACACTGTCCTGCAATGCGGTGGCCGCCTGTGTCAGGTCGTAGACACTCTTGTTGGAATCATGCAGGGAATTGGCGGTTTCATGGGCGATCTCATTCAACTGCACCATGCTCTCGTTGATCTGTGACGCGGCGCGTGACTGGGATTTCATGCCGTTGCTGACCGCCTCGAACTTTGGACTCAATGCCTGGACCTGCAGGATGATGTCCGCCAGATCCTTGCTGATCTTGTTGACGTCTCCGACACCCTGTTCGACCTCCTCGGAAAATTTTTCCATCGCCATCACGCCGGCCGATACCGACGACTGCATCTCCTTGACCATCTGGTCTATATCCCAGGTGGCCACAGCGGTCTGATCAGCAAGACGCCGGATCTCAGTGGCCACGACCGCAAACCCGCGGCCGAACTCCCCTGCCTTCTCCGCCTCGATCGCCGCGTTCAGCGACAGCAGATTGGTCTGGTCCGCAACCCGGTTGATCGTAGTCACCACGTTGCTGATATTCGAGGCCTTTTCATTCAGTACTGACAACTTGGAATAGATCGCCTCGGTGGCATCACTCATCTGCTGCATGGTCGCGGCCATGACCTCCAGCGCGTTCAGACTGTCAGTCGCCGAATTTGCAGTGGAGTCGGCTACCACTGATACCTCGTCCATGGTCTTGACCAGTTCCTGGGTCGTCGCATCGATCATCGACACGGTCGCCATGACTTCATTGGTACTCGCCGCCTGTTCAGTCACCGTGGCCTCATGTTCCTTGCCGATCGACGCCATGATCTCCGCCGAGGAGGCTACCTTGGACCCGGCATCCTGGATCTTGTCCACCAGTTCATTCAAACGGTCCAGCATCACCTGTATCCCCTGCGCAAGCTGGTCGATCGCCTCGTCACCGACGAAATCCAGCTGTGCCGTCAGGTCGCCGGCAGCGGCCTTTTGAATCACCACGAGCATCTTTTCCACCTTTTCGTTCAACAAGGCAGTACTCTCCTGCTGCCTGTTGACCGCCCGTTCCAGCGCCTCGGCCATCAGTTCAAAGGTCATCGTCAGGTTTCCGATCGCATCCCTGGAGACATCCTTGGTCTCGAATTTCTGCAACATGTCGCTGCCGTCCTTGTCGGCGACCACTCCCATCAGTTTCCTGAACGCACCAATGCCAGCATCGACCACATGCCGCATCGGGTTGATAATACCCTTTAGAAACACGAACCAAAGCACCAATACCGCCACGACGGCAATCCCCAGCATCATGACGATCACCATGGTAGTGGTGTTGGCCTGGCTGATCAGGTTGTTGTTGATCTCCTTGATATTTTTCAACTGGCGCGAATTGAACTGGCTGATCTCACGATCGAGCCGATCCAGGATAGGCGTGATCTTGTTTCGAATAATATAGGTATCCTGGCGCCACTTGTCGCTGCCATGGATACGGTACATTTCCTCCCGGTTCTTTTTGAACTTGCGGTTCAGGTATAAAATCTTTTTCAGCATGTCCTCCTGCTCGAAACTCAGGTCCGCGCCATACTTCTTTTTGAGTATCGTCAGGTTTTTATTATATTCGGTAATGAAATTCGTGTATTCATTCATCGAATACCGGCTGCGGTAGCCGAGAAAGGCACGGATACTGTTCATCACCCGGGACCAGTCATAGCGTAATTCATTGAGCAGTTTCAACAACGCCGGACGCGGGTTCTCACTGCCCTCTTCGATGTCGATCATGATCGCCAGGCCACTGAGTATCTGGCGGCTCAGCGGATTGATATGATTGGTCGCATAGCTCATGCCAGGAAAATTACGGCTGTCACTCTTGGCCAATGTCAGCAGCTTGTCCTTGTACGAGTGATAGGCCTGCATATCGGCTTCGATCTGCTTGATCGCACGCAAAGCCACCGGATCGGACTTGACCGTATCCTGTGCCTCGAGCTCACGCAGCAGCATGACCGAGCGAACCAGCTCTCTCTTGAAATTCTTTTCATGCACCTTGTTCTTGCTGAGCAGGTACAGGCCCAGGTCCGCATTGGACTTCTTCAAGCTCTCTGACAACTGAAACGCCTTGATCACCGTAGGCTGGTGCTTGGCGGTCACATTCGTCGCCGCTTTTTTCGTTTTCGACAAGATAAAAACTGACATCACGGCAATCACGACCAACAGCACGATGGTCAGCCCGAAACCGGCAAACATCTGCTGCTTGATACTTAAATCAGTAATCCTGCTAAGGTAGTTTTTTATCATCTCGCTCGATCCGCCCGTTTGGCTGAGCTCATCAGGCTCGGTCAAAATACATTATGATTTGCAAACAAAATGCCAAGTAACAGCCCAGGCTGCCTGCAAACGGGACAAATCACCTGCCACGGCCCTGGTGGTGCCGAAATCGACTGCGCCGGCGGCGGCCAGGATGCCGAATTCAGGTACGGCCTGCCCTGGCTGACACCACGCTTCGTGGTCAGCCAGAAAACAGTCACCAACCGGCCTGACCTGGCAGCGGACCGCCAACCTGTGCGGTGCCGTCAGCTGGCAACAGGCGCTGTCGGCGGTGGACACACTGAACCGCGAAACAGGCGAATATCCAGGCTGGCGCCTGCCGAACATCAACGAGCTGGAGTCCTTGACCGACTGCTGCCGCTACGAACAGTGGCGAGAAAGGCGGGCTAGCACTCCGTGCTCACAGTTGCTATGATAGCCGCGACACAGGCGACGGGCAGGATGTAATGATGGTGTCTTATATACTCTCGATCAAAGAAGCGGTACTCAAAAAAAAAGAGTACTACAAACGATGGACCAAACTTGAGGATGCTATCAGCAAGGCGAGCAAAAAGGCGGGACACTACACGCAAAGAACGGTAAAAGGCAAACCCACTCGTTTGCCCGTCACCATAGAACGCCGGCGCCTTAAAGCGCTGTTTGAAGACGACCAGTACGACACACCAGTGTCGATTGCCGAATTGATCGCGCTGGACAGGATACTGTCACCGCCCGACTCGCTGACTGAAAATCCCCTGCTTGTCCGTGTTGGCGAGAATTTCCTGCACAGTTACAGAAACCAGCAGACCATGTGCGTCATGATCGGCGCTCGATATCTAAAAGAACGTATGACAGACATGATTGCGACCTGGGATTTCAGGGCCTTCAGGAAACTCTATACGGCACCGGAACTGTCTCACCTGCGTATCGACATGTTCCATGCCTACTGTATGCCAAACAAGCTTGACCGGGTAAAAGACGAATCCTGGGTCAAGGAGCTCGACAAGGAGATCAGCATCACCGCGATCGCCAGCCCGTATGTCTGTCATGCGACTGAATATCTTATGGCAAAAATACTCAACCTCGGCAACAATAAGCTGCCGCGCTTACCCTGTTACCTTGCCTGGCCCAAGAAAAAACGTGAACAGAGACTGATCTACGAAGACCTGAACCTGAAAAGAGACGAACTAAGAAGCAAGAGAATAAAAAACTGGACATCGGTGACAGACGAGACACGGGCTTTTCTGGTCGGCAGAAAACTCTACCTGTCCACGCAAATTGGCACCAGCTATGGTTTGATCCTTGCACAACGGCAGCCCGACAACGGAAAAATCTTTCTTGTCGTCTGCGGTGCCTATGGTCCCACGACTCACGCGGCCTGCTGCTACCTGGCTAAGGGCAGCCTGCCCGCGGTACTACCACCCTTCGATCCTGACCTCGCGGTACAACCCGTATTGACCGCAGTAATCGGTATCGAGGTGGAATACCGCGATAAGGATAGAAGAAATACCGATGAACTGCGCGACAACCGAAAATGGATTGACTCCGATGTCTCGCCAGACGTATTGCTGTGGACGCTCGAAGGTGATGAATGGAAATCCAAGGCAATCAAAGAAAACTAGTGCGTCGTACGCACCACACCCTGTATGAAGTACTTTGACAGGTCATGACAATACCAACCCCCGCCTGAACGACCCCGCGGTCCGCAAGCTTTTTTCTGCGCCGCCTCTGGGCGAGGCGATGTTGCAGAAAAAAGCTTGCGGACTGCGGGTTCAGGCTCCAAGCGATCTCCAGGTGTTTTGAATCGCATCACATCACGCGAAGAGGCTTTGAGACGCTGGCTCACCGACCGGGCGCACGTATCAGGTTATCTGTCCCCACTGGGGCGTTCTGACGAACGGCGAAGCCAGGTCCAGGCGGCACCGGCTTTTGGTATCGACTATCACATCCCAGTCACACAGAAACTGCGACGCATCCTTGCCATCCCATATTCGCTTGATCCACTTGCCCCGCGGGTTGGCGCGTGTATCCTGGGGTGGATTGTCGACAGCGGACTGAATCGCACTTTCAGGCACGACCTCATGGGCAAGTACGCCGGATGCGTGCATTTGATTGAAGATTCCGTTTTCACCAAGTTCGCCGAAACGTATATCCATCTCGGCGAGCTTGGCGCGAACCCGAAGCCGCTCATCCTTATCCAATTGGCTGACATGGCGAAGACCGGGCGAATGCTTGTCGAAACAGGCAGCATGATGCTTCTCCAGGTACCGACTGAACAAACTGTACTTCATCGCCCAGTCCAACTGGCCGGCGACATGTTCCGGTCCTTTGCCCAGGTCATCGAGCAGTGATTCGAGCCGGTTACACGCCTCCTCGGCCCACACCGGCATAAACCCGCTTTTCAGGCAGCTCCGGATCCGCTCCAGGTAGGCCCGCTGTATGCCGACCGCCGTGGTCTTGCGGCCGTTGGTGAGTTCGATCGGCACAGCCTGGCAGCTCACATCCCTGCACAACCTTGCCAGTGTGCCGACCGGGTGACGGATTGCAATATCCTTGGCGACGGAAACACCCCGGCTACTGAGCAGCGTGATCAAATTAGTCATCGCAATTCTGAGCCATACCGCCTTGTGTGAGCAAAGCGTGTCGCCGAAGATGATATGCAGCCTCCGGTAGCCGGCACGCGCCAAGGCTTCATTACGGGAATTAAAGATGCCGCGGTGCTCGGTAGTATCGTCAGTCATCTTGGATTTAAAGAATTCCGCTCGCGGCGACAATGAAAAGGCCGGGGTATCCTGCGAAACATCCAAGCCGCCTGCTCCGGTGTAAATCACCCTGGTGACCAGGTGCGGGATCAGGTCTTCTGGATTCAAGCGGCCGCTATACAGGTGCGACTCATGGCTGCCCCAGGTGTTACCCGTTTTGAAATAACACACGTTGGTTTTCCAGATCCTGACCTGATAATCGAGCCGTTTCGCCAGTCCGAGCAGCAGCTTTTCCTGTGCAAACAGGTGCGCGACCATCGCGTCAGGCGAGGTGACCTCGGGCGTGCTGTATTCCAGGTGCCCACCGATATCCAGATAGATTCTCGCGCCATTGGCAAGAAACAGGCCGCTTTGCGACGAAGCGAGCGACGGCAACTCGGATGCCATACCCAGAAGATCAGCACTGATGCTGTGCGGCGTACGAGTAGTCTCCACAGTAGTCTCTACATCGGCGACAGCCAGTTCCGTTTCCATCCCAAACAAGGATCGTGTCGACATTGCTTACTCCTGGTCGGCTGGTGAGCTATTGGCCGCCGTGCTGCCGGCTTTGGCGAATAAATTCCATGCTGTCGTTTTCGCTGACAGCCTGAATGATCCTGTCGGCGGCAGCGAACATGCTGGCTGCGGTTTTCCGCTCTGCCGACATATCCGGGGCTGCGCCTACAGCGTCTGCGTCTCCGTCAGTGGGTTTGTCATTGTGGATAGGCAATTCTTTTTCAGACATGATCAACTCCTCTTATACTCAGTATGTTAGTCAAAAACAGCCGCGAATGGCCTTGCCAAAATTTCTGATCACAGCCGCCTCGTCACTGCATTGGGCAAGGTCTGCCTCCGTTGCACCGTGCACACTGGGGAACTTCACGGTTTCAGTCAGCGTGCACCTTTCACGCCTTACACGATAGCTGACTGCGTCCCAGTTGACGCTGACGATGTCGCTCACCGGCAGCTGGCGTAACAACTGTGTCCTGCCCCAGGCCCGGGTTCCTGATGGCGGATTGGCTTGAAAGTAATCGATCTCGTCATCAGTGACGAGGCGGTCGACAAACCCGTCTGCCAGCGCCTGGTAGTAGATCCCTTCGGCAGGATCCAGTGATGAGTACAGCATATCCAGGTAGCACACCTGCGGTGAGGCCCAGCCGGGTGCTGCCCGGCTGTCGAGCGCCTGCTCGATCACCCGTTTCTTCAACACCCAGTCCAGGCGCCGGGACAAGCGGTCGAAATCACGGGCCTCGAGCAACTCGAGCGTCTCGCCCCAGTACTCAAGAATCTGCATTGCCTCAGGCACATACCCTTCGGCACGCCCGGACTCGACGAATCGCTGCGCCTGCTCGAAAAAACGCAGCTGGATCTCCACTGCTGTCAGTGCCTCACCACCGATCAGCCTGGCTTTCTTTGTCAGTGATGGTGAGCAATCGAACAGCCTGAGCGCGTAAAGCGGTTCATCGAGCGTCAGCGTATCGCCCACCGCCCCCTCCTCGAACATCGCCAGCATGATCTGGTTGACGCCTGCCTTGAGGTAGAGAGCCGGCTCCGCCAGGTTGGTGTCGTAAAAGATATCGTGCAGCCGTGCCTCGTCACAATGTGCTTCGTCGCGCTCGTTGAACAGCGGCCGGTCGTACATGGTCTGCACACCGCGCACACATTTCATTTCCAGGCCACGTTGAGTCAACTGGTACTGTGCTTTGTTGTCCGACAACAAAGCTACCCGCCCCTGCCCGGTATAGACGATGCTCGATACTTTGAATGTCAAAAATTTCAGCAGGGTGTGCGGGGAGCGATCTACCAACCTGTGCCACAGCCGTTTCGAGATATGGAAGTTCATGTGGCCGCCATAACTGTGACCGAACGAATCGACATTGTTC
>Ga0256830_1003070_pt1 | contig 10614 bp, 12 predicted proteins | sample 128326metaG_FD_190537 | JGI IMG/M metagenome (GOLD analysis project Ga0256830, IMG submission 190537) | Hydrothermal vent microbial communities from Lau Basin, Pacific Ocean - 128-326 | ecosystem: Environmental > Aquatic > Marine > Hydrothermal vents | place: Pacific Ocean: Lau Basin | collected...
CCTGCCAGTCCTTCGCACCCATCTTCGAGGCCGCCGCCGAGACCCACAAGGACAGCGCCGCCTTCGTCAAGATCAATACCGAGGAAGAGCAGGAACTGGCGGCCCACTTCCAGATCCGTTCCATTCCCACCCTGATGGTGTTCCGCGAACAGATCGTGGTCTTCGCCCAGCCCGGCGTGCTGCCGGAGAGCGCCCTGGGACAGCTGCTGGAGCAGGTCAAGGGCCTGGACATGGACCAAGTGCGCAAGGAGATCGCCGAGCAGCAGCTGTCCCAGTCCGCCAACTGAGGCCAGCCCGGCGGCGGGCCTCAAATCAGCAGGAAGGCCCCGCCGGCCGCCAGCACCAGCAGCAGTCCCGGCACGAAGCTGCGCCCCATTTCCCGCCCACCGATGCTGACCACCAGCAGCCCCTTCGTCAGGGTATTGGTCAGGGTGGCGATGAGAATGGCGCGCGCCGCCACCGCCTGCGGCAGGTCGATGGTGGACATGCGCGCCATGGACAGGGTAATGGCATCCACGTCGCCGATGCCCGAGACCAGCGCCAGCAGGTAGATGCCGGGCTCGCCCAGCCAGGCGCGGAAGGCCTCGGCCAGCACCAGGATGAAGCTCAGCAGCAGGCCGAATTGCAGCGCCGACATCAGCTCCAGGGGATTGTGCAATGGCAGCCTGCCGGTGGCAGGCTGGCTGCGATGGCGGTGCCACAGCCACAGGCCGTAGGCAATGGTGACGAGGGTCATCAGGCCCAGTGGTGGCACCAGCACCGGCAACAGCTGTGGATTGATCACCGCCACCTCTACCAGCACGCGAGGAAACATGGTCGCCGATGCCACCAGGGTGCCGGCGGCCAGCACCTGCCCCAGCTGGCTGCTATGGCGCGCCATGCGGGCGAAGGTGAGGGTGGTGGCGGTGGACGAGGCGAGGCCGCCGAGCAGCCCGGTGAAGAGGATGCCGCGCTCGGTGCCGACGGCCTTCATGGCGATATAGCCGGCGAACGACAGCGCGGCGATCAACACCACCATCCACCAGATGTGATAGGGGTTCAGCACCCCCCACGGCCCATAGCCCTGGTTGGGCAGCACCGGCAACAGCACCACCGAGATCAGCAGCAGCTTGAGCGCGGCATAGAATTCCCGTGCCTCCAGGCGTCTCAGCCAGCGGTGCAGGGTGGGCTTGAGGCTCAGCAGGACGGTGGTGGTGACGGCGCCGGCGGCCGCCAGGCTGGCATTGCCGCGCACGGCGAAGGCGCCCAGGGCAAAGGTCACCAGCGCGGCGATGACGGTGGTGATGCCGACATCGCGACCTTCCTTCTGCCCCTGCCGGTAGGCGAGGATCAGCACCAGGCTCAGGGCGAGAAAGGCAAGGCCCAGCAGCAGCTCGCCCAGATCATCCGCCAGCAGCGCCCACAGGCCGCCGAGCAGGCCGATGAGGCCGAAGGTGCGAATGCCGGCGACGCGGCTGCCCTCCTCGGCGCGGCGTTCCTGCCAGCCGCGTTCGATGCCGATCATCAGTCCCACGGCGAGGGCGATGCCAAGATTGAGCAGGGGATCCATACCCTAAATCTAGCACTTTGGCCGGCATCGGCCCGCGGCCGGGATTGCGCACGGGCGAGGGCGAACTAAGCTCTGTTATGGAGGGGTACCTTTTGTCATCCATCCAACAGGAGGCAGGTCATGTCGCATACGTGGTTTTTGGTGGCGGACAGCAGTCGCGCGCGGCTGTACGAAGTGGAGAAACGCAATGCCCCGTTCGTGGAAGTGGAGGCCTTCGAGCACCCCGAGGGACGCCTGCACGAGGGGGACCTGGTCTCGGATCGACCCGGCAGCGACGGCGGCAGCCTCGGCCAGGGCCGGCGCGTGCTCGATGACAAGGTCAGTGCCCGCGAGCAGGAGGATATCCGCTTTGCCACCCAGCTGGCCGAACGCCTGGAGGCGGCCCGCAAGGCCGGCGACCTGGACCGCCTGGTGCTGGTGGCGCCCCCCGCCTTCCTGGGCCTGCTGCGGGACAAGCTGGGCAAGGAGGTGATGGCGCGGGTGTCGAACCAGGTCGACAAGAACCTCGTCCAGCAGCCGCCCGAGGTGTTGCGGGAATACCTCTAAGCCCGCCTTCAGCCCGGCGTGTTGTGCTCGACCCAGCGCGCGTCCGTGCCGCGGATCTCCTTCTTCCAGAAGGGCGCGCGCGCCTTCAATTCCTCGATCAGATAGCGGCAGGCGGGAAAGGACTCGCTGCGGTGCGCCGCCCACACCGCCAGCAGCACGATGGGATCGTTGGGGCGGATCTCGCCGAAGCGATGCACGATCAGGGTGTCGAGGATGTCCCAGCGCGCCCTGGCCTCACTGGAGATGACTTGCAGGTGTTTCCGGGTCATGGCGGGGTAGTGCTCCAGTACCATGGCCTGCACCTCGGCGCCATCGTTGAAATCGCGCATGGTGCCGATGAAGATGGAGGTGGCGCCATGCTTGCCGGCCAGCTGCGGCCTTCCGGCCTGGTGGCGTTGCAACTCGGCCCAGGGGTCGAAGCCCTCGCCGCGCAGTTCAACGCCCATCGTGGTCCGCCCCGTCACCCCCCGTCACCGGCGGGAAGAAGGCCACCTCGTCACCATCGCTGACGCTGGCGTCGGCACTGGCGTACTCCATGTTGATGGCGATCAAGGTATTGGCGGGCATCTCGCGCCCATCGGTGGCGGCCGCCCAGGCCTGTTGCGCGGTGCGCACCTCGGCGGCATCGAGCGTTGCCTCGTCCCGGCCCACGGTCTCGCGCAGGCTGGCAAAGAATTTCACTGTGATGCTCATGGCGTCCCCCGGTATACTTTCGACTGAAGATTTCAGCAGAGTCGTCCAATGAACAAGCTAACCCATTTCAACCAAGCAGGCGAGGCCCACATGGTCGATGTCGGCGAAAAGGCCGTCACCCAGCGCATGGCGGTGGCCGAAGGCCGCATCCGCATGCAGCCAGGGACCCTGCAGCTGATCATCGAGGGCGGTCACGGCAAGGGCGACGTGCTGGGCGTGGCGCGCATCGCCGGCATCATGGGGGCGAAGCGCACCAGCGAGCTTGTGCCCCTGTGTCACCCCCTGATGCTCACCAAGGTGGCGGTGGACCTGACCCCGGAACCGGGCCAGGACGCCGTGTACTGCCGCGCCACCGTGCACACCGCCGGCCAGACCGGGGTGGAGATGGAAGCGCTGAACGCGGTGCAGGTGGCCCTGCTCACCGTGTACGACATGTGCAAGGCGGTGGATCGCGGCATGGTTATCAGTGAGGTGGGATTGCTGGAGAAGCGTGGCGGCAAGTCCGGCACCTGGCAACGATGATAGGACCGAAATCAGGTGGGCACGTTTTATGTGCCCACGCAGTATTGCAAGAGCACGGAATTAATGCGTGGGCACATAAAACGTGCCCACCCTAGACTTGCATTGACGGAAGAAGCAGAAGGCCAGCGCTTTTGAACGCGCCCCGGCGCATGGACGAGCAAACGTGAAAAGGAGAGCAGCATGATCATCGACCACATGGGACTATCGGTTTCCGACGCGCAAAAGAGCCAGGCCTTCTATGCCGCGGCGCTGGCCCCGCTGAGGATCGGCAAAATCATGGAATACGATGGCTGGTCCGGCTTCGGCCGTGACGGCAGCCCGGAATTCTGGTTCGGCGAAGGTGGCCCGGCGCAGCACCCCATGCACATCGCCTTCCGCGCCGAAAACCGCCAGCAGGTGCGGGACTTCTACGATGCCGCCCTCGCCGCCGGCGGCAGGGACAACGGCGCACCCGGCCTGCGCGAGGAATATCACCCGACCTATTACGGCGCTTTCATCATCGACCCCGACGGCCACAACATCGAAGCCGTCTGCCACGCCCCGGAGGCCTGAGCGGCATCCGGGACACCAGCCGCGGCGCACCGATGGCCGGCGAGCCGGGCATCAGCGAATCACCAGGAACAGGGCGCCATTGCCGCGTCGGATGTTGAGCAGGATGCCATCGCGTCCATCGCGCAGGGCGGCACGCATGTCCTCGACGGAACTCACCGGCTGCTGATTGACGGAGACGATGATATCGCCCGGGCGCAGGCCGGCCAGGGCCGCCGGCGAGCCGGGCTTGACCCCGATCACCTCCACCCCCTGCACGTTGCCGGCCAGGGGGTGATTGGGCTCGATGGGGCCGAGCAGGGCGCCCGCCAGCTTTTTGCTCAGTTGCTCCGCGTCGACCTTCTCCTGGCGGGGCTCGCTGATGCGCGCCGTGAGGGTGTGACGGCGGCCATCGCGTATCACTTCCAGCTTGACCTCGCTGCCCACGCGCAGCAGGCCGATGGCATTGCGCAGCTGGCTGGCACCGCCCACCGGCTTGCCATTGACGGCGACGATCACGTCACCCACCTTGAGGCCGGCGCTGGCCGCCGGCGAGTCCTTCATGATCTGCGAGATCACCGCACCGCCGGTGGCCTTCACCCCCATCGCCTCGGCCAGCTCCGGGGTCACGTCCTGCACCATGACGCCCAGCTGGCCCCGGCGCACCTCGCCGTATTCGATCAGCTGGGTCATGATGGTATGGGCCATGTTGCTGGGAATGGCGAAGCCGATGCCGACGTTGCCGCCGGACGGGCCGACGATGGCGGTGTTGATGCCCACCAGCTTGCCCTGCAGGTCCACCAGGGCGCCGCCGGAATTACCCGGGTTGATGGAGGCATCGGTCTGGATGAAGTTCTCGTAGCCCTCGATGCCCAGGCCGGAGCGGCCCAGGGCGCTGATGATGCCGTAGGTCACGGTCTGCTGCAGGCCGAAGGGATTGCCGATGGCGACGACGAAATCGCCCACCTCCAGGGTGCTGGAATCGGCCATGTCGAGTTCGCGCAGGTCCTCGGCCTCGATGCGGATCACCGCCAGATCGGCCTCGGGGTCGGTGCCCACCAGCCTGGCCTCGAAGCGACGCTTGTCGTACAGGGTGACGGTGATCTCGTCGGCATTGGCGATGACATGGTTGTTGGTGAGTACGTAGCCCTTCTCGGCGTCGACAATGACGCCCGAGCCGAGACTCTGGCGCTCCTGCTGCTGCGGCACGTCCGGAACATCGAAGAAGCGGCGGAAGAAGGGGTCGTTGAACAGGGGATTGAGCTGGATGTTGACCCGCGAGCGGGTGGAGATGTTGACCACCGCCGGGGTTACCGACTTGAGCATGGGCGCCAGTGAGGGGCGGCCGTGGTCGTTCTTCGCCACGGCCATGGGCGGCATGGCGGCCAGGGCCCCCTGGCCCAGGCAGAGCAGGAACAGCACGGTGAAAATCAGGATATGACGAGTGCGGTTTTTCATCCTTGTCTCCTCGCATGGGAATGCCGATGAGAGGGATATGCGGGGAGAGGGGGCGGAATTCAAGCCGGCCCGTTCAGCATCGGCGGCCGCGACCGCGGTGGCAAGGGGGGCGGCTAAGGGGAGGTGCGCCGCGGGTGCGTGTGATCGCCTGACATCCGCGCCTTGATCATCTTTCGCAGGCGGTCTCGGCAATCCAGGATCTTGCACTCCTTGGCATAACGGCAGCTGAGTTCGATATTGCGGATTTCGTTGTCTTGCACGTCCAGCAGGGAGACCAGGGCGATTTCCTCTTTTTCCCGTTCGGTCTTTGCCTGGGCAATGAGCGCGACCGTGCTGCAGCCTTCGATGAAACGCCTTTTCGCATGCAGGGCGATGCGCTCGAAGTCATAGTTGCCGAGGCAGTCGGGCTTGTCGTGGCGCATGGGCGACGGTTCTTGGATGGTGAGACTCCCCTGCGCGCAGCGGCGCGTAGTGTGACTATTCTCCACCCCGAACCTGTACCCAGCTTGAATAGCCGGGCGCAGTTTGCAACCATCGCCGCATGAATCTGCTTTTCACCAAGATGCACGGCCTGGGCAACGATTTCGTGGTCGTCGATGCCATCAACCAGTCCGTCCGCCTCAGCCCCCCGCAGGTACGCTTCATCGCCGACCGCCACCGTGGCGTGGGCTGTGACCAGCTGTTGCTGGTGGAAAGGGCGGAATCGCCGGATGTGGATTTTCGTTACCGGATTTTCAATGCGGATGGCAGCGAAGTGGGACAATGCGGCAATGGCGCGCGCTGTTTTGCCCGCTTCGTGGTGGACAAGGGCCTGACGAACAAGCGCGAGATAAGCGTGGAGACCGCCTCCGGGGTGATCCGTCCACGCATCGAGGACGATGGCCAGGTGACGGTGGACATGGGTGCGCCGCGCTTCGAGCCGGCGGACATCCCCTTCGAGGCCGAGGCGCGCGCCGAGCACTACGAACTGGCCCTCGACGACATCACCCTGCGCATCGGCGCGGTCTCCATGGGCAACCCCCACGCGGTGATCCGCGTCGACGACGTGGACAACGCAGCGGTGGCCAGCTGGGGGCCACGCATCGAGTCCCACCCGCGCTTCCCCCAGCGCACCAATGTCGGCTTCATGCAGGTGGTGTCCCGCCAGCGGCTGCGCCTGCGCGTGTTCGAGCGCGGCAGCGGCGAGACCCAGGCCTGCGGCACCGGCGCCTGCGCGGCGGCGGTGGTGGCGCAGCTGTGGGGGCTGGTGGACGCGGAGGTGGCGGTCGATCTGCTGGGCGGACGACTTCTGATACGATGGGCCGGGGGCGAGGCGCCGGTGTTCATGACCGGTCCCGCGGAAACCGTATTCGAGGGCAGTATCACCTTATGAGCAGTGACACCCAGGCAATCAGCGAGCAGGCGGTGGCGGCCTATCTGCGCGACCACCCCGACTTCTTCGAACACAATCTCTGGCTGTTGCCGGAGCTGCGCCTGCCGCACGAATCGGGCGGCGCCATTTCACTGGTGGAGCGCCAGGTGGCCATGCTGCGCACCCAGAGCGAGACACAGAAGACGCAGCTGGAGGAGCTGCTGGCGGTGGCGCGCGACAACGACCGCCTCAACGGCCAGCTGCACCAGCTGACCCTGCAATTGCTGGAATGCCAGGCGCTGGACGGCTTGATGACCCTGCTGGTCAGTCGCCTGCGCCGCGACTATTCCGCCGATCTCGTCATCCTGCACCTGCTTGCACCGCCGCACGACCCGGCCCTCGCCACCCGTGACGAGTTCGTGCGCGATGCCGATGCCTTCCGCGCCCCCTTCCAGCACCTGCTCACCACCGGGCGGCCCTTCAGCGGCCGCCTCAAGGCCCAGCAACGCGAGCTGCTCTTCGCCGAGCGGGCCGATGCCATCGGCTCCGCCGTGGTGTTGCCGCTGGGCCGCGAGGGCCGGGTCGGCCTGCTGGCCATCGGCAGCGCCGACGCCAACCGTTTCCGTCCCGGTGGCGATACCACCTTTCTCAACCGCATGGCGCAGGTGATCGCCGCGGCCCTGGCTCGCCACCTGCGGCTGGAGGCCGACTAGGAGGCTGTCGGGTTTAGGTAATCGTAGCGAGCGGGTGGGAGAGCGAGTCAAAATGTTCCCGATTTTGAGGCGAATAGTGGGGCTATTTAACGAAAAATCGGGGATATTTTGGCCGCTCTCCCACCTGCGCAGTAGATTATTCCTAAACCCGACAGCCTCCTAGTCGCAGCAACCCCATGCGAGATACCGAGCGCCAATGGCTGGATCGCTTCCTCGACCATCTGCTCAGCCAGCGACACTATTCCCCGCACACCGTCGACGGCTACCGCCGTGACCTGCGGCGCCTGCGGGACTTCTGCGAGAGCGAGGGCGTCGAGGACTGGGCCTCGCTGAGCAGTCAGCAGCTGCGCCGCTTCTCCGCCCAGGCCCACCGGCGCGGCCTTGGCGGGCGCAGCGTGGCGCGGCTGCTGTCCGCCGCGCGCAGCTTCTTTCGCTATCTGGCCCGCGAGGGGGTGGTTTCGCACAACCCCGCCACCGGCGTCAGCGCCCCCAAGGCGGGGCGCAGGCTGCCGGAGCCGCTGGACGCGGACCAGATGGCCAGCCTGCTTGCCATCGATAGCAGCGATGCGCTGGCGGTGCGGGACCTGGCGCTGATGGAACTGCTGTATTCCTCCGGCCTGCGCCTCTCCGAGCTGGTATCGCTGGACCTGGGACAGGTGGACCTGCGCGCCGGCGCGCTGCGCGTCACCGGCAAGGGCGGCAAGCAGCGTGACCTGCCCGTGGGCCGTCATGCCATCGACAGCCTGCGGCGCTGGCAAAAGCTGCGCGGCGGCCTGGCGGCGGCGGGCGAGCCGGCGCTGTTCGTCAGCCGGCGCGGCACCCGCCTGACGCCGCGCGCCGTGCAGGCGCGTCTTGCCCAGTGGGGGCTGCGCCAGGGCATCGACAGTCACGTCCACCCACACAAGCTGCGCCACGCCTTCGCCAGCCACCTGCTGGAATCCAGTGGCGACCTGCGCGCGGTGCAGGAACTGCTGGGGCACGCGGACATCAGCACCACCCAGGTCTACACCCATCTCGATTTTCAACACCTGGCCCAGGTCTACGACCAGGCCCACCCGCGCGCGCGCAGACGACCGCCCAAGCCCGGCAGCAAATGACGCTGTACAGGAACGCCCGCATCCGCCGATAATGAGGGCAGGCCGATGTGCACGTCCCGTTTCCCCCATGCCCGCCGGTACTCGCCGGCGGCCACATGCCCCCGCCTTGAGCCGGGGCACTCCCGAAACCCGTCGTGCGGCGCCACCGATGTTTGAGTGAGAGTCCGCATCCCCAAACTCAGCACGACGTATCTGCCGAGCCATGAAACCCAGCATCAAGACACTCACGGTCAAGAACCTGATCACCTTCCTGCTGGTGCTGGTCGTGATCCTGCTGCTGGTGACCGGGCTCAACTTCCGCTACCTGTCGACCCGGGCGGTGGAGAACCATGCCCTGGCGGTGGCGGAACTGGTGAAGGCCGGCCTGACCGCGCACATGAAGGGCGGCATCATGGACAAGCGCGATTACTATCTGCGCGAAATCATGGCCCTGCACCAGATCAACCGCCTACACATCATTCGTGGCGACGAGGTGGTGGCACAGTTCGGCCCGGGCACGGGCCTGGAAAAGACGCCGGAACAGGATTCGGTCACGCGCCAGGTGTTCGAGAGCCGCCATCCCGTCTTCGTGCTCGACGAGTTTTCCACCAACCCTACCATTCGTGCCGTCATCCCCTACATCGCCTCGCCCGTGGGCTCGCTGAACTGCCTGAGCTGTCACAACGTGATGGAGCACACGGTGCTGGGAGCGGTGGACCTGGAGCTGGATGTATCGGCCTATCGCAACCAGTCGCTGGTGGTGCTGGGCGGCCTGCTGGTGATGATGGTCTTTTTCCTCCTGCTGATCATGATGAATACCTCGCGCACCATCCAGCACTACGTGCAGGAACCGCTGGACGAGCTGGTCGACAACGCCATGCTGGCCTACAAGCAACACCGGCCGGTGAGCACCGAGCAGTTCGAGAGCGAGGAGTTCGTCAACGTCGCGGACCGCTTCAACCTGTTCAACAGGGAGATCCTCGTCCACGAAGACCTGCTGCGGAAGAAGAACCGCGAGCTGCTGGACCTCAACGACGAGATCGAAAGCACCCTGCGCGAGACCGTCTACACCATGGGCGTGATCGAGGAGCAGCGTTCCCGGGAGACACACAACCATACCAAGCGCGTGACCCTCTACAGCCAGGCGCTGGCGAGAAGGGTGGGGCTGCCGGAGCGCGAGGTGGAGCTGATCAGTGCCGCCTCGCCCTTGCACGACATCGGCAAGCTGGGGGTGCCCGACGAGATCCTGTTCAAGCCGGGCAAACTCAGCGATGAAGAACGCAAGATCATGCAGAACCACGCCAGCATCGGCTACCAGATGCTCTGCCATTCCCGACGCGACATCCTCAAGGCGGCCGCGGTGATCGCCCTCCAGCATCACGAGAAGTGGGACGGCAGCGGCTATCCGCAGGGTCTCAAGGGGGAGGAGATCCACATCTACGGGCGCATCGTCGGCCTCGCCGATGTCTTCGACGCACTGATCTCCCGGCGTGTCTACAAGGAGGCCTGGGAACTGGAGCGGGTGGTCGAATGGGTGACCGCGCAGAGCGGCAGCCACTTCGACCCCGCCGTGGTGGCGGCCTTCCGCGCCTCGCTGGATGAATTTGCCGCCATCGTGGAGGCCTTCCCGGCGGAGTGATTCGGCAGCGCCGCCAAACCCGCGCCGCGTTGGCGGCGCATTATGGTGTAAAATCCCCTCCTCTGTTTTCCACTGAGGATCCCGCCTTGGAGCAATATCACGGCACAACCATTCTCTCCGTGCGTCGCAACGGCACCGTGGTCATCGGCGGCGATGGCCAGGTGACCCTGGGCAATACCATCATGAAGGGCAACGCGCGCAAGGTGCGGCGCCTGTATCACAGCAAGGTCGTGGCGGGCTTCGCCGGCGGCACCGCGGACGCCTTCACCCTCTTCGAGCGCTTCGAGGGCAAGCTGGAAAAGCACCAGGGGCACCTCACCCGCGCCGCCGTGGAATTGGCCAAGGACTGGCGCACCGACCGCATGCTGCGTCGCCTGGAGGCCCTGCTGTCGGTGGCCGACGCCACCACCTCGCTGGTGATCTCCGGCAACGGCGACGTCATCGAGCCGGAGCACGACCTCATCGCCATCGGCTCCGGCGGCGCCTATGCCGAGGCCGCGGCGCGGGCGCTGATGGAAAACACCGGGCTGGATGCGCGC
>Ga0256830_1003071_pt1 | contig 10610 bp, 9 predicted proteins | sample 128326metaG_FD_190537 | JGI IMG/M metagenome (GOLD analysis project Ga0256830, IMG submission 190537) | Hydrothermal vent microbial communities from Lau Basin, Pacific Ocean - 128-326 | ecosystem: Environmental > Aquatic > Marine > Hydrothermal vents | place: Pacific Ocean: Lau Basin | collected...
AAGCTCCACAAGCTCAGGCAGCTCTATAGCGGATATTCCTTTCCCTTCCTGATACCCTCCAGTGTCCGCCTCTCTGCCACTGCCCTTCTTGACATCTCTGCCCTTTTGTGATATATTTAAATTGGAAGGTGACGGAGGTTCCTGGGACCGTTGATGTCCCTTCTGAGCATTGCTGCCCAGGTACAGCAATGACCTCCTGCTCTCCTTCCGATATTCATCATACGACAGGTCAACTCTATTACCAGCTTTATCAACAAGCCCGTACTTTTTGATAGCTTCTTTCTCTGCAAGTAACAAATTCTTCTTATATCCTTCTTTTGCATCAAAATGTGTCCACCCTACAAAATTTCCATCTGAATCAGTAGCAACCACGATTACATGATGTGGCCTCTTAGAAGATCCTGGCAATTCTCTTACATAATATATCCTTTCCTTGTCACCAACTAATCCAAGTATTCTATCATCATAATTTTTAATAGTTCCTGGTATTTCCTTTACAAGATTAAGATATTTTTCAGAATAATAATCTCTGCCATGTAAAGCTGAATATTTTGTTAAAAAATGATGTATATATTCCTCTTTTGTCTGCCCCTTTGTAGGCCTAAAATGAATCTCCTCACCTTGTTTGGTAAGAATTGTCTTGCCAAAAGGAAAATCTCTAAATGCTTCAATTAATTTTTTTCTTTGATGTTCTTTAATAGGCTCCATTTTTCCACTTCTAATCCTCTCATCCAGGAACCTCTCGTATCCCCCGGCATACCCTCCCACATCCGCCTCTGTGGCCGGGATACTGACCTGCCTCTTCTGCATCTCCTGCTCTATCTTCTTCTGCCTTGCCTCCTCTGCAGCCCTCTCAAGCTCTGTCTCGGGTGTCTCCTCAGCCCTCAGAGGCTGTCTCAGCACATCCTCTTCCAGGCCAAAACCCGTGCCAAAAATATCCTCCTGTGATGCCCTGCCTTTACGAACTTCCTGCTCAGGAGGCTCAAGCACCCCCTCACCGGCCGGTTTCTTTTTGATATCAACTACAGGCTCTTTTATCTCCTCAAAAGGATCCACACGGATGGTCCGCCCATCCTTGAGCACCACATTTCCATCCTCATCCACTCCCCTTATCTCGTACCACTCATCCCCTATCTTTATCCTGTCACCCTCTTTAAGCCTGTTCTTATCAATGACCTCTGCAAGATCCTGCCTTGAAGCCTCCTGAAACTCCTCCCTTGAAGACTCCACAAGGTCATCCAGTATTGCTTGCTGGCGCTCTGTAAGTGGCTTCCTCGCAAGGGCCTTGTCAACAATACTCAGTACATCTTTCTTCTTATAGCCCTTGTTCTTGAACCAATCAGGAAATGTGGAAGGATATATAATAGGCTGGCCTGTCTGCGGATCAGATGTCCTGCGGCCTGCTTCTCCCTGCTCAATGCGACTTTTTATAAACTCAAGATGCTTCTTATCTAACTCTCTGGTTCTTCGTCCTTGTGATAAACCCTCACCTGATACTTCTTCCCTGGCTTCACCAGTCCGTGCTCCTTCAGATATGATATCCATTCCCTGAGGGAGAAGCCCTCGAACTCTATAACCTTTCCGTTGTCTTTCACGCTTACTTTCATAGAGGGCTCTGTCTGCTTCTGTGAGGTCTCTTCCAATGCCATGGCTGAAAATTACTCCTTTCAGTATCAGTTCTTTCCCGGTCTCGGGGTCCTTTACCTTCATTATAGTATCTTTTGCTACTGATTGCAACCGCTCCATCAGACCTCTCGCACCCTCTTCAGTTGTAAACTTCCCGTAGAACTCATCACCATGAAACCTGTATATATTCCTGTCAAGCCCTGCCTTCTTAATCGCCCTTGCGAGCCCTTTCAGAAGTTCATCTCCAGCCTCATGCCCGTATGTATCGTTCACATACTTCAGTCCGTCAAGATCTATCGCAACTGTATATGGTGCAGGCCCCTCCTCCTCAAAGGCCCTCTTATTCTTCAGCCCTGTCAGCTCATCATGCAGAAGCACATAGGCCCTCTCATCAGGGCTCATCTCCTCAACTCGTTTACGAAACAGAAGATTCTTTCTCCGCTCAGGGCCCTCGTACCCGGGAGTTTTAATTATTTCTTCTTCTTTTTGAAATACTCCACCTGTCTCAGCCTCTTCTCTGCCTGCTTCTTTGTCCTGTAAGGGCCTCCCAGCCTCCTGCCCGAGCTCTCTGCCCTCACCTCGTAACCCTTTGATGTCTTCTTTATCACGACCAATCACCTCCTTTTCAATATCTCTAAGTTTCTGATCACCCTGCTGGAATGTTTCCTCTCCAAGCTCCTCAATAGCCTTTCCTGCAGGCCTCTTGAAAGATTCTATTACTTCCCTCGGTCCAACCTCTCCGCCCCTTGAAAGCCCACCATAGAGAAGCCCAATGCCTGCGCTCTGTGCAATGTCAGAAGGAGAACCACCCTCTGCAGCTGTCTGTGCTGCAAAGGCCGCACCTGTTGCCGCTGCACCATAGGGTTGCTTAAGCACACCCGCTGCCTCAAATATCTTCCCAAGAAGTGCCCTCTTGACTCCCCCTGTAAGGGCCCCTGCAACCTCACTCCTGCCCTGCTTCTCTGCCTCTGCAGCCCCTTCCAGTGCTGCATAAGGCACACCCATTGCGAACTCTGTCACACCTGGCACTGCCCCACCCACTGCAGCCCCCACAATCTCATCTATCACATTTGGTCCTACCTCCCGGGCCCTCTTCTCCCAGTAATCTGCATTCTGCCTGTATGTATCTGCAATTGCATCAAACAATCTGCTCCTTGGCACTCCGAATCTTTTTCCAACATACTCACCTATATCAGCAAGTCTTCTTGTAAACCCTTCAAGCCCAAGATTCAGATACTTTGCAGCCTCGTAGGTCTGTGCCTTAAAGGGCCTTGTGATATACTCCCAGAAGCCCCCGGCCTGCTGTTTTGGCTCCGCAACCTCCTCAGATACCCGGGCCTGAGGAGCCCCCATCATCTGGCCTGCAGATCCATCCCCAACCGGTATCAACCTGACAGCCCTGCTCTCCTCTCCTCTGGCCTCCACTGCTGGGGCCCCAGGGACATTCATCCCCTCAAGCCCCCTGTCTGAGGATCCTGCAGGTACACCACTACCTCTCACTGTATCAAGGAAATTAGAAAGCACCTGATCCTGCACCTCAGGAGGCTGCTCCCTGAAAGTGGGGTCTGCCACCACTGTGGCATTAAACCAGTTCCTTGCAACCTCAAGTTTTACATCCTCAGGCTGCTCCTGAAAGGTAGGGTCAGAAAGGATATCATCCCATCTCATCTTGGCAGCCACCTCTTCCAGTCACCCTGCTTATATCCGATAGCCTGATCATACATCTTATTCTCCATCTGATTCAGGCTCTCATGCGCTGGCACTGTATCCAGGGGGGCCGATGTATTGTATCCCACATAGGCACTCCACTCATCAGGAAACCTTGTTTTCAGATACCGCTCAAGTCTTTCTATCTCAGGCTCAAGTTCCATTAGAGCTCCATGTAAATTCTTTGTATCCCATTTAGTTCCTGTTAATGGGTTTGTGCCAAGCTTTATAGATGCAATCTTCTTCTTTAGGTCAAGATACTTCGTGTAATACTGCATAAATCTTTTTCCTTTTAAGTTCTCTGAACCAACGCCCCCCTTAGAAGTTGTTCTCGGAGCCTTTGCAATCTCCTTCCAGATGCCGGTCTCCGGGTCCCACTCCTCGGTCACAATCTCATCGCCTTTCTTAATCTCCCTTGTCTTCGGTGCCTTTGACTTCTGAGGCACTGCCTCTGTGATAACGAACTTATTTTCCTCAAGAATCCTCTTAGTATCCTCCACTGATGCATTCTCACCTAATGCAGCCAATTGTCTCTTTGCTCTCTCCCAGTTGAACCAGAACACCTCCCCTGTCTTCGGATTCGTGATCAGCTTATATATACCCTTTCCCTTCCCGGCAAACTTCACATTCTGTGCAATATCCTGAAGCAAAGGATTCTCCTTCGCCTCTACCTCAATGATATCGTTTGCAGCCTCAGGGTCATTATCGCTGATCTTTGCTGACAGCTCCAGCACCTTCCATGCATGCTCCTTCTGCTTCTGCTTCTGATATAGATCCATCAATGTCTTGCCCTGCTCCTGCCTGTACTCATCAGCCAGTCTCGTATCCCTTCCCATCATGTAGGCAAGCAGAGGCTTTGCGTAGCCAGAATTCTCTAGCATGGCAGCCGTTGTCTTCGCCCTCTCCTCATAGGGATTTCGCTTAAATATATTCAAACCAGTAAAATCTGCCATATAATCCTCCCTTAAAAGTTCTGATATCTCAACTGTGAAAGCCCTCTGAAATGCACTCCATAGGGATTACTATACTCACCCGATCCGGTGCTCCCCGATGTCAGCGGGCTTGTGCCACCACCCTTTTTATTGTATGCACCGTAGAGATACAGAAGCCCTGCCCCTGTATTCATCAAGTTCTTGGCCCTCTGCTGCCTTGCCTGCCACTCAAGGTTATACCTGTTCAGCATACCTGCATAACGGCCTGCCACTGCTGCATTGCCCATCCTTGCCCCGCTCTGTGTCATGTAGTTCCGCTGCATCTGTGTAAGGGTATCAGCCCTTGCACCGCTATCCAGTTGATTCAGCACGGTCAGCCAGAAGTTCTTATCCCTCTGTGCCAGATCCTCCTTTGCAAGTGTGGCCTGCCTGGCAATGTCCACATCAGCCTCTCGCTTACTCCTCTCAAGCTCTGCAAGGGTATCCACATATGCCCTTGAGCCTGTCAACCCCCTGGCCTCCATGCTCTCAAGCTCAGCCTGCTTTGCCTTCCTGTACTGCTCATCCACATCCCTATGCATTGCCTCTGAGAATGTCTTTGCGTACTCCTCATACTGCTTCAACCTCTCCTCAGGTGTCTTGTTCAGATTGGCAAGCATTGTCTTACGGATGTTATCCCTCGCTGCCTTCTCCTGTGCCTGCTGCAGCTTCCTCTCGTGCCATGTCTGCAGTGTCTTCCTGTATGAAGGGTCAAGCCCCTTCCACCAGTCAGGATTATCCTTGTTCCTCTCATACTCCTTTTGCCACCGCTCTCTCCACTGCTTCCTCTTCTCAGCAAGCTGCTGCTGGTATCTCCTCAGCCTTGCGGGGTACTTCTCGCTGTGTGTGTTCTGCGGCTCCTTCAGTCCGAAATTCTTCTCCGGTGGCTCTGGTGTGGGCATTGGATCATACTCTGTCACATACGCTCCCAGGCTCTCATCCCACCTCTGCACAGTGGGAATCCCCTCCTGGTCATAGCTGATGTAATTTGCAGGCCTTGGAGGTGGTGGTATATTCACATCATTTGCCCGCTCAGCCTGTGTCATTCCGTAGATTGCAGATGCTGTTCCTGCTATGCCACTAATTACAGCTACTGCGGCTGGTAAGAATCCCATACTCTCACCTCACTTTCTGACATTTTCAAGCCAGCGGCACTCCTCTCTCAGGAGCCCGTAGAGCTTGATGTCATAGTACTCATTGCCTCTCTTCCAGCCCTTTCTCACTGTTCCCTCATGCCTGAACCCGATCCGCTCTAAAAACTCTCCTGCCCAGTCATTCACTCCCTTCACACAATACCCGCTCACTCTGGGAAGCCCCAGGTACTCAAATGTATATCCTGCCACCTGCCTCAGTATCTTTCTTGTGGCCCATCTGCGCTGATACTTCTTCATCACGAAACAATGAATAATCACATTAGTCTCTGGCACATAATTACTGAAGGTTATACAGCCCACCATCTCGCCAGTGCTCTGCCTGAATATCACAAACCCCTCCCTCTGCAGCATAAGCTGCTCAAACCTCTCGTAATCCTCAGGGCAATCATGCCCCTCTGCCTCCCTGGCGATCTCAAAAAGCCTCCTCAGATGCCTGTAATCCATTGGCTCAACGTACATCCTTCACCTCTTTCAACAAAGGTGCATTCGGTGGAATATCATCAGGAGCCGGTGGCCCTAACTCCTTGCACACCTCATTAGAATACTCGCTCTCATTACCGCTCTTATCGTATGCAGTGACCACGAAGCAGAAATATCCTGCAGGCAGGCTGATATCATAAAAGGTCTCTGTTGAACCCGTATCATAAACATTCCCATAAGGCCCTCCGGGTTGTGTGGCAATGTGCACCCTGTAGCCTGCCAGATCAGTGCAGGGGCTTCCGTCCACATTGAACTGTGGTGCATCCCACCTCAGCCTTACACTGTACAGGCCCGGGCCCGTATCAGCATTAGTCCTGGTACAGGCCTGAAGCATAGGCCATAGAAGCAATATCATAACCAGTGTCACCCAGAGCCTCATTTATCTCTCCTTCTCAGAGCTGCCCCGAACATCCTGCTATCTGGCCTCCACCCAACATAAAACTCAACCCTTTTGCCCCTGTAACTGACAAATGGCAAAACCACATTAAAACCATTTCCCCTTTTCCAGATACTTGTATAATCCCAGTCCTTACCCCTGCCACCTATCCAATAAGCAGCAAAATTATGTAAGGGATTCCTCCAGAAATGCCACAGTAGCCACCTCACCCAGTAGGGCTTACCAGGCCACTTATCAGAGGGTGGCACTGGATCATCATAATTTCCAAAGGGATTGTATTTACTGTTCCACCAATTCATAGCAAATCAAACTTTACTCCCATATAAATATTTCTTAAGACAGTACCAGACTCCAATATAAATGTAATCGCCTGCCAGAAGTTTCTTATTTTATGTGGCAGGATGTAGCTGACAAGTGCGTGACCAATGCCTGTGATAAGAAAGTAGGCATTTACTCTCCCAATGCTGGGATACTTCCCCAGTATCGGGTTGAGTTCATAGAAATCATCAGACTTCGCAATATAGCGAGTCTGAAACCAGTCCATTATATGAACTGTCAGGTAAGCAGTTTCCTTGTATGAGTCTTTCCTGTCCCATGCTAAGCCAGGTATTGAGAGAAGCAGTATTAGTAGAAATGTGATTATATATTTACTCATACATACCTCCTCTTTACTCTATAGCTAAATCAAACCACCAACCATCATATACCGCTGCGGCATATGTATTTAATGTGTCTGTATTTACGATGTCTATATTTATAAGTGCTATATAATCTGAAGAATTTCCAGAGTTATCATATATAGTTGTATTTGGGACTTCTTCACCCCAGTAACTTGAAGACCGCCATACTTCTGAAGAAATGACAAGTCTTAATCTAAAAGCTCCATTACTAAGCTGAAATGAACACCGCTTAAGTATTAATTGTTTATATGCAGGCACTCTTATTCTGACAGATTGTCTTCTTTTATAAGATGATGGGTCTATAGAAATACTTGAACTTCCTCCTATACAACCTGAAATCTGACGACGATACACAGGCATATTTCCCTCATGGAATATTCTGTATTCTGTAGTTCCACCAGCCTTTGTGATGACATAACAATCCTCAGTGTTTGATGCTTCTTTAATTCTTATACTTGCATGCATATTTGCTGTTGCATCTCGTTTTACCAAAGCAACATATTCCCCGCTTTCATCGTACCGTACATCAGCACGCACTTTTTCTGCTGAATCGTATATATAGAGATATGGTCTTGATGAGTCAGTTGGCTTTAAGCCTATTACTGGTGACGCTTTATTGATGATTAGGTTACCTGTCATAGTATCGCCAGCCTTGGCAACTTTCTCACTATCTAACTCATTTATCGCTGCCTGCACATCAGTTGCCGAAATGTTACCTGAAGGAGTGTTTGCAATCTGTGCTGCATCAAGCATAAGCTTCCCCGTAGTAGCATCAATATACCCGCACTTCACCCATGCAGAATTGTCTCCCTTCCTGATATAAAACCCCACAGGACTCTCTGATGTATTGAACTTGAACTGGTATGGATAGGTAATTGCCGGATCTCCTGCGCCCGAATTCATGCTTGCCAGTGCCTGAAGTGCTGCATTCACCTGCTGCCTGAAGGTCAGCCCTGTATTTGCATCTCCCGTGGAAATATCAAAATCATGCTGTGACATCTCTAATATCCTCCTTTCTTTCCAAGAAGCACTATATCAACAATCTCCAGAGGCTGGTCAGATGTATTCTCCAGGATCAACTGCATGATCCTCCCACCTCCAAAAAGTGGCACCCTCAGCTCGCTGTATAGAGATTCATCCAGTGGATTCACAGAGTCCCAGTCTGTCACAGAATCTATGTATACAACCCCCTCTGGAGCCACATCTATGCTCGTATAGAACTCTGCTGCAGGGTTTCCCATATCAAATCTCCAGTAGCAGTCTACGGTTGTCTGAGCCTGTGGCAGTATCACCATGTCCATCATAGTTGGATACATCTTTGTACCTGCCCTTGAAAGCGATATCCATGCTGTCTCCCACCTCATCTTAGGATGCACCCCTGCAAAGGTCCATCCCTGTCCGTACTCATACAGAAAGCCGTTTCCACATAAATAGACCTTCCCATCCACAGTACCAAACATCCCGTACACATCAGCCCCCACCATCCTTGCCCATGCCTTCCATGTGTACGAATATATCCATACCTTCGTACCTATCAGCACCATCAACCATCCCTGGGCAGGATAATGCACTGCAGAGAACTGCCCTGCACTGGCAATCTCAGCCCTCAACACAGGGTCTATCAACTCTGATATATCCTTCACATTCATGCTCCCCGTTGTAACAACCTGCCTCAGCGATTTCACACCTGAATCATACACAAAGGCCAGATCAGTGCCAACCCCCTGCACACAGTCCGTTGCCCTCACCCCCGTACCCTCAATCACCTGCACTATTCTGAAGTCCCCGCTTGCAGTGGGGTTTGTCCCTGAATAGATCACTATATGCTCCCTGAAGAAAAAGACAAGCAGATCCACGAATGTCACAATATCAAGCAGCTCATCCCCCTTCTTCAGCACGTACTTGAAATCAATATATCCCGCATCACCTGAAGTGGTATAATCCTCCGGATTGTTCAGGGCAGAATGAGTGGCAAGCATCCTGTTCGTCCTCTCAATCATCCAGACCCTTCCCTTGTGCACATGGGCCTTGAAGGCTGTAGCCGGAGGGCTCCCGCCAAGTGTGCTCACCGTGGTTCCGTCATACTTCATTGGAGGATCCACACCATTACAGATGATGCAGATATCATTCATCGTGGCAAACCGCACCTTTGCAGTTGCATCAAGCCCTGTCTTGATGGCTGTCAGCTCGTTCCCCGTATCCACCTTATAGATATTCCCTCCGCCTGCCACAAGTATCTCTGTGGTCCCGTCTGTCTTCCTGAACTCATAGCCCGACTGCAGCACCACACCCACATCCGTAGAATTCACCTTCTGATACCCCGGTATCTTTGCAATCCCCCCTCTCTGCGACACATGGCAGTTCTGAAGCAGCATGGAATACTTCACAGGCATGGCAGCCGGGCTGAATGTGGCAGCCTCTCCACCTGTCAGATTCCCTATCCTCATCACCCCTGTAGACATCTCACACCACCTCTACATCCCCGAAGTTGGTCTCACCATGTGTCTCCACCTGAGAGCCCAGCTTCATCTGAAACTCTGCCATATCAGCCTGTGAAGCCACTCCCATATCAATCTTTGCAAGAAGCACAGTGCCCGCAATGATCGTATCCACATCAAGCAGGGGCACATCCGCTGCATCCACCAACTTCACAGGCCTCTGAAGCACCTCGTATTCCATCTCATATGTACTGTCAGGTGTTGGTGCCACCTCTATGATCAGCGCACCTCCAGCCCTGCCATAATATCTGTATGCAAGGGGCCTCCCCTCGGTTGTCACAAGCCTCCTGTACTCCCTGAAGTCCTCATCAGAAAGCTTCCGTAGCGGCTCATATCTACCAATCTGCAGGCTCCTCACCACATCCACACCTGCCACATTCACAGGCCAGAGCTGATACACTGATATACCCTGCTTCAGCGCAATGCTGCCCCTCACCTTCAGCTCGTCAAACACTGCGGCCTCCATCATATAGTTCAGCATCACATCATTCACAAAGGAAAGGATCAATTGTGCATGCGGCCTTGTGATGATATCGCTCTGTGGCAGCCTCAGTTGCTTCTGCACCTCATTCACGATCTGCAGTGCTGTCATCTGATCAGGCTTGTAAAGATTCTCTGTAGATGCAAGAAGGCTCCCTCCTGAATCATACACATAGCTCACATAAAGCCCCACCTCTGAAGGAGAGAAATTTGCTGTACCATCATACTTGCCTGGCTTACTGCTGTCCTCAGTCAGCGTGATATCACAATCAGAGCCTGCAGATGCCACCCAGACATCATTCACCTCATCCCACCACTGCCCGTCAGCCTTACGCTGCACCCTTGCATAGAGCCCTGTCTGCCCCTCAACCGCCCTGTATGTGATCGTGTAAGCCACCCCTCATCTACTCCACTGTCTGGAAGGGCACCCTTGCCACTTCCTGTTCAATCAGCTCATTACCCTCGCCCTCCTCTCTCTTACGCACACTGTAGGACTTTATCCTTGCATTCCTCAGCACCTCAATCACACCATCGGGCACCTCAACCTCTTTGTCCCTGGGTATGTTATATACATACCCATTGATACTCACCACCACAGCATCCTTCTCCCTCTCTGT
>Ga0256830_1003072_pt1 | contig 10608 bp, 11 predicted proteins | sample 128326metaG_FD_190537 | JGI IMG/M metagenome (GOLD analysis project Ga0256830, IMG submission 190537) | Hydrothermal vent microbial communities from Lau Basin, Pacific Ocean - 128-326 | ecosystem: Environmental > Aquatic > Marine > Hydrothermal vents | place: Pacific Ocean: Lau Basin | collected...
GGCAGACATTATTTCCGGTTATTTTGTCTGGATTGTCATTGGGATAGCTGTTTTGAGTTTTTTATCCTGGTATTTCCTCTCAGGAGCGGGATTCCTGTTCGCATTTACAATACTTATCTCAGTTCTAATTATAGCATGTCCCTGTGCACTTGGATTGGCAACTCCAACTTCCATTATGGTTGGGACAGGGCTTGGAGCGCAAAATCATATACTAATGAAGAGTGCTGAAGCATTGGAAATAGCTCATAAGACAGACGCTGTTATTCTGGATAAGACAGGAACAATAACCAAAGGAGAGCCTGAAGTTACTAATATCCTTAGTTTTTCAGACAAAGATGAGAGGACTATTCTTACTCTTGCCGCCTCAATTGAAAATAATTCCCAGCACCCTCTTGCTCAGGCTGTTGTGCAAAAAGCCATGGAAGAGAAAATCAAAATTTACCCTGTTTCTGATTTTAAAGACGAACCTGGAAAAGGGATCGAAGGAAAAATAATGGGAAAAAGAATATTTCTTGGAAACAAATTGTTAATGAGGGACAATGGCATTAAAATAGATGATTCATTTATTGAAAGAATGCAAAAACTGGAGGATGAGGGAAACAGCGTTATTTTGCTTTCTGAAGGAAAGGTCTTGCTTGGAGCGCTGGCGGTTGCAGACACTATTAAGAATAATTCCAAAGAAGCAATACTCTCTCTAAAGAAATCAGGAATTGATGTCTATATGATTACAGGAGATAATGAAAGAACAGCAAGAGCAATTGCCAAGGAAGTCGGGATAGATGAAAGCCATGTTTTTGCGCAGGTATTGCCTGAACATAAGTCTGACCATGTCAAAAACCTGCAAAAAAAAGGGAAAATTGTAGCAATGGTTGGAGACGGAATCAATGATGCTCCTGCACTTGCTCAGGCAGATATTGGAATTGCCATTGGAGCCGGAACAGACGTGGCTATTGAAAGCGCTGATATTGTTTTGATAAGAAGCGACCTTTTAGATGTACCGGCATCACTGAAAATCAGCAGGGCGACAATGAAGAACATCAAAGAAAATCTTTTCTTTGCCTTCGTGTATAATGCATCAGGAATCCCTATTGCAGCAGGAATATTGTATCCTTTTTTCGGTATCTTATTAAGCCCAATAATAGCAGCAGCAGCAATGAGCATGAGTTCAATAAGCGTATTGCTTAACGCTTTAAGATTAAAGAGAGTTAATTTGTAGAACGCTTTTTTTAAAAACAAGTTTCTGTAATATGTTCTCGGCTCTCGAGTCTCATCTGTCAAAGATGCCATAATAGGAGCGCTTCTTGAGAGACAGTCAAAACAAATTTCCCAATTACTCTTTAGCCCCGCTGCAGTGAAGCAGGAAATTTTTGAGTTTTTTCAAGAACATCCGATAATTCAGAGATATCCTTTATTATAAAATCAGGTTTTCTGTAATCTTCTTTAGGCAGTTTTGCCTGCACATTTTTCACCAATAAAACAGTATCTATCCCAACGGCATTTGCACCTTCAATATCAGTCTTTGGGTCATCGCCGACAGCAAGGACTTCGCTTGGCAAAACCCTCAATTTGTTCAGCGCAAAAAGAAACATGCTTGGGTGCGGTTTTTCTCTGCCCGCCTCTTCAGATGTTACTAAAATATCAATATACTCCGATAATCCCAGTTTGTGTAATTTTCTTAATTGAATATGTGTTGTTAAATTAGAGACTATCCCAATTTTTATGTTTCTTCTTTTTAATTCCTTAAATAAAGAAAGAACACCCTTGTATAAACGCATATTTTTTAGCAGGCTGTCCCAATAAGCATTGTACATTTTTAATATTATTCCCGGCTCTACAGTCTTTTCTGTCTTCTCTATCATCCTTTGAAAATATAAAATGCGGTTATGAGAAGAAGCAGTTCCTGATAATTCCCGATGAATTTCTGTTTTTGAGATTCCATATAATCTCAGAAATTCCTTCAACCCAATATTAAGGCGCCTATTCAGAATTCTGTGAACTTCTTTTAATGCTTTTTCATGCACTAAATCGTAATTATATAGCGTATTGTCTAAATCAAACAAGATTGCTTTTTTTTCCATAGATTAAATTATGGTTATTTCTTTAATAAATATTTCTTTTTGCTTAAAGGCATTATATGTTTAAAGCAAAAAGTTTTCAGAGGTGCCTTCATCTGCAGTTCAAAAAACCTGTGAGGTTTTAGCTCCTGCGCTGAGATTTTATCTCTCAATTAGTGCACGATAACAAACAAGAATTTTTTGATTCCTGAACATTCTTGACCTTTTTTTAACTTTGAAGTTAGTGTTTTATGGCTTTTTTGAATGCATAAGAGGCAAGAATTACAACAGCTGCAAATAGAATTACATCCAATACAATAAGAATATCTGAAAGAGATATTAATTTATATGGCTCTTTAAACATACTTATTACAGGCTTGTAAAAAATCAATATTCCAGCAATGGCAGATAATACTGCACTAAGCAAGACAACTCCTGCCATCATATCTTTTAGATTTCCAAATTCCTCGTGATAGTATGGAGAAAGAAAATCAATGAGCCTTTCAAAACAAGTATTTAACAGCTCCAGACTAACAACTAAAAAAGAGAGTGTCAGAACTATTATAAAGTCAATTCTTGGTATTTTCAGGAAGAGTGATGCAAGAATTGCAATAAACCCTATTGCAACCTGAATTCTCAGGTTTCTTTCTGAGGCTATTCCATGAACAATTCCCCTTGATGCATTTAACAGGCTTTTAATGAATTTTTTCGGCATCTTAAATTACTTATATAATCTACGAGTAGTAACATAGTAAAAAAGTTTATAAATATTGTGATTTCAGGAGGTATATGAATCCCTTGTTCAATGCAGAGAAGCTTGATTTTTTTATAAAGCTGCGCAAAGACGGGCTTGTGCAGTCTCTCAATGCAGAGGGGAAAATAAGAGAGTCTGTTGATACAATAGTCCATTATCTGGAGGATGCTAATAAGGCATATTGCAGAATGAACCCTGCATCCAAAGCCAGCTTCAGAAAAGGTGTCCTTGAGAGAAGCTTATGCCTGCGTAGATTTCCAATTGATTTATACATGTCCAGAGAATCTTATGAATCTTTTCTTAGCCATATTTTTGAGCCAATGAATTTGGATTTTGATGATGTTCGAAGCATAGCTTATAATAAAGGCATTTATGAAAGCAGAAAAAGAGGAATTCTTGACATTTTTTTAAAGAAAAATCCTCTTGGACCTCTCTTAAATGAATATAAAAGATATTACTTGAATTTTCTAATGGCAAAGGAAGTCGACTCAAAGATGTTTAATGAGGATGTTATTTTATCACTTAAAGCTGTTAATAAATACATGGCTGATGGGTTTGGATGCAGGGAGGATATTAAGTTTCACTTACTATTTTCTGAATATCTTCCAGATAAAGATGTCCTTTCTAGTTGCGATGCCGAAATCCTTGATAAATCCTCTAAGATATCTAATGAGATAAAAAATCATACTGAAAGAGAGTTGAAGCTTTTGAGCCTTGCAAATTCCGGAAGAGAGATTATCAGAGGCTATGCTGAGGAAAATTCAGACAAGCTCAGAAGAGGGCTTAAGAATAAGGACTGGTCATGGCTTACTTCAATGTGGAGCGATGATAGAATGCCTTTGAAAGATGTTGCTAAATTTGCAAGATGCTTTCGGAGCCAGGCACTGATTAATTATATTTTATTTGAGATGCTTTATTCTTCTTTTGCAGATTACCGCATAAAAATCATATGAGCTTTTATCAGAGTGGTTTGGATTATGAAATTTACTCTATTAAAAGACTGGCTCCTAAAATGCCAGGATGCTTCAGCTTTGTCCACTGAATTTCTGCGCTTCTTTGCAGAAAAGCATACTTTTTTGCCTCTCTTTTTATCATTTTAAGAAAACTTTTTCCAGATTCACTAACTCCTCCTGCAAGAATTACAATTTCTGGGTCAAATACACTAATAAGGGATGCTATTCCCTGTCCAAGATACATGCTTATCTCTTTGAGTATTTTTTTAGAGTCTTGGTTATTCATTTTTGCAAGTTCAGATATAAGCAATGGCTTTCCAAACTTCTTTTCAGTTAATTTTTTTGTTTTTTTCCATGCAGCAAGGCTCTCAAAATCTTTCCCCTTATCAAGAATTATATGCCCTAATTCTCCTGCATTCCCTCTTCCCTTGTAAATCTCGCCATTTATAACAATTCCCCCTCCTATTCCTGTTCCAAGCGTCAGGACAAAAAAATTATTTTTCTTGCATCCCAGCTTTGCTTCAGCAAGAGCAACACAAGTGGCATCATTTTCCACAATAACTTTTGTTTTAAATCTCTTCTCAAGCGCTTTTTTCAGGTTGAAGTTTTTTAGAGGAAGATTTGGAGTATTTTTTATAACGCCTTTTTCAATTGGCCCCGGAGAGGCGACACCTATGCCCCTTAATCTTTCGCATTCTTTTATTAGAGAAGAAATAGAGCTGAATAGCATATCTGTTATCTCCTCTTTCTTTTTTGGGGTTTTATATCTAAGATACTTAACAGCTTTGTTGTTTCTGACAATGGCAACTCTTAAGTGGGTTCCCCCTAAATCAACTGCAATAACCTCTTTTTTCATACCTTTACTATTGGAAATCATTTTAAATAGGTTTTGTTAAGCAAAAACCTTTATTAATCTCTTGTGGTTTTTATATTCATAAAAAAGAGGAAAAATGCAGAAGATACTTCCAAAAAAAGAGCTCAAGAGCTTTATTGAAAGGCTGATGAAGAAACATAAAGTTATAGCTCCTGTTAAGGAAAGCCCTACAAAATTCAGGGAGCTGGAAAATTCAGAAGACATAAAGAATCTTTCTCTCAGGGAAATTACTGTCTTGTCTCCTAAGCAGTTTTTTATTCCTGAAAATGAAGTTTTGCTGGAGTTTAAGAACGGAAAAGTTATTGATGTTAGAAAAAATCCAGAGGATAAAGAGAAAAACAGGATTATCTTTGGAGTGAGGAAATGTGATATTAATGCTTTGCTTGTTCTTGACAAAGTTATGAAAGACCCTCTTTATATTAGCAAGAGGAAAAAAACAATTATTATAGGCCTGCATTGTGAAGCTCCTGACAAATACTGTTTTTGCAATTCAATGATTTCCGAAGAAGGCTCAGAAAAAGGTTATGATTTGTTTTTTTATCTTCATAAAGATAATTATTATATTTCTATAGGGTCAAAAAAAGGCCTAAGCCTTGTAAGCGGATTGCAGAGTGTTAAGGGAAAAGATGAAGTTATCAAGAAGATAAAAAACTTCAGGGCTCTTAATGACAAAGGCATAGAAAGAAGCTACAGGAACAAAATCTGGGAGTCAGATGCAGATAAATGCCTGAGCTGCAGCGCATGCACAGTTGACTGCCCTACATGCAATTGCTTTGACATAAGAGACGAGCTGGATGCTAATCTGAAAACAGGGAGAAGAGTCAGAAGCTTTTCATCATGCCAGCTGAGAAGCTTTTCAAGAGTTGCAGGAGGGAAAATATTCAGGGAAAGCAGGCTTGCAAGATTCAAGCATTTTGTGTACCACAAAGTCGTTTATTACAAAAAGCACTTTGGAAGATACATGTGCACTGGATGCGGAAGATGCCTGAGAGTCTGCCCTACGAAAATTGACTGGGTTAATACTATAAATTTATTGAATGAAATCAAAGACGCTGATAATAAAGGAAGGATGAAAAAATAAAATGCCATACACACCAAGACCATATAAAATAACAGGAATTAAGAATCTTGCAGATGATGTTAAAGTCTTTAGGATTAGATGCAGTATGAATCCATCTCCAGGAAGATTTATGCAGGTTTCAATACCTGGAGTAGGGGAGTGCCCTCTTACTTCATGCTCTTATGACCCAAAATATGTTGATTTGCTGGTAAGAAAGGCAGGAAATGTGACATCAGCGTTATTCAGGCTTAAAAAAGGGGATAGGGTTTTTATAAGAGGCCCTTATGGAAAAGGATTTCCTTTGAATAAAATCCAAAAAAAGAAACTGATACTTGTTGCAGGAGGAACAGGGATAGCTCCTGTAACCTCTTTGATAGGCTATATTGAAAAAAACAGGAGGGAGTTTGGAAGCGTGGATATTTATTTCGGCTTTAAAGATGAAGGCCATATTCTTTTAAAAGATAAAATAAGAGGGTGGAGAAAGAAGTTTAATATTGTTGTATGTTTAAACAAAAGGGTAAAGGACAAGAAGTGTGAAGAAGGGTTTGTTCATGAGATTATGGGGAAACACTGGAAAAATAAAGATAATAAAGACACTCTTGCCTTTTTATGCGGGCCTGAAATAATGATGGATTGCGTGACAAAAGAGCTGAATAGCTTTGGCATGGGTAATAATAAGATATATTGGAGCCTTGAAAGAAGAATGGAGTGCGCAATGGGAAACTGCGGAAGGTGCTTAATACAGGATTTATATGTATGCAAAGACGGGCCTGTCTTCAGGTATGATTTAATTAAACCAAAGATTGAAAATGAAAAAGCAAGCAATGAGGATTATAAGGGAAGATGAAAATTGAAACAAAAAGGCTTATCTTAAGGCCTCCAAGAAAAAGTGACTGGAAGGATATTGTTGAAGGAGCAGGAGAGTTAGATGTATCAAAATGGGTTCCAATTATTCCTTTTCCTTATAAAAAGAAAGATGCTGTCTGGTTTATTAATGATGTTATGAAAAAATGGAGGAAAAAGAAGAAAGAAGATTATACTTTTTTTATAGAACTGAAGTCTGAGAAAAAAGTAATAGGAGTTACAGGAATTCACAAAGTTGACATGCATAATAGAAAAGCAAAAACAGGCTCATGGATAAATAAAAATTATTGGAGAAAAGGATACATCTTGGAATCTAAAATTCCAGTATTGGATTTTGCCTTTAATAAATTAAAATTAAGAAAGATTGAAACAGGGGCTTTTGCGGAAAATAAAGCATCCAATAAAATGTCCAGAAAGCTCGGATTTAAATATGAGGGAAGAAAGAGAAAAACCTCTGTATGCAAGGCAACAGGAAAAATTCATGATGAAAACCATTATGGATTATTAAAAGAAGAGTGGAAAAAATCAAGACCTAAACTAGTAAAAGAATTAAATAAAAAACTGAAGAATGCAGGAGAAGATTAAAATGACTAATCAAAAACACAAAAAACCAGCCATAGGAATTTACGGAATTTCAGGATGCGCAGGATGCATGCTTACTGTGCTGTATGAAGAGTGCTTTAAGGATATTGCAAAGCTTGTTGATATTAAGGCGTTTCCTCTGATAAAAGAAGACTCTTATAAAGGAGAGTTTGATTATGTTCTTATTGAGGGGACTGTTTGTTTTGACGAGGACATAATTACCTTAAATGAGCTTAGAAAGCGCGCAAAAAAAGTTGTTGCTCTTGGAAGCTGTGCGTGCGTTGGAGGAGTGCCGAGCATGAAAAATTTTCTTAATAAGGAAAAAACAATGAGGTTTGTCTATCCTGTTTATAATCACTTAAAATCTACAAATCCTGAGCCTATTGACATGCACATTAAAGTTGATTATTATCTTCCGCAATGCCCTCCGAGCAAAAAGGAAATTATGGAGTTTGTAAAGTGCATTGCAACAGGAAGGGAGTTTTCATACCATCAGTGCAAAGACCCTGTCTGTTTTGAGTGCAGGAAAAGAGGGAATTTATGCCTCTTGAATGAGGGAAAACTCTGTCTTGGCCCGATAACTCTCGGAGGATGCGAGGCTTTATGCCCGAGCAATGATGTTGTATGTTACGGATGCAGAGGCCCGTGCAAGGACGCAAATACAGGAGCTTTTATTGAGCTGTTAAAAGAAAAAGGATATGCAGAAAAAGCGCTGCACAGCAAAATAGAGACATTTGCAGGACTGCAGTTTAAGGAGGCTCTTGAACCTGAAAGTGAAAAAAGAAAAATATCAGGATGGCTGGAGGAATAGAAGTTTGATGAAGATAAAATAATCTGGATTTTCGCAAATAATAAAAAGCTTAATGAATTAATTGATGGTGCAGTGGCATATAACTAAATCTTATAGTTTCTATTTATAATATAAGCTTTTGTCTACTGACAATAGAAAGATTTAAATATAACCCTTATTTAGGTTATAATAACCCTTATTTAGGTTATAATATCAGATGAAAGCCTTATTAGACTTCCTGAAGTCAAACAAAAATACAAGAAAGATATTTGGAAAAAGAGAAATAAAAATAATTGAAAAGCAATTATTAGGCATTAATTTAACACAATCAGAAAAGAACAGGCTTTCAAGAGATATCAGGGAGAAGTTTAATTTTATTAAAGAGGTATCCAGATTCTCAGGAGAGTTTGATTTAAAAAAAGCTTCAATTATCAAGGAAATCATAGAAGATACAAAAGAGGAAATATTAAATGACAGGTTATTCAGAAACATTAAAAAAATTATAGTCTATGGCTCTTATGCTGAAAGGAAGATGAGTTTTAAGTCAGATATCGATATTGCAGTTGAATTTTCTGATATAAGCTTAAAGGATGCGACATTATTCAGAAAAAGAATTTCCGGAAGAGTTAATTCAAGAGTTGATATCCAGGTTTACAATAATCTTCCTAAAAAAATAAAAAGAGAAATTGACTTAAAAGGGAAAGTGATGTATAAGAAAGAGGCAAAATGAGGATAAAGGAGAAAATTGAGGAGATTGAAGGGTATCTTTCAGAGCTTTCAGATATAATTCCCGGGAATTTTGAAAAGTATAAAGATATAAAGACAAAGGCAGCATGTGAAAGATATTTTGAAAAGATAATTGGGGCAGTTGTTGATTTGTCATTCTTGTTAATTAAAGAAAAAGGATTTAAAATCCCGGAGGAGGATAAAGCAGCTTTTGATATTTTGTCAGAAGAAAGAATAATTTCAAGGGAAATTTCAGAAAAGCTTAAGGAAGCCAAAGGAATGAGAAACATTATAGCGCATGAATACGGGAAAATTGATGACGAGATTGTTTTTCACTCTATAACAGAAGAGCTTGAAAAAGACGTTAGTGAGTTTATTAAAAGTGTTAAAGAAGTTTTGAAAGGAGTTTGAATGGCTGGAGGAGTAAGATGGTAAAATCAAGAGGATTAAGAGAAGCAAAAAGGAAAATTGGGGATTTAGAAAAAATAATCTTTCAGATGCTGAGAAGAAAGAAAAAGGTAAGAGTGTTTGAGTCGGGTTGCGGATACTGGAGAGTGATGGTTGAGCTGAAGAAGAGATTTGGGGATAGGATAGATATTGTCGGAATGAATTTAAAACCAAGCCATGGGGACAAAAAAAAGATGATTTCCTTTGCATTAAAGGAGGGCATAATTAATAAAAATGAAGTAAAGGATATCAAATCAATAAAAATAGTCTTCGGAGATGCAGGGAATAGGCTTCCTTTTAAAACAGGTTCAATTGATTTAGTTTACAGCCAGGTTTCTTCTTACCTTTATAAGGACAAGATGCATTTTTTAGAGGAAGTTGCTAGAGTATTATCAAAAGAGGGCATAGCAAGAATAACCCCATTTACATATGCAAGAGGCCTTCCGAAAGAGCTGTTGCCTTTACTAAAGATTTATGACAATGGAAAATGCATGTCCTTTGAGAGATTTATTAAAAAATTCAAAAATATAAAGATAAAAAAGATTCCCTCCAAGAATGAGGTGATAGAGGTAAAAAAAGGGAAACTGAATTTTGGATTAAGATTAGAATCTTCAATTAATGTAAATAATTTAAACAAAGAGTGGTTTGGAATCCAGTCAATCTATTCAGTTAAAAAATGACACGCGAAATAAACCTGAACCACATAGCAAAAGTTGAAGGACATGCTCATCTTACTCTGAAGATTGAAAAAAATAAAGTTAAAGTCTGTCAGCTGAAAGCTACAGAAGGAGCGAGATTTTTTGAAGCTCTTGTTTTAGGGAAAAAGGTTGAAGATGTGCAGGAAATTGTTTCAAGAATCTGTGGAATATGCAGTGCTGCGCATACAGTGGCAGCAATTCAGGCTCTTGAAGAGGCTCTTGGCCTTTCAGGCAAAGCAAGCGAGGAGCAGAAAGCAATAAGAGAGCTTTTAATGATAGGAGAAAGAATAAGAAGCAATGCAACTCATATTTATTTCTTAAGCCTTCCTGATTACTTTAATTCAAGCTCAGCTCTGGACATGGCAAAAAAGTCTGACAAGCACAGAGAAAAGATTAATGACGCTCTGGCACTTATTTCCTTAGGAAACAAAATAATAGAGACTTTTGGTGGAAGAGAGATCCATCCTTTTTTAAGCATCATAGAGCAAGCCCCAAAAGCAGACCTGAATCCAATTATAAAGAATCTTGAAAATTCCAAGCCAGTTATTAAAAAAACAATAAGCCTTTTTTCAAGCCTTAAGTATCCGAAACTTGAGAGAGAGACTGAGTATTTGTCTCTGAAAGACCCTTTAAATAGGAATTATGCGACAATTTCCGGCAAGATAATCTCAAATTCAGGACTAATAGAGGATGATGATTACAAAAAGCATATTAAGGAGAACATTAAGGAGTATGCAACATCAAAGTTTGCACTGCAGCTGGGTGAGAGAGGAGAAAGCGCGTATGTGACAGGAGCAATTGCAAGG